>Ga0126337_10001778_pt1 | contig 13297 bp, 10 predicted proteins | sample DipCmetagenome_FD_92527 | JGI IMG/M metagenome (GOLD analysis project Ga0126337, IMG submission 92527) | Coral microbial communities from La Bocana,Puerto Morelos, Mexico - Diploria C A metagenome | ecosystem: Host-associated > Invertebrates > Cnidaria > Coral | place: La Bocana,Puerto Morelos... | reverse complement strand
TTTCCTGTTAAAACTGAGAGTAAACAAAGAGTTATTTTTTAATAAAACAAAAGCTTTCATATTTTACATAAATCTATAGCTTGGGCTAACTGGATCGTGGCGGGCTAAATTTTTAAACACGATATTTTTGAAGGAGGAGAATTGCAATAATCCCCTGTTTATATACAGATGACACACGTATTTACAAGTCAAAAGGGTAATCATCGTGGTTCGGAAATTTTGGAGCGTTTTTTAAATGCTGAAGTAGTGTCAATCCCGGTCTTCTCTGGCAGAGAGCGCCATTTTGAAAAACGTAGGATTGGGCGTGACTGCTGACCTTGCAGGCTCAAATTCAATATGGCCGATGTGTCAAAGCACGTGATCATCCTCGATCGTAATATCTTCCGAGTGTACCAACTTATATCACACAATATTTTTATTTTAATGTTTTGTGGCAGTTTGGTGCAATGTAAAATTTCTGTAGGTTGTAGCTGTTGCACAAGGGTAAGCAGAAATCTTTTTTTTTTCCAATTTTTTCCAAACAAAAGTGGAGTGATGTGAAACCGTTTGACATAAAATAGCCCAAGTTGGGCGTTTTGTGAACACATTTGGTAATTCCGAAGGGTTTAACGGAAAAATGGAAATTCCGAGGGGAAGGGGGGATTAACGATTTTGGAATTCTGAGGGCACGGGGGGGGTAACGCATTTTGGAATTTCCGAAGGCAAGGGGGGGTTAAAATATTGAAGCCGTCCGTCGTGGTGTACGGATATTTTCTGGAATTGCCCAATCACGTCAAACCATTTTAATTATTTTCAAAAACCTTACTTAACATACTATCCATTTATCAGAAAATTGAGTAATTTAAGCAAATTTCATATTTATAATTTCTTGTCCAAATTACAGTGGAATGACCCTTATACAAGATGCTGCTCATTTAACTTTGTACTTTGTAAATGTTTGTTACCAGCTGCATGTGGTCATGCATCATTTTAAAGTGAATGTAAAATGTACATGACTGCCTAAAATAATACATGTAACAGCTATGTGAAAGTAGAAAATTTTAATACTATAAGGGTACAGTGTAATGTATTAAACATTTCTAAAACAAATATCATTTGTCTGTTGTCTTCTATACAGATATTATGTATCAAGTGAACACAGGACGAGAGCTGAGGTATATATTACAATACTTAAACAAAAAATTAATATACTTTTGAATTAGTGCAGGTTCTCTGTTTACCCAGAACTATGATCAGTGTACACAGTTGTGTAAACTTTTAAAGCATGATTCTTATGTTCAGCACCAGTATAAGGCTACAAGATGCATATCTGTATATGGACAAGAGTCAGAGTTTGTTACCAGAAGGTTCTACCAACAAGTTACTGTCCGCTACTGTACAAGGCAATACGTCTTTTCTCCCAAGTTCTTCTCAACATGTTTGGGGTAGAGTGCTGGCTCTTGGACACTGCAACCTTAAGGTAATGTTCAGAGTAGTAATAATGGTGCTAGTAGTAAAACTTTATTTAGCCAGGGTGGACTAGCCTCCCAAAAAGGATTAACTAGACTAATTATTAATTATTATTTGATATAAATGAGAACATGATTTTCACTTGCAAACCAAGATTATTTAAAAAAATAAATAAATAAAATGGTTATGTTTTGTGCGCGTCAATAGCAAACTTGGTAAGTCCCATGCAAGATAATAGAAGTTTGACTAAAGTAAGGCTATAAAATTATTGCCCTGTTAATTAGGCATAACGTTGCTCTCATCAAGCCAATATTTCACAGGTCATCAGGGGTGTTTTTTATATGAGAGAAATTTCCTTCACTGTTGTATTTACTTGTCTTCATGTATCTTTATCTATCTATCGATCTATTTTAAGATTGTGTGACCGCAAGTTTGTTTTTTGCTTCTGAGGTCACAGACAACGTGTCGCAGTCATAGATGTTATCGTAACAAGGAAAAGGGAACTGTCACAAGTCAAAAGCCAAATCTTTGTTTGTGGGGGACTTGGAAATTTTCCCCAAAAAATCTTTGCACAGAGAAAATTCCCAGGCAAATTATCTTTATATTAATAAAAGTCTTCAAAAGATATGTTGCTCGTTTTTTGAAGCGCTGTCCATAAATGAAAAATTTTCAGCTTAACTATTCACAATTCAAGTCATTGCAATCAAAAAACAATCATAACAACCAAGGTTTTATCTTTCCTTTCAGTAGAAAAAATTATTCACCATTCGCACAGAGACCAATGATAATTATTGCAATACTTAAAGAAAAGCATCCGGGTTAAGGCCTCTAGGCCTCTTGTCTGTTTTAAAGGCCAGGTGAAGTTGAGTGTCATACGCATAAAGGTGGTAATTAAGATGACAGCTGGTGATGACATCAGAAATAGCAGTAAATAATAAACAAAGTAATGGTCCTAAAACAGTGCCCTATGGTACATGGTCAAGGAAGTCACGTTTTGTTGAATGAGATTGATTGATGCTGACAAATTGTGCAGGACTACAAATGTCATGTATTGGTCAGCGGTTTTGTTACGCATGCTTAATAAAGGGGCGGACCCTGTTCTTGTATGGCCGCCATGTTGAAATGTAGTTGTTTGTGGCGTGCGTTTGCATTGGGCCTAATCAGACCTATTAGAAGCCATCCGAAGGTTTCCTGATATTTAACAACAAAGATAGGACTTAAACCAGTTAAGCATGGTTCTGGTAATTCCAAAACTCTTCTCAAGCCTGGATAACTGTATCAAAAGCGGCTGATAGATCTAAAAGAACATGTATTACGCTGTTTCCATTGTCGAGTGATGTCATAATATCATTATGCAACCTCCTTAAAGCTGACTCTGTGCTGTGACTACTCCTATATGCGGACTGAAGGGGCAGGCCAGATACATGTAGTCATTAAGGACGTTTGCGCAAAAATTTTCTACTCGATAGACTTTTTTAAACTTCTACTGCAGAGAGATAATGACTTACTTGTTTCAGAAATGAAATAAAAATTGGGGGTCACTGGTTTCATTTCAGAGATATGGCGTGTGGAAAACTAGTCTGATTTTGATAAATTGGTGTGCGTAATTCAGCATGGTCTCCAGGATCTTTAGGTCAAAATATCAAAGCTAAGTCAACAGAGGCAAACTATCCTAACAATATGTTATATGAGTGAATCTGTGGCGTTAATAATTTCAAATATTGCCATTGTTTTCAAAAACCATAACCCTTACAGAAGCATTTGAAACTGACGCACAGCTAAACGAAGAGGTCAAATGAACGGAATTTGATGGAGCGTTTTGCAAAATATTCAAAATTCTACTCGATAGATTTTTTTCATTTTCTCGCAAAATGTAGAAAATCGGCAGAGAAAACTACCCATCGAAAGAGAAATAGGGGTCACCGAATGTCCAAGATCGTTAAATCCACGCAAAGTCAAAGCAATGGCCATTTGCCCTATTATTGTTCACTTTACTACTTAGCGCGTGCGCTCGATGCATGATGTGGCGTGTGAATTTTGTGCGCAGTAAGGGTGCGCAGAAACAATTCGCGCGAACGTCCTTAAGCTGTACAGCAACCACATTTTTTACAACTATTTTGCAGAATGCGAAATAGGAGTTTAGTGAGCGAGCGTGAATTCACTCGCTTGGTTGACCGGTCGGTCACTCCTTCCTTCCTTGGGTCATAAACTTTTGTTTGTATTTCCGCTGACCAATACACAACTTGGCTTGACAAAGAGAAAAATGTTGTCGAAGATGTCATCGAATGGTTCAGCAAATGTGAAACACAATGAAGCAATGAGTGATGAGATAATTACTGCTATGTTAACAGCATGTGATGCAAGCATTTTCTTATTTGAATTGTTTTAAAAAAGGACCTGGAAAGCATTATTTTGTTGTCCTAGTTATGAAATGAATGCAGGCTCCTGGCAAGCATGGGTTTTAATAACATGATGCATGCAATCCATGAATATTGAGCAAAATAATAAATTATTATAACTGGGAAGCACTTATTAGCTTCTTGGAGAAAAAAGAAAGAAAAAACATGTCAGAGGGGAAAAAGAAAAGAAAAAAAAAATTGTGTGTTTGCCCGGCCGAGTCTTCAACTCTCGCCCTTCATGCTTTCCCAGCTTTTCCAATACAGTACAGTGTAGCCATGTTCCAAAATTTAAAATTGCCTTTCCTTCTGAGGTTTTATGTGTCTAGAGCGTTATGCATTATTTTATTGCGGAGTCAGGGCAGTGATTACAGTGTGATTTTAAGAGGTTTAAATAAGGGATAGAAGAAAGAAATTTATTTTTGGAACAAAGCCAAAATGTTTTCACCTTTTCTGCTTATACTGATGCATGTACTTCATCATGCAAAATAGTCGTAGCCTCAAAGAAATAGTTTGGAGACATACTCAAGGTTAGAGGCTGGACGAAAATTGGCAAAGACCGATAAGCAGATCAGAAGTAGTCTTTTTCAACAATGGTCGAACCATCATATATTTAAGTCCACAGGCATTTCACCCGTAGCAGCAAAGTGCTGGAAAATCTCCTCCCATTGGTCCCAAGGCTCTAATCCCTGACTGAGTGCTTGGTTACGCATACTGTTTATGCTGACCTTTACGTCAGTTATGTCAGGGTTGAAGAACTTTTTTGAGTCTCTTCCACCTTCATGAGTTTCGCAGTAGAGGAAGAGAATTCCCTTCATGGAGTGGCAAGGGAGGTTGATGCTGTTGTTTATGATCATGTAGTTTATCTTTTTTACTCTGAGTGTCTTGTGATAGGTGACACGTTCGTACATGAAATGCTTGCCGCTTAGGTAACTGCTTGATATTTCTCTGGCAAGGTTAATGTTATTGATCACTTCGTATTCAAGCTGAATGTTTGTCAGCTCATAGCCCAGCTTCAAAGAGTCTGAACCTTTTATGATTATCCATGGCCAGTGTTATCTCGAAAATGAGCTCATTGTGCAGGGTGAGAGGATAGAAAACCTAGTGGTCCTTTAAGATTTTGAGGTCAAGGGGGATGTGTTAATTGTTGCCATAAACGGTGTTCAGTTTATTTTATTTTCCATAGCAACAACATATTTTGTCTAGTCTCCAGAGGTAGACCAAATTTTGCACAAATCCTCCACCTAGATCCCTTTGAGGTACATGTTCTTGCTGAGCTTCCAGAGAGGAAGGTTCTTTGAAAAACCTTTTGGTATCAAATGAGGTTGTGTCCTGCAGTTTTTCACCAGGAATCTTGACCATGTGACTCGAGACAACCCCCCTGGACACATTTGCCAGGAATTTTGTAATGTGGTGGCTCACGATTAGATTCAACACCGGTAAGCAAATCTGGGACAAGAAGAGCCGGTGCTTGACACTGTCAACCTTTAGGGCATTCATTGTTTTCTTTTTGAATGATGGTCTGAGAATTTTGCTCACTTCAGGCATCCTATTAAAAAGGGAATAAAGAAAATGTTTAATGTAGAAGAACTGCCATCACAATAATGTCACTTCCCCATTTATTTTTCTAAGATGTTTTTGAGACTTTTTTGAGTGAGTTTCTTGTGAGAAAATAAAATCTGCTTTCTGTTTTCGACACCAAGTAAATATCATTTTCTTTTTCTTAAAGTTATCTATGCTCGTCACATTTAATGAAATCAATTCACAGGTACTAGCACTTATTCCAGACAAAATAAGATAATTCTAGGATTGCAGAAGATAAGTTGTATATATTAATTAGAAAACACTTTACTGGGCTTATTCCATATTAAACTACTAATGAACTAACAATTCTATATGGTTTATTGAGAGAAGGCAAGACATACTTCATCAATATACAAAGAAAATAATGAAATATACCATTACCTGTCACATACATGTACACATTACAAGGAACAAAAGAACATTGGCTTTATGTTATTTGTAAAGGAATGGTGAGGTGATAAGACAACCAAGACCTTGTAAAACTATAGGAACTGAGGTGTTTCAAAGGTAACGTAATCTTGGAGACATAATTCGATACACTTCTATTGAGGATTTTACAAAAATGGTATTCTTTCAATATAAATATGATTGATAGGTAGCCATCCATGGCAAAGTTCTAGCCTGCAAAGCAGCATCTAAAATAGTAATGGATTCCCCTTAAGCTCTTAATTTGGCAGATGACCATGGATGTCTTGCTCATCGTCGCCGAGACATCCAAACAAAAAATAATGACTTGGCCACAATAGATAGACAAATTGGACTTATAGTGAAACCATGAGTACCATGAACACATGAAATTATTTCTGGAATGCTAGCTGTGAACAGTCAGATGCAAACTGCAACACTTTACCACAGCAAACCCTAAGAGTATTTATTACCCTTAGTTTAGTTGCAGTTAAGTTTTTTGTTTTATTTTGAACCTCATTGGTCTTGACACTATTAACATGGGAAAAAATATATATTAACGGTAGGTGTTCATGGTTTTCTGGGTTCGACTGTAACATCCACCCTGCAAAAACTAAACTGAGTAGGTAAATGCAAGAACAGATGTTACAACCAGTAGTGATAACATCAGTGAAGTACAAGAATTTACCTATCTGGGTAGCAAAATACAAGCTGCTGTAATTTTCTGAAATGGGCTCTCTTTTCATATTGGACAGTTCAAAAAGGCATCTTACATTTACATTTATGGTGCAGAGTCGCAAAGGGTTAATCATGCAAGCAAAGAGCTCTCCAGACTAATATATAGATTTAGACCAGCTTAAAGGCAGAACCCCTTATTGCATTAACTAACCACAAAGGGAAAAAAGAGGTTTTTTTATTGGATGAGAATCTCAAAAAAATAATCACTTATATGTGAATGTAATTGTTCAGTGGGTTTTTCTTGTTAAATTTTAACTAGGAATATGTCAGAAGAAAAGTTCTCTTATTTTTCAAGGTATTGGGGTACAAATGTACAGACATACATACGGTCAGTCACATGACAACCAATTTTTTTTAAATGGATGGGTACTAGATTTTCCAAGATATCAGGCTCTGCTCATGTGCTTTTGGTGCGCAGGAGCTCTGCTAATAAAAATACAATTGTAGGGGCTACCAGTAGAATAGATTCCTGGAAGCGAACAAAAGCATAATTGTACAAGGATGTAATGTGTATTAATGGCGTCTATTAAATGGAAAAAATAAATGCAAATGGTTTAGTACAATAGTATTTTTCACAGATTGTATTCTCTCCATGGCAACATAGCAACTGTGAACAACAGTACAAGTGTAGAACTCTGTGAAAACTCTGCATGAAATTGAGTGTCATAAAGCACACTGGATATATAGCTATGAGAAATGTCAAGACAAAATTAAATGTGTGTTTTCCTTGTTTAGTTTACTAGTGAACTCATGGACAGTATGACGATACCAGCCAGTGTTAAGGTGTCTTGTGAAGCAAGCTCATTGGTTGTTGAGTGGTCACATGATGTCTGCAGATTCTTGCAAAAGTGGTTCAAGCTTAATCCATTTAAATCTTCTAGAGAAGCTGCAAAGGACATGTGTAATGAAGACAAAAGCATTGGTATGTCACCTATTGAAATTTATTTTATAAGCTTCTCTACTACTTGCTTGTTCAGTTTGTCCTTGCATTGATTTATGTTTGTCCCTTTAATATGTGAGAGATCTTGGGAGTTTTTCAGCAGTTGTAAAACCTTTCCTCTATTATTGAGCTATGAAGTCACTGGAAGATGCTTTTTCATTAATAAAAGTTAGCTACTTCATAAAAAAACAATCTTTTCCTTGTATTTCAATCACTATACCTTCAGAACCACAGTTATAATTAATTGACATTCATGTTGGCAATTAACGTGACACTTATGTTATATTTTTATACATTGTTCATGTACTGACATTTTTTGTTATACCTTTTCTTTTAAAATATATTTTAATACCTTAACTACTAGATTTTATCAAGGAAAAGGGGTTTTTTGTGCAGCAGCTTATCATACAGTTGTGTGACTGGAAATGCAGAAATGTGAATTAAATCATAATGTTTTTGGGTTCTAGTACGAACATGTTACATGTGAAGAGTTTTGTCTAATTCAACAAGTTGTTACATTACTGACAAAGTCTCTTTCTGAAGACATCAGTATATACACAACTTAAGCAGCTGTGAGTCAGTTTCTCTTATTGTCAGTCACTAACTGTATGCAGCTGATATTGTGTGATTGATCTCACTATATAATAAAAATACATTGCTCCTGAAAATTTCACCCTAATAATGCAATTCATTATGACATAACATGTTTCTCTCACCCCCATGATCTTTTCAAGCAGTATTGGACATAGACTTTAGTATTTCTGGAGTCAATGTTTTTTACCTTGGAATGTTGGATGGTAAGTAGGTATGATAATTTGCTAATAAGATTTAGATTCATATGGAAGGGCAATTAATGTCATACAATTTTAGGTATTGTAGGTTGATCTGGTCTTCAAAAACTTGGTCTAAGCTCATAATTTTATGCTTAAGCACCTATGAGGGTTTTCACTAGTAGTGTTAATTAATAGCTGTGGAACAAGTGCTGTAACACAAAGTTCCTGATAGTGATGGTTGGTAAAGCAGTCATTAAAGTGGTCCTGTAAAGAGATGTGCTTTCAAAACAAACCCCAAAAATGTAGTCTTGCAGAAGAACACTTTGTTTCCTTTGTATAGGAGGGATGGACTCTTTCATGACAAGAATTGACTTGGTGGAAATGACAGCAACATCTATTCCTGATTGGAAAATTAACAGTGAAATCTATGGGATGAAGCTATGCAGACTGCCAGGATTGGAAAAGGTACAGGATATAAGTAAAGTGTGATGTCATTTGAAAAGACTTGAATGGAAACATACAACCATAGTATTGTAAAGACGAGATAAATCATCACAGTAATGTGCAAACTTATGCAAGTCTGAAAATGAAGTGTGGTTTTGCAGAGGACATTGGTGTAAATACTGTTCGCGCCTGATTTTTTCATGCTTTGTTTTTGCAACTGTGTTATAAGTTGTGTACATTGCTGTTCAATATTATTCTTGGTAGAATTAATTTTGTTATTTTGTTGTTTCATGTAAGCTTACATTATTACATGTATATGTAACCATATGGCAGAACAAATGAAAATAGAAAATTATATCAAAGGTAGGATTGCATAGTAAGACACCCTCAATAGGTCCCTATGTATGGGGAAATACAAACATGAGCTTTCCAGGACACCCAACATACAAATGCAACACATGTTTGTCTGTGTGTATGCATGAGTGTGTGTGTGTGTGTGTATGTAGCAACAACATGTACATTAACAATTATTGCAATGAGGTTCTTGTGTCTGTACATCTTTATCTCCAGTTCAATCATGCTTTTGTTCTCTAACCAGACCCTATTTTTCATTTGTTCTCCTTTTCAGTTTTCCTGTGAGCATTTTATTTTATCATGTTTTGTGAATTTCTTGCATGCTCTTACCACTTTTTACTTGATTAAAATGTAATTATAATGGCCTAGGGTTAACTCACACTTGAAATTAACAGTGTCAAATCTCATTTGCAAGTTCTGTTATTTACATACATGTATTGATTTTGCAAATAATAGTAGCCATGTCAGTTTTTCTAGCCTGAAAAACCTCTCTTTCATGTGGGAAATCTGATTGGTTCTTTTTTTTTTTAATGAGATTCATCTACGTGCAATAGAAATGATTGTAGTTTGGTGTATAGATAATCATGTAGGTCGAAGTAGAAGTAGGATGTATGGTGGGGGTGTCATGCAGGCACTTAACAGTTTAGGCAGTTTCACACGATTTTAGGGACAAAGGTGATAGCACGCTCACAATACGCTTCCAAACAAAAGAAACTGGCGATAACACGCTTGCTGAACATGCTAGAGCACACTTTAATGAGCTTTTGCTTTTGTTTTGTATAACACACTTCAAACAAAACGCATGCGCCACTGAACAATGAAGCGTGAGTAGGCAGATACAGAAAGCGTGTTAACCTTCGAAAACATCACCTGGTGTGCGTGAGGACACAACATACTAGCGTGTTAGTGTGCAACATCCATGTTAACTCGGCCTGAAGCTAAGAGTAAAATTAATGTACATTCATTCTTGCAGTAATACAACTGGGTCAATTAAACCGATATCAGTGTTTTGTAATTATCAACTTCCAGATCAGGAAAAACAAAGCTGAAGACATTTGGCTGCGAACGAGTTTCGAGGATTTAAATTAGATTCTTCAATTACTTTGCATATGAGGAGAAATGGGTTTGGTCTGGTCTTTGTTCATATATCACTTGCTTACACACGTGCACATTGTAACGAGAACAGTATGTACTCCTAAGTGTCACGTGTATAAATAAAATTTGATTGATTTGATTGATTTATTGATCATGATTGTAGCACTTTGAAGAGCGAAATGCAACTTGGTGATCAAACAACTTGCGACGATCGCGTATTTTTAACAGCCCAACGTGACCAAGATGTTTTTAAATCATTTGCTGTCGCCTCAAAATTGTCATCTTTCACGAGAAATCTTACCTTAATAACAAGTATATCCGTTAAAACTTTTAATGGCTGAGTGAGAAAAGAACTTCACACATTAAGCCATGAACAGCCAAAACATTTGTGTAACAGTATTCGTTAGAGAGCTTTTGTTTCTTTAACCTCTTTAATGAAATCTTTCTTGGATGAGTTTTACAAAATAATGCCTAAGAAAACGTGTAACTACCTCACGACTTTGTTGTTGTTGTTTTGGTCAGTAATAGTCGTAGATTTCACAGCGTCGTTCTGCGCCAAAGTGCCTAAGATATCAAGTTTTTTTTCCCCTTATTACATTCTGGCGAATGAATTTTACATACTTTTAAGAATCTTTAACATAATTATTGCATTGAGACGGTTGATAACTTTGTTGATTACAAAACATCAAGAAAATTTGCACCGTACAGTATCACAATAACACCAATCATTCACACTTCATTATTGGAGTTGTCATACCGCAAACTTGGGCACCAAAGGAGGCAGCGTGGCAAAATGGTTTAGGGCGCTGGTGTTGTAATCCGGAGTTCCCGGGTTCAAGGCCTCCACCCTGCCACTAGCGGGATTTGTTTCTCGGTAGTCCCGAGTTCAAATCCTTGGTCACGCTTTGTAAATAGCCAACTGGTCTGCCTCCTACCAGTTGGGATTTTTAACTATGTTATGTTCATTTGAAATGTTTGTTTTCTTTGTTTCAGTGGCATGCCTGTGAACTAGCTGAGCTTAGTGCTTCTAGAGCTAAGTGCATGACCACTATTAACATGATTTACATTTACATTTACATTTACAAGGAAAAAAGCACAGTAATTTAAATTTTGGACACACGAAAACTATGTGGCGTTCGTTAAAAATTCATTTGTCACACTTAGTGGTTTACCTTTATTTAAGCTTACCCATCACATTTGACTGCAACTGAGTTCAAGCTAGGGAAAAATTTGGATAAACGGCAGAAATATTTAGCTAAATTTCGTTCTACTTTAGCGTGTTATCCTGTGTCAACTTGCATGCTAAGCGTGACATCGATCACGCTCAACAAAAACAAAGAGCAAGCGTGCTAACTTCACCGAAACAAAACGTAGTGTGTCCTTCATTGTTTAAAAGTAATATAATGTGCATAAAGCGTGTGTTAGGACACACTACGCGTGCTGTGTGTTAGTGTGTTGTGAGCTTGTGAGCGTGCCATCACCTTTGTCCCTGGAATCATATGGAGGGTCACAAATGACTATGGTCAGATTTCAGAACAATTTATGCTGCGGCAGTTTCTGCAGTAATGGTAAATGATTGAGGGAAGATTTTTGAGTAGTAAAATGCTGACTTAAAAAAGTGATTGCTAGGTGTTGCTTGGCAACCCTACGGTTGCAAAAGTAATGCAAGTTGTTTTCAACGAAATTCCTGGCTTTTCGTGGCTTTTCGAGGTAATTTTGATTGAAACGAAATTTCGCTGATTTTTCGCCGCTATTTCGCGATGCCTATTGTTTCAATTTGCGTGATTTTTCGAACGTTAATTCGCTCTTCCCGAAAAATTCATTGCGAATTTGCGAACGATAATTCGCTATTCCCGAAAATGCGCTGCAAATTTTCAAGCGGTAATTCGCTATTCCCGAAAATTCATTGCGAACTTTCAAGTATACATTCGCTCTTTTTATGACTTGCGATTTCACTACAAAAGTTCGATTGACTACAAATCTCAAATGGAAATTTTCCAGAGGATAAGGGAAAGAAATCGATTATATGACCATTTAAGATCAAAGCTGGCTGAAATATAAGGGATTGGAATTGCATAAAGGAATTGCCTTCCGACTTTGTAAAGCGCGAGGATCCTCCTGTACTGATCGATGCTTCGAGGTCACTCAATGTTTGAAAATAAGAGCACTTCACCGAACTTTTGTTTACAAAGTTGACAATCAGTGTTTAAGGATTTCTCGGTGACTACTTGTGTAAGCGATTTACCTACATCAAACCGGAGTGTTTTGCCTTTATTCCTGGAACAAACTAAGTTCGTCTTTGCGGCATATCGAATAATTGCATGCTGAAAGGTAAGTTGCTATCGATCTGTGCTTCGATAAGTTGTTGAATTCTCGCAATTTTAGAGTCGCAAACAATTATCTAAATACACTTGTCGAACTCTGGCCCTGTTCAAAACGAAATTTCACGTATTTGCTGGCAAAATGTTTTGCTTGAGTGTATTTGTTGGCTTTGTTCCGAAAACAAGTTCAGAGCTCGTACTTGTAGTTAAGTTTCTCTAAAGCTGAACTCAAGGCAAATTAGCGAATTTTACATGCACAAGATGAAAGAAACTTTGTGTTAGTAGTGTGTTATAATTCCCTTCTCATCAATGATCGATACAGCACGCTTCGGCACGCAGTTTATTCAACAGTTATCAAACTATATGTGACCCTCCACAGGAAAACAGGTAAAAAGGTGATGACACGGGCACGCGTGCAATGACACGGCACGCAAAGTGTGACATTTGACATGCATATGCGCATATTTAATAAGCAAAATAATACGTGTCACGGTAGCTTTTGTTTGGCACAACCTTTTGTTCAAGTTAGCTTGTGCAATGTCACGCTAAGCGTGCAATATAACCCAGTAAACGTGCGATATGACACGCCAGTGCTTAGCAAAAAAATAATAGACAATCAAAAATTTAATGCAATTTAGCTTTTCAGAAATAGCAAAAGGAAATTATGTTGCACATGTAACAAAAGCCTTACCATGGTTACAGAAGCTTACTTGGTACCACTAAAGCGAAAGCCTACAGCCACAAAGAGTTGAAGCGATAAATTAGCCGGGAAAGAAGCCAAGACGTTTTCGAATCGAA
>Ga0126337_10001777_pt1 | contig 13298 bp, 10 predicted proteins | sample DipCmetagenome_FD_92527 | JGI IMG/M metagenome (GOLD analysis project Ga0126337, IMG submission 92527) | Coral microbial communities from La Bocana,Puerto Morelos, Mexico - Diploria C A metagenome | ecosystem: Host-associated > Invertebrates > Cnidaria > Coral | place: La Bocana,Puerto Morelos... | reverse complement strand
TTCTAGGCAATGCTCACAACTGATAGATAAGGCAAAGTTCGCGCGATTGAGAAAGTTGCAATTTTTTAAAAAGCAGTGGGTCTTATAGTGCCATATGGCACTCTTGGGAGTGAAAGGGTTAATGCATGTTTTTCCTAACAACCAACCAAGCAAGCAAGCAATCAAACAAACAATTCCTGCAGTTTCATAAACATCTCACACAGACATATGTAAAGTTCTTTCTTTAATCTGGTTTTAAAATGAAAAGGTGGTTCAATCATAGAAACCAAACCACTTATTTTTAATGGATTTGCAGTTGCCTCCCTTACTAGGATGGAAAAAGAAACTTTCTCGTGAATGCAATGGGCACTCTATGTTCAGCGATTGCCTTGTGCTGTTTCAGTTTAGAATCTTCGATTTAAAAATCTAAGCAAAATTGGATTAACAAAAGCAGGAGTAACTATTTGGCCGGAATGCTCTCAGCTGCTTTCCAGCAAAATAAAAACATCAAAAAATGAAATTAATGTGAACGTCCAAGCATCTCTTTCATGGTTTTGTTAAACCTAGACCTCAAATGCTTTCCAATATAAAACTAAACACAATTAAAATGTAGATTTTGACTTTTTTAAATACTCCAGTTAATCAGAAAACTGTTCAAAACAGTTTATCGCATTATCAACATGGAAATTAAAATCTTTTTCAATATGAGATGTCTCCGGAAACGCTGGTAACATTCATTGCCCTTAAGTTACTTACTAGCAGAAGACAAAAGAGAAGCTGCAGCACCCTTGGCCAGCTGTCCACGTCTTTTTCCTGTCTTGGTGACCACAGACGGTTTCCTGATAAATTACAAAACACGAACATTAACCTAAATCAGCACATAGCTAGTCTCACAGCAAAAATACAAGCAAACTATTTTGTTGAAGATTTCTTTCCTTTTGGCAGCTACCCTTTCAAAGGTTTGGATACTAGAAATAAATCCTCCATAAAACAACAGTATACAGACAATCCCTTCAGCAGAACTAATTTACATGATGAAGTTCAAAATTAGCATAACAAATTTGCAGCATCAAGAAGTCAATAAAAACACTAAATTAAATTCAAACTGTCTGTCTTTGATGTGATATGGACATTTTAATATTAATAATGACCATTTCTTACAAAAGTGACAGCTACTACACTAAGCAGTGTCCCAAACTTCCTCAAGTCTCAACTACAGCTGTGCCAGCTGAGTGAACAGATCTACATTTCAATAACACCGTCTTATTTCATTTGCTATTCTTAGCAATGACGTGGCAACCTTTTATGCTAAACCAAAATGGCTGGTTTACATGTTATTCATGGTTAAAAGAATAAATTAGCTACATCAACACTGAATCAGTGACCCATTTGTCCATGCTACAACTAGCACAAGTTTAACTTCAAGACTTAAAGTAAACTGGGAGCAGTTACACATAAATTAAAAGAAAAGAAAACTGGCATTTATTCCATTTTATGACAAAACCCCCCAGGCTATATTTAATTAAGCTGGAAACAAATAGTATTTGTCACTGACCTCAGTCTTTGCATGGTCTGCAGCAGATTTAAGAGGACTTTAAAATTGTCTTAACTGACCATTACTCATTAAATTGCAATTTCTCACAGTTCACTCAAAAACGTCACTGTTCAATACACTTATTAGAATTGCATTTTCAAGGTCTGATAACTACAACAATTTTGCCATACCCAATAAAACTTACCATGACTTCTTCAATTGTTAAAGAACACACTTGTCGAATATATATGGAAAAGGGATGAGAGTAACAAACAATAATTGACTTACTTCTTCTCTACTATTTGTGATGTAGTTCTCAATGCTTGTGGTTTTGTCCTCTTCTCAAAGCCACCCCTTTTCAACAATGCTCCAAAATGCAACTGGAGAGGAATGTCTAAGAGCACAACAGAAGACATCAATCACAATTCAATTCACTAATTATTCAACTTTTTTTATTCCCTCAAGGAAATAGAGCACTTAGGTTTGCAGTCATCTGATTTTGATCATGACATTTGTGGTTACAAGACTGAACGCAGCTCCACTCTGTCTCACTACAAATTAATCAAATTATCAGCTATATCTAAGTCTTCGTCTATGATATTAGTTTGTTCTGATAGACTTGCTTCTGTTTTGAAGCAAGCTTGGCATTGTAACCCGAATCTTGTAAGGTCTGTGTCAAACTTGGAACAAAACTGAGACAAATATATTATGATAACCAAAAAGCACTATCAAATTTTAGTCATTAGTGGGCCATTCCAATGGCAACTTTATTGTTTCTATGTGCACAACACACCTACACAGGAAAGTCTTCAACAGACTTGTCATACTGTCTCAAAGCAAGGCTTTTAATGAACAATAAACATAACATATTTTGGTGATAAAATTGTCAATCAATTGCAGCGAGTTTCAAACACTTGACTGCTTCACATTTCAATTTCAACTGCCTGCGTTGCAATGCTATCTCTCTAGTTAATTTAGATTTTCAATGCAATTTTCCTATTATTGGGGACAATGGCTTTACAAGGCAGTCTGGAAAAGAGCTGCCATTAGAATGAAAATTCCCTCACAGGTTGGTCTTAAATTTTTGCTTGTTGTGGAACTGTCAGTTTTGGTGCCAATTAACATACATACAACTGAACTCCCAAATCCTTAGCAGTTCTTGCATTTACAGAAGCACAGAAAAAGTTAAGACCAGAGCAATTTAGAGTTTAGCCAGCATGACATGTTCTGCTCTCAGAGGAGAAATTCAACAAAAAAATAACATACCACATTTCAGTTGCTTAAAACAAATTGTCCAGGACTCTTGAAAGAATTCACATTCTTGTCTTATATGCTAAACGGAACTTTTTCACACGTTGAAAGAATGACACACGCTGTGTTGTGGTTTGGGCATGAAAGTCCCTAAGATTATGTCAAATGCTACTGCCGATTGATAAAATGCTTTAAGGCAGATTATATGAAGGATTAACAATTTCCCTCAGAATAAATGGTTCTATTCCTGCTTACTGCTTCTGTCTTTACCTGTACAAAATGAGAGCACAGGATGGAATGAACCATCCAGGGACGCCACCTTCTCTGCTGTTGTCTGACTGGAAGTAACCACCGGTAACGTCCTTGAAGAATTAGAGCATATTAAACAAGGTGTTAAAGGAGTTACACAGCCACAGTACAATGAATGAGGTTTGGGCTTATGTCGAATGTGTGATAAGTGCACTAAACGCCGCTTCTTGACTGTATAAACTCCTCTAGTTCTTGCACATTGAGGAAACACATCATTTGAAGTGGATGGCAAAGAACCACAGAGCTTGCTGTCTGTTGAATCATTTGTTGGAAGGCCTGCTCGATACCGCTTGAGCGGAACATCCTCATCATTCAACAACGAACTATCAAGGAGGTTACGCTTCACTCCATTTGGTACATGGTTATCAGAATCCTTTGTTGAATCTTTCTTACTGTGATCCACATGGTGTTTAGACTTTGCAATGTCTAAAGCAGATACTGACACAGCATTGCTCTTTATGCCCTTTATAATTCCATTGCCATCAATGTCATTGGTGCCTCGTGCTACGTTAGCATTTGAAGTACAAGCTTGAAGTTTTACTGTTCCTTTTCTCAACCTTCCTCCTTTGTAAAGATCATCATATCGCCTGATCTGTCGTTCCACGTTTATGATCTGAGATTGGAGCCACGACCAATGGGAAGCTATTATTCCTTCTTCCAGGCGATACTGCCTCCTGAAAATCTTGGCCCTGTTTTGCAACAATGGAATAAACTAAATATCAGAGGTTTACAACAAAATATTGTTGTTCAAGTTGAACAACTTTTTTTGAAGTGGAGGCTAATACTGAGAGTGTTCTCACATACAAATGCATTAAAGCCATTTTTAATAAAGGCATCTTCATTAACTTGCTTTGTAAGTTATACATTACGAGAATGGCTACTTTGCCATGGCCTCGAGATACAACAGTCAAAAGTAGGTACTCAAATTTGAAATCTGCGTGATTGCATAATAAAATTGCTGAACCAATATAGCAATATAATTTAATTAAAGTGAACTGGAATGCCAAGATTTTTAAAAAAGAAATCCCTCTTGCAAGCCTCACTCATAATCTAATGCATAGGAGATACCTAAAAATGTGATGTAATAATTCCAAGATTGAAGAACATCTTTCAATATCCACTTAACTTAGGATGTCAATTAATAGCTTAAGTGACTCAATATGAAATAATAATGAAAGGAGACATCTGACTTTACACTAACTGCACACACCATAGTGATGTTATTAAACTTAAAAGAAATGCATGTAAATGCTGTCACATAATAAGAACTTGCTAGGGACATCATATACTACGAGTTCAATAACATAGCAACATCAAAGAGTTTTATTTCTGAATGATGCTTGCAAAAACACCATTCTTAGAATCAAGTGAACGCTGGGTCACATTTAAAATATAGAGTACCCTAGCAAACAACCTTGTGGTGTCTGTGAAAAATCCTGTAACATGTTTATAATCAACATGTCATGTAAATGTGCTGGTTTTGAATCCAGACAAGTGAATGATCTTGTAAGAAATATTTTGCATAGACAATTTTATAAGGTTATACTTTCTGGTCATCAAGAATGTAAATATATAAATAATTTATTTTTCTGTCGTATACACCACGATTTCAAATATTTACCAGGTACAAAGAAAAGACCTGATGAGAATAATTCATTCAAAACAAGTACTAACTAGAAAACAACATTTTCCCTTCTCTGGTAGAAAAAAATTGAAGATAGCATGATAATACAGCTCCAAATACAAACTACAACTGATAATTTGGAAAGCACCTAAAATAAAAAACTCCATTCTAAAAAATTAAAAATATCCTTATATAGCACCGACGACATAATATGCAAATTTTCTTAAAACAGGAGAGAAGATTGGAAAATAAACAAAATACAAGCGAGAAACAACATCTACAAGCACATTTAAACGTTTGCTTCTCAACAGTTATCGTGAAGTAGCCTACATCACTAGTCAATAGGAGTTTCGCGACGCCTAAATGGCAGACCAAAACAGTCAAATTGGAATGCAACGTCAGGAAAATTAGTTTGGGAAACGAATCGCCCAACAACATTAAAATAAATTCCCAACATAGAAAAACAGCGAAACATTGTTCCACAAGCTTGTGATCACTCAGTTTGTGGTAATAATTAGGATGTTTTCATTGAAAATGGGAATGAAGATGAAAATGGTAGCTATTTCCCGCTTCAGATCGCGTTATTTCGTTGTTGTAAATTTCGTGCGCGAGGGAAATTTAAAATGTCATCCAAACCGCTTACGCATTTCGAACAGAACTACAGTTTTAAGTGAGAAAAGGGAGAAAAGTCTCTCGTTAACTTTAGAAGTTGAATATAGCCTGGCGAAAGCCCTAAAATAGGCAGAAATCTAAAATCCTCCATTCAATGAATTGGAAAAGTTTCATCGCGGATAAATTTCACGGCAGAGTTTCCGCTCCCACGCTTTTTCACGATAATAAGCAAGATGCGAAAAGATATTTCTTTTTCGCTTCCAAACACAAACATACTTTCGACAACATAATAAAATTTACTCACCGTTTGCTGCGTAGTTTCGGTTTTTTCGAATCACCTTCTTCGTCGCTTTCTTCTCCGGAACTTGCTTCGGTGGCATCTGAATCATCAATGCTCTCTAAAAATTCAACTTGTGAACTCCAGCTTTCGACTGAATTTACAGCATCGAATTTTTGTTTTAAATCCGTCAAGATGTTCTCTTCACCGGAATTGCATGATTCAGCTGAAATACGCTCCAGTTCTTTCAATACGCTGTCGACACTGGTTGCGTTGTTGTTTATCGCCCGGCTTGCAAGATTTCCAGGCACGGCCTTGATGTCAACTTGATCTGCTTTTTTTTTCGTTGAAATATTCGACGTACTTTTACTTTCGGGAATAATCCCGACTCCTGAATTTTCAACTGGTTCAAGATTAATGGAGGAGGAATCGCGAGATTCGCCACGCTTTTCCGCCAAATTTTCCAATTGTTGAAGCACATGGTCACTCAGTTGCCGCGCTTGTAGTTTGCGAAGGCGAGTTTCAATTCTTCTCGCTCGGCCATCCAATTTTCCTTGCCGTCGAAAGGCCAGTGTAGTCCTTTGCGGAATTAAAGCCTTCCCAGATTCTAAGTTAGCTACCGGATGCTGCGAAACTCGACTCTTTTCTTCATTTTCACAAACAGTATTGCATGTACCAGCCGAAGTCTTCGCCGTTGAAGCACATGTCGTTCGCGGAAGATCAAGGCACGAATTTCGCTTTTCTTCTGTAGGAGTGGAATAACTCGACATATCTGCGGCACTCTTTTCCAGTTTTTCATCACAATGTCCGTTTGGCATCTCAATTTTCCCTCTCAAATCTCCAGCGAGTTTTGAAACTATGGGTGTGTTCTGCTCCGAAGGCTTGATAGTATTTGTAATGTCTGCAATGTTATTGTCACTTATGAATCGTACAAGTCCGTTCTGAGAAACCAGCTTTAAGTCCAGTGCCCGACCACTATTTTCTTGCTTAAATTCCCCTTGTACTGTTGATGAATAGTGACGATCCACAGAATTCTTTCTCGAGGACTCTGGAGACGCGGTCGCCTCGGTCAGTGCGGGAGCCATTTGAGCCATCTACCATACTTCACTTCACAATGACTGCCGATGGCAACGAGACCCCGTTGAAAGCATTTTCGTGGTTGCTTACAACAGGGAATAAAGGCCAAAAAATTGAGCACAAGACCAAGTTCACCTCAAAATTTCAAATTCCTAAAGTCCATTTAAGGGGAGTAGAGAAAACTATTTTTTAGCGCGACGAGCACGTGACCGCCACGTCTTGGTGGTGCGTGTTCTAATCTCGCAAAAGAACACACCAACGTTGATATATGCAAAAAATACCAAATTTTCGTCTTCTATTTTCTGCGTTGACTCTGGTCGAAATCACACCAGAACACCAAGAAGTGGAGATGGGAGTATTTGAAACCTTCTGGATGATATTGCAGTACGTTTCACTTCCAAACAAGCCACCCTAGAAGCGAGTTAAATTTCCTTTCCCGCTAATCAAAATGGCGGCGTAAGAATCCCACTCCGAGCTTCTTGTATCAGCAAAACCCTCGTGCAAATATCACATGCTCTAGGCGATTGCATCAATATTCAGACCACCCTATACGATGAATTGTGTGATTGGTGGATAAAACAATAAACGCCATCATCAGACAAAGGCAACCAAGGAGAATTGATTGTTTCATCAGAAAAATCGAAGAATAGGATTTCCTGTGCGTGTTTCGAACACACCTCCTTCGCGAGCGATATCGCGTACGGCGCGAAAATTTTCATCGTCATGAAATCTGCAAGAAAAAGAAAAGAAGAAAGCCTAAATTCGATGAAATTAAGGATTACGTAGTAGCTGTTGGGAAAATGATTCATGGGAAAATTAGGAGAATTGTGCTCTCGAAACGATAAACGAACCTTGAACGGACTTCGAACACTACCGCAGAACAGAGAGATCTCAGAAAACAAGTATTTTATTATGAATTTTTATTGAAAGCGTCTTTAATACTATCGCACCATCCACAACTCGAGAATCGAGCATCAAACGATAAAATAGCAAATATCGAATTCGTTCGATGAATTTTCCTGCTACAAAGCGCAGTACGTATCAGGCTAAGCTGATATTGTCTTTTCAACAACGATATCAAAGAGCGATATTAATTGTCACTTCTAGTCAAAGTCCCATCAACCAGTGATTTTATGTTGGCAACAAAGTACAGTTACTTGCTTTTCCTGATTTGCGTAGTTGAATTACAAACCGGAAGTAGCCCAGCAAGGAGTATGATATGCTGTATCCCGTCTCAGTTCCTAACTAAACATTCCCTTTGTTTTCGTGAAGAAGATACTTCAATATACATTTTGTTAAAAAATACATGTCTGAATACTTCCTAGATTGTATGAAACCACATATTTTGATCAAAAGAGGAACTAATTAACACTTGAATGACAAGCTTGAGGTTACTACTTGAAATCAAGGGTTACTCACATCGAACAAGAGAAAAAAATTATTTAAAAACTTCACGAAAACGAGAAGTTGAATACGCTTTCAATGATTGACCTGCTCTGGGTTTATCTTGCCTGCCAATGTAGTGTCCATCAGGGCACAAATTGAACTTCTTTGGAATTTGAAAGAGGGTATTTTTAAAGCAACTATAATAAGCTGTTAACACATACATGAATTGTTGAAATCAATACCCATGGTATGTCATAAATAATCACTTAATCAGACATAGTATGCGGAAGTCTGGAAATGATCAGAAACAAAGGTCGCATTTTAGAATGGTCCATACATAAGTACAATGTCAAGAATTAAGCTGCCGAGACGCAACTTTGTGTTCACTCTCACTTTGCAGTCAACAACTCCACTTTTTGTCTTGGTATATTTTGGTGGTTATATCCAATTGAATTCAAAACAACATCATTTTGTATGATCCAGCTTAGTTTTTGCAAATATTTATCAACATGAATATTTCAAAAGTGTGATTTCTTTCATCCACACATGGATGTTTAGTTTCAGAAACTGCTTACAGTTTCGTCTTGATAAAACAGGCTGGATGGGTTTCCTGCAGTCCTGTTGCATGGTAGATTATAACTGAAAATATATATACAGATATATACTGAAAATATATATACCGGTATATATATTTTATTTTCAATTCCTTAATTTACTGCAGTGGTGTCTGATAGTAATTTTTGTGACTATGTAACTCAGCGAGACTAATATCCTGAAAAGGGATAAAAAAAAATTTGACCCAACAAACCCTAGGAATTTTGCTCAAAATGTTTTGAGGGATCATGTAACACTATCCTTTTTATTTATAAGCCAGCTGACGATATATGCACAGTGTCCGAGTAAGTCTTGCCAAGTCAAAGTTAACCATACTACAACCTCCTACGGTTTCTTTCGCTAAACATCAACTGTATACAAATCACTCCCCGCCCCTACCCCCCGTATATTGTTTAAGTCACGCACTCCAGACACGTACCAAAACTTGTCCATCGACGCGATCGCGAAAATTTTTTACACATACCCGCTTATGATGAATGTCTTTTCCTCACCAAGAACATGTGTTTACCCTTAAAATTGAAATCATCTTTGATAATTCGATGACCCATGATACAAATCCGCACCATGCGAAAACTGTTGAAACATTAAAAAAAGCAGCGAAATTTTATCTGTGATCAAGATGTCGTGACTTCTCTATCGCTCTATTGAAGGTTTCTTGTCTAGTTATCGTATCAGTAGCCTTTCTAAGAAATAAAATAACTCAAAAACTAGGCTTAAGTAACAAAAACTGACAAATAAGTTTCATCGAACATAACCATACCTTAGGGATAGTTGAGTTTTGCCAAAGGCCCGCTTTCTCTTGTTCCCAGTCCAATCGCTTGCTGCCCTGATAACAACAACACCAAAGCTTCCATATTCCTCAGATCCCAACATCTAAAATTGCTAAGCTCGGTCATCTCTTCCATTTCGTCAAAATTACGCGAAATAGACATGTTCGAGGACAGTACTAAATATTTTCTTTCTAGAAATCAAAGAATATGCGTTCGTTTGCACATCTATGTAAGCCAATCAGGTACTCTCTTTTTTTGTCCAAAAAGCTCAGTAGCCTGGCCTCTGTATATCAATCCATATATGGAATTTCTTGTCAAGGACGTGCTTGTGGCGTGGGTAGGGTTCCAGGACTAGTTAGTTTAGTTAATTTGGAAATTTCTGCAGAAAAAGCTCTTTTAAATGTTTCTGACAACTGGCTCACTGACCAAGTTATTTTGGAAATCTTGAGAAAAGCACCTTTACAGTGGCATGGTAGGCCAGTTCCAGGAAGGTTATTGAAAATTGCGATGGGGAGGGGGTTTTTTTTAATTTTTTTTTTTTTTTAAGGAAACTATGAAGCTAAATTTAAATTTCAGAAGAATGGCACTGTTTAAAACAAAATTATTCTGTGGGAGGGGTGTGGATATTCTCTGGAACAACACAATGTTAAGGAATCAAAGTTCTCGTGAAAGAAAGCCAAGTCATTTAATATAGGAAAGGCTAGTTTTATTCTGTATAAATATGTACTGTTCCATGAAAAATCCTTACTCCTCCAGTGTTCAGATGTTCACTGAAACCCCTCTCCAACCGATCCCTCTGGAAATTGCAGGTTTGGTTCATACTTTCTGTTGAGAAGTTTCACTTTTGATATTTCCAAATGGCCATTTGAGGTGGGTATGAACATTTTCTGGAACCATGTTCATCTTCCTGGTGACAATGGCTATATCCTTCATGTAAGTATTGCAATTAAGAGTCCTTTACTGGCCGACAGCTATCTCACTGAAAAAGAAAACACTACTTTGGATAATAATTTACTCCTTTATTTAGCAAACGTCCTTCACATTTAAATCATCAGCTCAGGGGAGATATTTGCCATTTTTCACACAAGAGCATCATTACAATTTCACATGAACAGAATATTATTTGCAGCAAAACATGTTTAGACGGTCCTATGCATAGGCAGTTATTTGCAGGTCGCATGGTGGGCTCTCAGCCAAAGAAAAGAAAAAAAATCATTGAAATAATAATTCACAATATTGGTCATCTCTTTATTTGAGGCCAACTTCATAGCTTAGCCATGGTTACACATGGATCATTTACCAAAAGTGAAGTTTCTTTTTGGGTGAAGCACAAAACTTTATAAGGAACTTACTGAAAATACTGAAAACACTTAAAACATAGAGACCTTCTGTGCTGAGCAAGAACCCTTTCATTCACATCATGATTTTTTACAACATTTACCGGTAAATTGTAATTTTAGTTTTGTCAAGTATTCTTAGATTCTTAGATTTATAATGGTTAATTAATGCTTTAGATAGATATTAAATGTCTATTTAATTAATTTTATAGTGCCTACAGGGCCCCTTTGGATACCAGCCTCCAAGCTGAATAGGCCACCCCGAAGAAAATTGTAAATCATATTTCTCAAAAAGAAAGTACCCATTCACTGCCAAATTTGAATTGAGAAATGCAAGATGAGGTGATGAAGTCACAAGACAGCGTGAAAGGAAAGGTGATCAAGTGTACCTGACGCATCCACAGTTGAGTGTCTATCGATACCCTCAATAGACACTCTACACACTCAATCAATATCTTGATTGAACTTGATCAACACTAGACCAACAGTAGGTCGAAATCGTGATCAGCAATTGATCGATAGTTGGCCAAGTGTCGACCAAGTGATGCCTTTAGCACACACAATCCAGAAAAAAAAAAACATTTCCAAGGTCTATATAAAACTAAGTGCTGTCTTCAACGGGGTTAGGAGAGGGAGAAAATTCTGGATGGGCTATGAGTGTGGTGGATATTTTTGTAAATAAGAACAACAAACACAACAATGATCAAATCTCTTCAATTCAAAGAAGTCTTATCATTTTTAAAGAGTATTGTTTTCCTTCACTGATGTTTTGTAAATATATTTATCATTATTCAAAATTAATTGAAACCAAGTCCCAGAAAATATTTAATATCTCAATAAACTTGCACAAAATTACTTACTCCTGTCATCAAACAAATCTACTGGCTAAATAACTTGAAAATATGCAATTTAAAATTTGTTACAGTTTAATATACTACTCTCCACCTTGATGGTTGTTCACATTTTCCAATTTTCTTATCACCACAGAGACAATTAAAGGTCTTGTCACCATGGAAACCTAATATGTCTCTTTCTTCATGAATACGAAATGAAAAAGTAGATTCGCATGTTCCAACAAAGTACTGTGCATGGGCGCATATCCACTGATCAATGATTGCAACTCCTCCATCACGATACTTTTTTAAAATTTCTTTTGGAGAGTCATACTTCACAAGGGGCAGCTTGCTCTTCAAATAATGTACCTCTGAAAAACAAGATATTGTTGTTAGTCACGGTTGTGGACTATTATCGTAGAGCACTTTGGAGTGACCTCTGTGGGCTTCATACATATTTAAGACTAATATTTGGCAGTTGAAATTGTCAGTAAAGTGAGGGAATAAATTGCTTGACTGGAGTTTAAAGGAAGTTCAGTTCATAAGGGCAAAAATCAAATCCTTCCAATGAGAATTGGGTAATGATAGTTAGATTCCCACTAAGTGCTCTTTGAAACCCTCTCCTTTCAAAGACTGAAGTTAATGTTTAAGTTAAAAAAACATTCAGTATGTGGATAAACCATACGGTGAGACATTTAATAAAAGGCGTGACAAATGGCCCTTGAAAAACTATGTGTCTTGGAAAATTGTCATTGAATTTCATTGAACTTTTAGCAGTTACATGACTAATAAAGCACTGATTGTTTTTTATAAATGGTGTCTGAACATCTTAGAGCCTGAATATCTCAAGCTCGCACTCGAAACACTTTGAAGTCTCATTCATGCAATTGAAGAAGTCAAAATTTCTTGGCTTGCAATGAAAAATGGTAGTCCCACCTTCATGGAAACTGTCTTGCATTTATCATCTTTTTCACCACCCCTAATAAAGGCTACCCATGCAGGTGCAGTACTTTTATGTGGTGCTAACGTTTTGTTCTGTTGATAAACCCCCAATATGTGACCACAAAATGAAAGCAATTGAGCAGTTGTTTCACAGGGTAACTGTTTACTGTACTGTATTGGTAGATTTAATAATTTAACTCTGAATATGGGCAACCATTCAAATAAAAGGTGATTAGGAAACGATTTGTGAGTTTCATCTGTTTAAGTCCCAAGTTCAAAACTCGTTTTTTCTGAGAAGTTGGTGATGCATTGAGACAATATCACTTAGTTCCCGAGTTTCTTTATTCTTGTCAGCTGACTGCCTGATAATATATTAGTGTTCTTTCAATAAGAAAATGGATTTTGATCGCTCTTGGAAATTAAAGGTATTAAAAGGTTAGAGAATCACCTTCTTTGTCTGCATCTGTTGCAAGGAAAACCATCTCGAGTTTTTCTTTCTTGAGGATCTCCTTAATCTGTTTCACAGCATTGTCTAGTGATGGGACACCATCAGGGTGGGCATAGAGGAAATCAGCCCTTCTCAAGTGAACAGCCAGGTATGGACCTCCCTTAGCTGTTCCTTCCTTTTTCTTGTTTTTGGTCCAATCAACATCCATGACAGTTGAATCCCTCTCATCATCTGATTTTAACACTTCCCTGCGAAACTTATCTCCTTCTTGTCTTAAGTGCTTGGCAAACACAAGGCTTCTTCT
>Ga0126337_10001776_pt1 | contig 13299 bp, 12 predicted proteins | sample DipCmetagenome_FD_92527 | JGI IMG/M metagenome (GOLD analysis project Ga0126337, IMG submission 92527) | Coral microbial communities from La Bocana,Puerto Morelos, Mexico - Diploria C A metagenome | ecosystem: Host-associated > Invertebrates > Cnidaria > Coral | place: La Bocana,Puerto Morelos... | reverse complement strand
TTTAACCTCATGAATTATTAATGAGTTTGGGAACGGGTCTTTAGACATTCAATATGTATATTTAAGAATAATTTGTTTACACAGGTAAACGCCTCTGAAGAGCTTGAAAGAAAAATAAAATTTTACTTCAGAACTTGAAATGGAATGCCTGTGGTTTTGCTTTTCTCGACTACTACAGAAAATCCTAGATGAAGTTAAAGAGCACTGACCGTATTCGAGGGTCTCGGCATGACACCATGAGGGGTAGACCAGACTCACTATACTACCTTCCTGAACTTCATGGGGTTACTGATCAGTTCTTGGTACCTATTAGTGAAGCAGAACGTAATTACGCTCGCTCACATGTTGTTGAAAGTGATTCAGGCAATGATTACCAGGAATACTTCCAGTACGTATCTGAAATTTGTGGCCTTGAGCAATGTAATGATTGGAGGGAAGCTCTAGAGCTCTACAACACTCTCCTACAGGTTGCCTACAATGGAAGCACATGAGTGAACATTTCCAATGAGTGCTTTCTGGATTCTAATTGTTTACAATGTGTGGCTTCAGAAAGTGTCCATACTCCCCTCCACAGAAGGGATTGGAAATTCCTGGGGTGGGGGGGTGGGATCTTAAACACAAAAACTTTAGGTGCATGAAGCTTAATTTGAATTGCCAGAGGGGTGTGGGTGTCTTGGAAAAAATCCCTTATGTAGGTGAGGGGGGTATGGATACTTACTGGAACCCCAGAATGGCAAAGGGACCATCCATCCATTTTTTACAAAGTTGAGGGGGCTCTTGGGATTTGTGAGGGGAGGGGAGGGAGGCCCAAAAAATATGGGTTCAAACAGGAGCCAGACTAAAAAGTATGGTATATCAAGGCAGACCCACCTAAAATAATTGCCTTTATATATTATAATGGTGTCATCCATGATGTAAACAATCTCCCAGAATGCCCAAAATAGCTTTTCTGAGGGTTGTAAAATTCAAATTTTACTAGGGGAGCATACCCCCTGGACCACCTATTTTATCATATACTCACCACAGTTTGGGCTCTGCTTGTCTATTTTCATGACTCAACAACTAATATGTGTTACAAGGGCTACAAGGGAGCAGGTAAAATTCTGATGTAGAGGTTACTGCATACTGCAAATCCCACTAGGTCTCAATCCCCCCCCCCCCGCCCCCCTTACACACCCTATAAAAAATGAATGGTCCTAAAGTTAAGTTGATGTTTCTGGGTAAATTCACGCTTCGGTATTAACTTTGGTATTAACCATGAACATTGAATTAATACAATGGAATTATGGACAGTTTGCCAACCAAAGTTGTTGATATTTTATTTTTTTCTACTAACTCAAAATAAAGGTCATCATGTAACTACAACTTGAACAAAACTGTTCTGCAAGCTATCATTCTCCTCCTTCTCTGTTATATATCTGCAATCTTCTGCATTGAATAGGACATTAAGGAAATGGACGAAGTTTGAAATGGTTTTTGATCTGGCATTTGACAAAATAGCATTGTCTGCAGAAACTAGCCGAAAGAAAACTGTCATCTGGCCCAACGAGTTTTGTCTAGGGGTGTAGCATGTTTTCATCAAAAACCCTACTCAAGCTGTATTAAAACTAGGCTCCATACACTGTACTTCATCCTCATAGTGGCAACAACAGTAACAAACAATGAAAATGGCCAGCCATGGGCTCCTAAAAATGCTTGGGTAAAAACTAAAATGTAAACTGGTAACGTGTTTAAACTATAAGAGGCAAGATATCATATTACAACTAAAGCCACAGTGGCAATCAAAACGGAGTACAGCTGTGTTACAGGGTCCCATTTTGCATGCTTTGCATAAATACTTTCCATTACGTGGTGTTTATGGTCAAATAGGTTTGGGTGTGGCACTGTTTAAGTTCATTAAAATGATACCTGAAATTTCATAATGATGACTAGACACCCTGCAAGATAACCAAGTTCAGGTACAAGTTATGGTCAAGGAAATTTAACAATAAGCAGTAATGAAGCATGTGAGGCCATTTGGATAGATACAACCTGGACTTACAGAAATGCACTAAAATTTATGGTTTAGCAAAAGCCTGGCCTTTGCAGAAAGCTAGCAAAAATACACTTTTAAATGCTTCATATCCTTTCATGTGATTTACTGGAAATGTTATTTCCATGCCACAGGCCCCTACTAAGGGGAAACAAATGGTATGTGATGGGTTTCGCATTAAACACTCATGATCAAACTTTGGAATAATTTCAATCTTTTGCCCATTTAACTGCCTGTGTTTTTGGCTTGTATTCCAGCAGATGTCAACTCAACTGTGTCAAACTTTTCAACTGACTCCTCTGTGTCTGCTTCCAGATTGTCATCAAGATGATTATCATTGTAATTCCATGCAACTGGACAGTCATACCGAGAAACAGTTCCCTCATCTAAGACCATGACAAAGTCCTGAAAGTTGTCCATCAACATTTCTTCCAGCTCTCTTCGTGTTGACCCTGCAGGAGAAAATTCTAGATGAATCACACTGAACAAATAAGTGGCATCCACATCTTGAACTTGCTCTTACACAAAGAGAGGATGGCAGGCCTTAGGTTGATTTGTTACAATGTCTGCTAGTCCATGCATGTTCAGGCCTTCTTTGAATTCCTGGAGGTATAGGATGCGCTTGTTGACCACGCTGACTGCAACAGATCTAACAATATCATCAATGTGTGCCATATCGATGGGTCCAGTGTATCCATGTTCGAGAATCATGTCCCTCTGGTTGTCAACGTCATTCCTTATGCTGTGAAGTATCTGTCGCTCGCTCGGGGTCAAGTCATTTTCTTCATTCAGGTTTAGGATATCCACTTTAGGGTTGACCAGTGTCTGAAATGCAGTTTCATCCAGGAAGCAAGGTGCTGGTCCTCCTTGTGCTAGACTATTGGCTACAATTTCCCCAGAGGTTCTGAAGTTACCATTTTGAACATGATATGTTGAATCAATGAGGCTTCCATTGGGAAATAATGTACTTCCTATAGCAGGGACTACCTCTGTGAAAAATTCTCTTGCCAATGCTCCAGAGTCAATTCCATCCTCCCCTAGGAACTTAACTCTTATTTGATGATGCCACCTTGCCTTTTAGCCTCATACCGCCACAAGTTTAAAACACGTGGCAATGGCGTTTTTCTCCTGATAGTGATAAAAAACTGACTTGTCTTGTCTACTACTACTTTCTAATGCCTGGACCACAAGGGTGGGACTGGCAAAGTTTTCACTGCTATTGGTCCCTATTTCATGTTCTTTCACAATATTTGATTGCTCTTCAACAAATGAACGTTCTGTTGTCACATTCAGATCAGCACCTGTTGCTACAACCGGATTGGAGCACATGGTTTCTTCTAGTAACTGTCTTTGAAGTTCCATAGCAACTTCTTCATCATGTTGTATTTGCATTTCTGTCTCTCCATTTGCACTAGCTTCAGAGCATTCACTACTGAAGGCCACTGGGTCCATTTTCAATCGCTTTGAAGAAACCTCACCTCCTTGTTTATCAGCTGAATCTTCATCTTCATTGTCTGATGCATCATGCCAATCAAGACCAACAGTTTCTGAATGATAAAACTCTTTGGCAGCGCAAAGATACAGAGTTATTCGCTTAAAGTCTTTGCCTACTTCTTCCTGGTAACGTTGCAAAGAAAAAAACTCTTTTTGGTCCAGGCAAAAATAAAGCCTCTTTACCATCCTCAAGCAAGGGAACATAACCTTCACCTTCTTCATAAAGGTTGCTGTTGTACGTTTTCCATTTGTCAACTGCCTTCTCACGCAGGACTTTATATGGAGCATCTCTAGGAACTTTTAGTGCTAAACGTTTTCCTCGCTTAGGCTTCAGATTCGATTCCTCTTCAGACCATTCCATCAGTCCAATAAAAATTACCACCTCATGATTTAAATCTTTACCTTTTACACCTTTAGCTTTCTTGTTCTTCTTTGAAGGCACTTGTCGTCCAAGATCAGTTTTTGTCTTGTACTCATAATATTCTTTGAAACTTAATACTCGACCAAATGCACCTTTTCCCTTTGGTGGCTCTGAACAGCCAGATGGACCTGGTTTAGTTACTTCTGATGCAACGTCTGCATTTAAAGCCATCTCTATACCATACTGCACAAGTTCTAAAATGAAATCAATTATTCAGTCAATTAACCAAAGGGCAAAATAGTGTTGTTCATGCTATATTTGATACGCTTTGTGGTACAAGTACTGTCTCCCCCAGATAAAGAAAGACTTTAAGGGGAAAGGGGTGGTGAGTAGGGTATCATAGGAAAAAAAGCAGGTAAGTATGAAGGACTTGCAGAGTTTATGTAATGATTGGTTAAGTTTTGTATATTATTATTATTTGTATAAGGTTACTAAAGTTTCTGATATAACATTTTCGAAAGTTGTGAATAAGTATGTTGTAGTTTAATCAAAATAATGTCAATCTAGTTTGAATTGTTTGGTTTTTTCCTTGACACTAGTTTACTCCCTAAATTTCATTCCATTTCCTCAAATTTCACCTTTTGCTACCTTGGGCTGGGGGAACATTTTTACTATGATTAAAGTGAAAGTCAAAAGCTCCCTTCCTGCACAAGATAGCTAATGAGTGCTGGTCAAAGCTTACAAGACAAGGGTTAGTGTGTATATTTTTTCAGTAAATATTTTAATAACTGCCAGGCTGGGTCACAGAGTAAATTAAGTGTACTTAAGAGGATTAGAGGTCAGCTCCACAAACCATTTCAAACGTAACCTTGTTGATACAACAATTTTGTGTAAAACTACATAAAAACACAACCGCCTTAGCTTTCATGTGTTGCTTCAATTCACCAGCAACGGCATGCATGTGTTGTCCCAAATTGTACATTGTGAAGTTTTACAGTCAAATCTCAATAATCCGGACTCTTGGGAACTGGTAGTGCAGATAATCGAAAATATGAATATTAATGACCAGACGATCTAATGCCTGGTTACTAAGCTATGAACGTTCCACGAACACACGTTCTTGTCATCACGCAAAAATCTATGGAAAACTGTGTTCAATGAAGAAATACATAACAACAAATACCAGAAAAACATCAATCGTATATATCAAAGTTGGTGGAAACGATGTTCGTCTTGTTTTCTTAACGGTAATTATAAATATTCATGAAAATAATGGGCCAGAGTAACAAATCCGGATGAATTCCGGATAATCAAGAAATCCGGATAATCGAGGTTCGACTGTACTGTACTTTGCAGAACAGAAAAAGCTTACCTTGTCCACACTTCACACAGTATTTGGCATCAGCCCCAACTGAGGCGCCACAACGGTGGCAAAACATAGCTATTCCTTTTGAAACGAGAAAAAAGAAAAGGCACCCTCTCAGAAACCCACCTTTTGTCGGGTGACTGAGTAACCTTCCACACATAAGTAACTGGGATCGAAGAAATCACTTCCGCCGTGGACTCGGTTTGGTTTTTTGTTTTTGCCGTGAGGTTTTTTGTTTTGCCGTGAAGGTTTTTGGTTTTGCCGTGAGGTATTTGATTTTGCCGTGAGGTATTTGGTTTTGCCGTGAGGTTTTTGGTTTTGCCGTGAGGTTTTTGGTTTTGCCGTGACACCCATGGGCCACCGTAATTTTGGGTTGTTTTATTTGTATCGAAGTCTCTTTTGGGGATCTAGAGACAAAAGAAACTTAAAACTTTACAATTTTGACTTGAATGCCTCGGAGCCATGTTAGAATTTTGACATATCGAACGAGGCCTATTGGCGACAGTGAGGGACAACATTCTAGTGATCTGAGCGCTTATTCAACCTTTGTATGAAAACACATTGGTTTCATTGTAAAGCTAATATATAGATTTAGCCAAGCCTGAAAGCGTAACTCCTAGGCCTTGTTGTTCGAAGCCCAATTAAGCTAGTAATTAAGCCAATTAATTAATTATTAATTAGTAATTAAGCCCAGGATAACCTAGAATTTTGATTTGAGGTTTGCAACTTATCGATGAGGTTTTCTGTATATTGTTTCGACTTCTGAGTTTGAATAATCTCAAATACATGCAAAACAAAACCAGTGAAAAGTCCAAGAAAAATTAATTCTTCGGTAAATTTTTAATCTTGGGTTAGCGAACAATCCGGTCCTGATAACAAAAAGTTAACCTGACATGAGCCCGCGAATTAATCGAAAACCAGCAAGTGGTCAACTTCAAAACAACACACACCTCGATGAGCTCTGAACTTCAAATCACGATATGGTCACGTGATACTAGTTAGTGAATACTTTGTTTTGACAGTTGCCCAATATCAATATGTGCAATACCAAAGAAGGACGCTATAAACCAAGGCAGCATGACTCTGCTGACCTATTAGCTGGAGAATAGCGGCCATCTTGCGTGACTCCATCGTCGTCGTGCGTACGCACCCCCCGAGCAATACCGCTAGCCATGATAGCCATGAGAAAATCAATTCATGGGTTTCCTTTGCTTGGGTATGGAGCGCTTGGCGGCCCTACCGACCGCCGTAGCTCCGCTAAAAATTAATACTTTTTCTTAAATAAAATCAACTCCCCTCGATACTTTGTTGTATATTTTGTGTTTTCTTCCATCTTCTCAGCTGGATATGTAGTGCTTACTGCGAGGGAGGCCCCGTTATCACTATGCCAGAGCAAATTGAAAACGCAGCTTTTTTTCTACCACAAACAGCCTGAAACGTGGATATGTAGGATAGAGATCATTGATTTAATACCCAGCCAAAATTCGCCTTTCAGGTGAACTCCCGCCTTAATACTGGATGGCAAAGAGTTCTAGTCAGCAGTCAATAAAATATGATTTGCTATAGTAATCCTAGTTATGGTCATTAATTAAATGTTAAATATTAGGGGTCATAATTTTTCGTTCAAAAATTTGCCTCGAAGGTACAGATCCCACGCACCTCTTAGTAACCTCTTTTTCTATTCGTTCTTATTGCCACGCAGCTCCATTGTTTGAGAGCTAGGGTCCGTTGTCTGTTTATTGTCTTCTCAGCCAATCCTGTGAGTTGTTTCGAGAAGTGCGTGGCGCCATAGAAGGTACGCAGGTAGCTTCTGATGTCAGTAGATATAGGGCCATTTAATTTCTAGTTGGACTTGGAAAAAAGAATAAAATCAGATATTTCTCTACGATGACATAAAGAAACTTTGACAGCTCTGTTAACTCGGAGAAGCCCCATGTACATATAGTTTTGTTCCTAAAGACAAAAATAAAAAAACTATTGCACGATTTCTGCAAATGAACGGCAGAGATTATCACGGTTATGATACACAACTTTCATGTGGTAGTGTACCTTTCAGGACGATTTAGTAAATAACAATTTCTAGTTTTCAATGTCACGCCATCGATCAATCATAAAAATATTCAACAAACCATTTAACAAACTTACTCACGAATCTGGGACATGATAGATGACTAATCTATAAACAAGTTTGCAAAGATCTAGGTTTCTATACTTTATTTCATTCGCGCGTTACTCCAAGAAGTGTTTCACCCAGATTCTTATAGCTTTGTATGGAGACGCCTTGTTTTTGTATATTATTGAAAACGAAGGACGACTCCCATGAAATGGATATTCGTAGTCTCGCAGTCAAGGCGAGTGGATTTTGACTTGCCTAGCTATCAAAAGCACTCGAAGAAAGAGTAATTGAAAAACCTTTTATTTCCGTTTTTAGGCTCCATTTCCGCTGGTCTTCTAGCGCGGGCTCCTATCCTGAATAGCGACTGGTAACCGAGCCTATTCCGTTTCCAGTGATATTTATGGTCAAATAAAGGTCGAGTCACGCCAATATTGGTCTCCCTGTTTTAGGGGCGTAATACAAATTTGCGAGACAACCATCCCCGACCAATTGCCTAAACTATCCAACAACTTTTTCCAGCATGCTAGCGATATGCATACATATAATATCCGATATGCAGCTGTATATAATTTACATACACCGTGTACAAGGACAAATATAGGAAAACGGTTGACTTATTTCAGGGGAATAGATCTTTGGAAAGAACTTTCAACCCAATTCAAAACTTTTTATATTTGCTTTTAAACATTATTTACACTCAAACCAATACTCGAATTAGATAATTTTTGTTTCGTTCTCCCTGAAAACTAAACTATAAATTCCTCCTTCATCTCTTCTGTTCTACAGGTAGGCATAACAAAACTAGACGTTAACTCGAAAACTTAACGGTTCATTTAATCTCCAGTCTCAGAATAATTACTTTGACTAACACTTACAATCTTAGCTAAATATTCTAAAAATGCAATAATGTTCTACTCTTGAGAAATAAAGATGTTGTTGTTGTTTTTTTTTCTGTTTGATTTTTTTTTTTTTTGCTGTTGTTGTTGTTGGTGGTGATGATGTTGCTGTTGCTTTTAGATCTAATAAAGCTAAAATCCTATTCACAAGGATTTGGTAATTTTTATCTTCGGAAAATGATAATGTCACATGAAAACTGGCAGCTGCAATTATTTTACTTATCAAAAAAATACCCGTCGAGAAAAGTGTATTTTTTCTTCATATTGTACACTTTGTTTTTTTGTTCGGCGGTCCATTCTATAAAATTACGTGTTATGGAGGGGACTGGGTCCACAGTGGCTGCGCAGTCCTGGAGATATTGCTCTGTGCACGTGATTTCCAGGAACAGACAGACTCTTCTCAAGGTTTCCACAGGTTTCCTTACTATGTCGATGCTTCGCACATCAATGACGCTGCCGGGAAAAGCTTGCCTGGCCATATTACATCCCTCGGCCATATTGAAGTAAGTGTTTATTTTTTTCTCAAGTGTTTCTGGAGCGTTTACCTGTGGACGCAAGTTAGACAGAAGAACACCTATTTAATGTCTTAATATCGAATTAATATCCACATGCTACTGGTAGCTACCACTTTTTCTCGTTTTTGATATCTTCGCTTTCTGTCCACTTATTAACAAATATCAATATTTGTCGGTGGTGAGCAGATCAATTATTTCTCGACGCCGAAGGCTGACGCCAATAAGTCTTTTACAAGTCGCTTAAAAATCACGATATGAAACTTTTTGGTAATAACTTCAAGATTAAAGGTGATTTTCAAATTAAGACCTTGGAAAACAACTCTGCAGTTCATATACATATACTTCGGGTGTTCAAAAACATTTCTCAAAATTAGCAGTAATTCATCAAGTTAAAACAAAGAGAATCACAACCGTGAAGGAGGTTTGGAAACCCTGTCTTAATTACCACAGATTTTGACTATTTTACTTCTTCATTTACTCTTTAGTTTTTGTTTCGATTGAGAAGATTTATCAAACACTCGAGACAATGTTTCATTGTCTATCGAAACTCCTGGAATTTCTTCATAAATACTCAGTCTGTTGCGCGTCGTATTTTCAACCCAGTCTCTTGTCCGTGTTTGGATATCCCGATGAAACACTGTCTCTCGTATCTGATACAGTATGTCCAAGCCAACAACATAAATCAAATAATTATGAAAATTTTGAAACAATAAATACGTCGAAGATTTTTATTGGCAGTTTATTGTAAATAACTGGCAAAGCACCGCTTCTTGATAGATCCGTTTTCAGTTCGCGCTTCTTTAAAGAAAGGTTTAACATAGCAGATGAAGGTAGTTTTAGCAGAAATAAATTTCACTACAGCTGAAGGGTTTCTTTTACATGACGGTATCACCTCTATGTGGGAATATCGCTCAGTTACAGGTAAAATGAAATATGTTTAACGTCAAGCATTTCAATCTATTTTGTAAATATTTCGTCTAAGATGTATCTTACTTTCCCAAATAATTTTCATCTCATTTAAATCAAATAAGATATGATTTAGACAGGCTATGTGATGCATGCCAAAATGGCACCTTTTTACAGCAAAAACTGACTACCACTATCTGGCTGTTTAACTTCAAAGTTACCAAAATACTGAGATTAGAGCTACCATCCTTGGATGGAATACAAATTTCATTAATAATGAAATTATTAATGAAATTAATAATTATTAGTCCATTAAATTATTAGTCCATTTCGATCTTTAATCATATGAATCATTTAGCTTTTAATATAAAGTCACTAACTTGAATTGGTTACTATAGGGACGCTAATCAACCTTGTGACTAGTGAATTTAGTGGAAAGGACGTAAAATATAATTAGCACATGTAACTGACGGATTGCACTGTCCGATTACAACTTAATTAGTGCAAAATAGAGCAGTTTATGCACCAATCAGATTTAAGGAAATTGTAATTGTTATGGTTATGTCTATTATAGAAGCCTAACAGTCTCATTATGTTTAGTTTCACTTACTAAAACATTTTAGAAAATAATCCAAAGAAAATACGCGCTGATTGCCTTAAAACCGTGTTTCTATTAAGCAATTAGATTATTCGCTCTCGATTTCGCTCTCGATCGTGTGATAGTCAGTGACGAGGGCGCATCCCGAGTCAACCTCGAAAACTCCTGAAAGTTTGAGATCCGGCGAAAAACTGCGAACAGCATTTCTCGCTCTCTAACTCGATAGAAACACGTACATGTTTTCTATTTCTTATGTCAAGTATAAATATGCCCTGTCATTGTACTAAGACATTACCTTGGCAAGCAGTATAGCATATCACACAGTTGTTATCATACCTTTTCGTTATGTTCTCCATAACGTGCCTTTATGTCTCTGTCCCGCAGGACCATAGTCGCAATGTTGTCAAATGGATTTCTCACAACATGAATAAACTTCACTTTAGCGCCCGCAGTTTTCTCTAGAAGGTGAGCAGCTTCCACTCCATTCCTTAACTTTATCGCAGACACTGTATACGACCCTGCCTTGTCCCCAATGATCTGTTGATAAAATCAATAAAAGATCCAAAGCTTCATTTCCTATGTTAAAAAGAAAACGTTTACGAAAAATAAACGTAAGATCTATGCACCGAAATATTTGGTCCCATGTTCTTTTAGCCATGAACAAACTTCAAACTGACAAAGCAAGTGCAAATTTCAATGGACTCCTTAATTGTCATGTTTGCAATCCTGTGGGGTACGACAATATGTGAAGTTTGTCTACGCTACCAAAACAAACCCAGGTCAGACAAATTTATCACAACGTTTTTGTGTCGCTTACTAGCCACACTATGTCAGCATCCATGGAGCTTGTCACTTTACGTGCAGTTTGCCACTTTACCTTACCATATATCGTATGTTTGTTTGCTAATATGAAATAAGACTTCGATGCTCTGTATTCTTTTCATCCTTTAGGTAAATGTTTCTTCCATAAAAAGTATAAGGGCCGCTTTCAGGATGAAACATGGTGAAATAAAACGTTCTCTAGCTAACATTATACAAAAAAACATAACCCTCTCAACTCCCTTACCTAAATTCTTCAACGGGCGAATGGTATAGACGCTAAAAATTCAAAACTATACTGCGATAAAATTGTAATAGGATAAAAAAGAATAATGGGATCACGCATGATGTTCAATTCTAGACCATGTGACCTCAAAGACTGTAACTTGAATGCTCTTTATTGATTTGCTCCATTAGGGCAGGATTTCTTACGTCGTACGTTAGTTACGTTTCTCGCCTTCGAATCTAGTGGACCGGAGTGCGATTTTCTTTAACCTTTCCTTTTGCTAAAAAAACATGTACTTATTACGGGCTTGGAACCGATAGCAATGAATGCCTCACATTCGGCTTACCTCAATGTATTGATCAAACCTGCCTTGCCATTGGTTTGGTACATAATAGCGATACTTAGAAGTTACGTTCATAACACTTCCATTAAATACATTTGACCTTCTTCCTCGTGTGATTGCACTTCGTGAAGCATTTAAAATAGTGCCATAATATGCGAATATTGAATTATTTATCCATTTGTTTGGATTTGAGCACCACTTGCCAAACGCATTTGATTCGTCTGATACAACCATGTGCGGGTGAGCGTCCAGTAAAGAACCAAGGAGAGAGTGACGACTGCGTGGATAACCAATGAAAAACAAGATGGTTTTGATGTGACTAAAAGCTTTGTAAGAGTTGGACTGTGTGTGTACGTTACCTGCAAGTGAAAAATTGTTAATGAGTACTTTAAATTGAAGTTCGTCATATCATTCTTCTTGTTAAACACTTCCACCCCTTGGGGGCATAGGTCCTCAATCATCGCAATATCACTGACTTTTAAAAATGATATTTTCTTTCGGCATCTTGCTTACATCTTTTTGACATCTATTCAACAACAGATCGGTTTCGTTCAAACTTGAGAAATCAAATTAAAAGAACGATGGGAGGCGGACAGGTCAAGTGTCAACTCCTGGCTTCCCGTAATAAGCTGCTGCAGTTGTGAACTGAATGACCAGTTTGAAAAGGGCGAAAGCCATCAGGAATTTGTCAAAACGATGTACAAAAATCTTCACCTCACGCTGAGAGTTTTCAAAGAAAAAAAATTGGCTAAAAATCATTTAAAAAAACTACGTGTACTTTTTGGAGAAATAAGATATCATTCGGAAGACTTTCCAGTATTGGACGGTAATACTTTAATCTGATTGGCTGAATTTAAATGTTGGTCCTTGGAACTAATGGGTACAACAACGTATCTAATCGCCCTATAGAGAAACAGACGCGGGTTACGCGAACATAGATAGAGACCAATCAAGTAAAGTAAGGCATTCTATAAAAGGATACACAGTAACAGGATTGCACAATATATTTTTTTAATGATTAGCATTCGACTGTTTTTCTAACTTAAGTCTGTATCCACTTTTCCCCTTTTTTTTAAATAATCCATCCTTTCAACTGAATAGAAACTGTTCAAAGCAACAACAACATCCTTTATGGTACATAATTAATGGTGGGGTTGTAAATCGAACCGACACAAATTAGTACAAAGCTATCGACTTTTTTCCTGAGCGCAATCTAGTGCTACAATGGGAATTTAGTCTAGCATTCGCTAAATAGAGATTTGCAGCAAATGTATCATACCAAATGGAAATGAAACCTATTTTAGTGCTCTCGTCTTCATCAAAGAGGTGTCCGCTGAATAGGGGCTCGTGGAAAATGGGAAATATAATTTGCTAATTTGGGGACCAACAGGACTCAGGCTATGGTCACCCTTGCTGTCCAAGCACAGTTCCAGAGTACAATTCTCGTTGGCCACTAATGTCAACACAGTTTTTTCCAAGTACTGACACTAATTAAATAACATACATACATACATACACATTACTTGACCACTCCCTCGAGGGGGCTTTTCAGGGCCAATGGAAACAAATACAAATAGAACAGAAATTTTGTTAAGAATCCCAGCTGGTGGGAGGCTGACCAGCTGGC
>Ga0126337_10001774_pt1 | contig 13301 bp, 13 predicted proteins | sample DipCmetagenome_FD_92527 | JGI IMG/M metagenome (GOLD analysis project Ga0126337, IMG submission 92527) | Coral microbial communities from La Bocana,Puerto Morelos, Mexico - Diploria C A metagenome | ecosystem: Host-associated > Invertebrates > Cnidaria > Coral | place: La Bocana,Puerto Morelos... | reverse complement strand
CCCTTTTCAGATGCCACTAATTCAGTTTGCTGATGAGAATGTGTCTTTGCGTTCCAACTTTGGCTCGCTGAAGGTGTGGGGCCAGGTTACCAAGAGATCGAACTATGGAGCTACGTTGAATCATCCAGATAAAGACGACACGTAGAGTTTGAGCAAATAGCCCCCGCTTTGCGAGGCGTGTGTGTGCGCCCCTAGTGACACGGGGCCCTCCTTTTTTTGAATCGAACATGAAGGACAGTGGACAGTTCAGAAGACAATTTGGATGTGTAAGGCAGCCTTTCTCCGATTTCACAATGACGAGTTCCTTGACGGTTTATTTGTTACCTTTGCAGACCAGGACCAGCGTTTCGATGACAGTTTTTTCGAAGACACAATTTCGATTTCCGTTTGAACTTTCGAATATGGGGGGGACAGAAGGCTCATGGAGCTGTGCCCAACGAAGCTCTCTATGGTGACCTTAGGATTCCTGGTCTGATCAACCAGACGTACCTGAGCCAACCTAGAGAGTCATTCGATCAACTAAATACTCTACATAGAGGATTCGTTCATGAAAAAACTTACAATTTCACAAATGTGGTTTTCTTAAAAAATCACGATTTTTCACGGTCATGGCCTTTTTAACGGTCGTAGATTTCTGCTCAGCATTTGAATTCTCAACCATTCACTTTTGATGGCAAGGTTCTGCCTTATAGCCCTAGGCTCATACCATGTGGCTTGAGCCGTGTAAATACAATGTACTTTCCAAACCAGCGTTCTGCAGTTGAGGGTATGGCGTTCCACCTCAATTGAGGTTTAACACTATACCCTCCATATGGTTTGGACATATATTTTATTGAAAAATAAGTATACATAAATAAATCGTGTATATATATATATATATATATATATATATATCCCATATCCTTCGAAAAAATCCAGATGAAAAAAACATTCCACGGCTGGCAGAGCTTTTTTATTCTCACCTCAGCTTGTTCAAAGCATCCACCATCTTTGGACCCAGCCCTAGAATCCATCTTCTGAGGGATTGTTCAGAAGCAGTCCGCTTGTGTGTTCCTTTTTTCGTGCGCATTACGCGCTTGACCCAGTCCTCATCCATGCACGTGCTGTTGACATCTGGGTTGAGCCTCGAGTTTCTGCGCTCATGAATGCAATGGTCCAGCAGATGAAATTTGGGACGGGTCCTCCAATATCTCTCTCGCAAATTCAATGACCTCCCAGCAAGGGATATGTACATTGAAAGGAATATAGACCCCACCATTTCCTTGTGGAGCTGCTCCTCCTCTGTAAAGAACATATCGGCATGTGCAAGCATGCCCACCCATGAATCTGCTGCCCAGAGGCAGGTGCACATCTCATTCAGAGCAACCTGCATGCCAGGCTTTGCACTGACAGGTGGATTCTGCGAAGTCTCCTGCGCCAGCCAGCTCAGCACTACGTATGTGTCGAACCCCTTACATTTCAGCTCTGTTTGGTGAGCTTTGACAGGGTGAGGCTCAAACCACGTGACTTGGCAAACCTCTTCAGCTTCAAAGATGCATGGGACAGCGACTTCTCAATGCTGGCCCCAGGAAAGTACCGTTCCCTCACCGAAACTTTCAACGCGGATCCGAGCAAGTCACGCCCACATCCCAAGTGAAAGGCATGAAGAAGATCGACCGCCAGCATCTTGATGCTAAAACCTCTGCACAATGCCAACTCCGGAGTACGCTGCCATGGAAGGGTTGTCCACTCAGTGCTACGCCAGGCAGCATCGTCATTCACATTGGTGTAGGCGTAGTTCAAATCATTGGTGCCCTGGGACGCCTCACAGCGCCAGCAAACCTGGTAGGGGCTGAGCTGCAGACCGGAAAGCAAAAAAAACATGTATATATCTTTTACATATAATATCTATATTCTTGTATTATTGCAAGAATTTGAAAAATGTATTTTCTGTTTAAGGGCACAGCCCAATATAGGGCCATTTTTTTGGTTTCCAATGAGCTAAAAACCATGAATAGGGCCACAAAATCTGGTTCAAGATCGCTGCAGCCGTATGTGGTTTGGATATCGCAGGGGCCCCCAGGCCTGTTCGGTGGTTCCGTTCCAGAGTGAATAGCTGACGAATGTACTTCCAGCCCCCCTTGAAGTTCATGAGGAAAAAATGAAGTTTGAGGGAGCCAGCATCCTTAGTTTGAAGCCATCAAAAAATTGTAACATATGAATCTGACATTTTCCCCTTTTTGTTTTGGTCAAAGACAAAAATGTATATGCGTACAGCTGAGCTGCATCGCCACACCCAGGAATGGCCACCCCATGGTCAGATAATTCGTTGATGGACTCACGGATGACTTTTGCCGCACTTTGCAAGGTCAAATTGACAGCGCCATCATACCCCTATTTGGGGCATTGATGATGAATTTATTCCACACTTTTTTGGTCAATCTCACAAAAGGAAACTTCAAAAATTGATTGATGAATATGGCTGACCAAGACACATAAAAAGTCGAAGGGATTGTATAGTGATCATGAATCGGCTCAGGCCAGCATTTTTCAGCACTGGTGACAGGTCTGGTTGCCAATGAAACTCCATATATGAGCCTCCAAGCGCTTGCCCTTCATCACCTGCCAGCCCAAATGGAAAAAATTGAAAGGTCAGATACTCTGGCCAAACATACATGTAAGTTTTCACATTGAAAAAAACAACATCATTTTTTGAAGCAAAGCTTTCAAAAACAAATAGGCCCAAGGTGCCATATAGGCTTATGGGGACAGACTGTTGAATCAAAGCACCAGCTGGATGGTTGGGATAGTCCAGGAGCATTTTGTGCCAGTATGGTTTTACTTTGTCAAGTCGCACCAGTAGCTTCAGGAAACCATTGTTGATGAGAGCTTCAACCTCATAACTTTAATCAACAATTTTCTATTTTCCCACGGGGTAGCCAAAATCCAGGAAACCACCCATTATAGATCGACTTGTGAATAGAAATATTTACAAACCAAATCAAAATTTGAAAAGTGCCAAGCCACCATCATATGAGGGAGAATAAATGGCCATGGCATTAGCTCAACCACAGGATCACCCTCATCATCATAGCCTGTGCAGACAGGGATCTCACGGTAGACTACTTCGCATCCCAGGCCCAATCCATGGCGTTGAGCAGCTTTGTGAACTCGTCTTTCGCTTTGATCAGGCCTTTTTGGGTGGACAAACGTGCATGTTACGAGGCAAAGTCGAATGCACAGTGCCACAATCATTTGCATTTTTTGAAATATGTTTGCAGCTGAGTCACGCTTTGAAGATTTCCTTAAAGGGAGGCAATATGTTCACAATTGAGTGATCAATTTAAAGTGAAAATTTCCAATCAATCAAAAGATGCATTCCAAGTTTCACTATCGAGGATGGTGCCAATCTCACACGCCTGCTTGATGCTGGAACCACCACTTCCAACTCCAGACGCCAGCCTCCAACAGATCACAGAACACTTGGTCTTTCCAATCTGGATGTCTTCCAAATATGTGAACATTAATGCAGCCCAATGGCACAGACTCCACCCGCTCCACACGATCTCTCCAGGATGTTGATGGCTCTTCATCAGCACCTCGGCAAAACTTCGTTGAGTTCGTGGGCAGGGGTGCCAACATGTTTTGGCAAATTTGTGACTAAGAAAATTCTGGAAGCATAAGTTGGTCCTTTTTTCTTTTGCGTCAGAGCTCAAGATTGTACGAAGTGGGGCACGCCACCCAGCCATTTAAGATCGACTGACCCAATGGATCTCTAATATGTGACACGCACCCTGCCATATACATACAGAACATTTGTGAATGTTTTTTCACAATGAACCATTGTGTCATTCAGATATATAAAGGGTTGTCTTAAATATGTGAGCTGTTTTTACCAGGCAAGGTTAAGGGTGTCACCCCCATTCAAAGCAACGCCCCATCTCCAGAAGTACATTAGATCTACTTACTACTTTCAGCTTGTTTCTTGATTTCAGCTAACACCGCACGGCCTTGAGCTTTCACAAGGCGCATCGCCTTCACCTGCAAAACGTGTGAGGGAAAGGCACTGTCATATGGATCCGCAGGAATGGGTTGGTAAAACTATATGGCCTCAGCATCCAATTCCACCTTCAAATCCTGACAGTTTGCCATCGAAGTCATGGCTTTGAGCCTTAGGGCAAACTTTGGGAGAAGAACCTCCATGTGATTTTTTTACTTGAAAAAACTATGAACTAATGAGGTTAAGGCACTCATCAATGGAATCTTCAGACCGCTTCTTGTACTGTCCCAACGTTACGCGGATATTGTTCTTCAGGGGAAGCTCCAAACTGAGATTGGTGATGGCCGTCATCTCTTTCTTGAGTTCACTGCCTTATTTCAATATGAAACCGAAACATTTGATATGAAATGATCACACTGGATGATCCTAAATTGACATCAAACTTTCAAACTGCGCATTTATCATGTCAAAAATTGAGGACAAAACAAATTTCCGCCTTGAGTTCATCCATGGTTTTTGCCTTCACCTCGTGGACACCGCCAGGTGCAGCTGCAGCCTTCGCTTTGGCTTTGGCCTTTGATTTTGCTGCCCGACTCTTGGCAGCAGCGGGTGCAGGTTGTCCTGCAAAAAAAGGGACTTAAGAAGTCACAGGTTAAGACATGATTTTTTACGTTAGATTAAGAATGGCTATAAAAGGTGTTTATATATAGCTACTATTTTCAAATATATTTATATATATACAAATATATATATATATATAACTCACCTTAAGCCCGTCCTTGCGGTTGTTGTGCTGCGGATGCTGCGGCCATAATTTGATCCAAACCACCAGCAGGCAGAGCTTGCCGTACACCAGCACCAGTAGGGCTATCCAGCAAAGCTCGAATGCCAGCCTGATCTATGTTTGCTCGCAAAGTTGCAGTTGCCTGCTGTTTGACTTCCTCTGTGTCTTTGAGCGCGCAGCTTGTTTGGACCCAATAGCGATATAGACTGGGGATGTTTGGACAGTCCTCGTCCGGCAACCCCCTTTGCACAGATTGCGTCAATCTTCTCCTTTGGAAAACCCCGAGAAACCATTTGTTGAACTGTCAAAAGCTCCCGTTGTGTCCCTAGCTTCGAAGTAGATTGCTAGGAAGGATGCTGAAGCAAAGAAACTTGAGGAGGAAGAGATTGCCAGGAAAAACGCTGAAGCAAAAAAACTTGATGAAGAGATTTCCAGGAAGAAAGCTGAGGCAGAGGAGGAAGAGATTGCCAGGAAGAAAGCTGAGGCAGAGAAACTCGAGGAGGAAGAGATTGCCAAGAAAACCGCTGAGGCAAAGAGACGTGATGAAGAGATTACCAGGAAGAAAGCTGAGGCACAGAGACCTGAGGAGGAAGAGATTGCCAGGAAGAAAGCTGAAGCCAAGAGACTTGAGAATGAAGAGAATGCCAAGAAACTTGATCGGCCAGGGGAAGGGCCACCAGACCGCACGGTGGAGCTTGCAGGATTGCAGGCTCTCATGGCTGGTCAGAAACTTCGAGAAGCAGCAGAAGCAGAAGCAGCTGTGCCTCCACCAGGTGTTGAAATCAGCTGGAGTACGCGCAAAAAAGAAGGTATGAGGCTCAAGCGTCTTTGTGAAGAAAATGCAGACGCTGAAAACAATTTTCCCCACATGGTAAAGCTTTGGCAAGGAAGCAAGGAGGACATGCAGGGGGGGCAATTGGGTGCGTGGGTTGTGGAACATCCTTTTTGGGAAAAAAAACCCCTTACTAAAATATAGGTCTTTCAATCAAAATCTGTTCAATTCATAACGTTTGCCTGCTGCAGGATCGGCGGCAATTGCTACGTCAATGGGTTCAAACAAATGGGGATGCGGCCGCGATAGAGGCAGAGATTGTGGTGTCTAGGACCTTCCTCCTCAAGTTTCTTTGCCTCAGCGTTTTTCCTGGCAATCTCTTCCTCCTCAAGTTTCTTTGCTTCAGCATCCTTCCTAGCAATCTCTTCCTCCTCAAGTTTCTTTGCTTCAGCGTTTTTCCTTGCAATCTCTTCCTCCTCGAGTTTCTTTGCTTCAGCCTCCAGCTCCTCCTCGAATTTATTTGCTTCAGCCTCCAGCTCCTCATCGAGTTTCTTTGCTTCAGCATCCTTCCTAGCAGTCTCCTTCTCCTCGAGTTTCTTTGCTTCAGCATCCAGCTCATCCGCAGCTTGTCGTGCAGCCTCTAGGACGGGCTCTTCCTCAGTAATATTGGGTTTAGATTAATATCGTCAGAGTGAAATTATATAAGATATAGGTGACAACATTTTTGCACATATAAAGCTGAGAATCTAAACGCTGGGATCTAGTCAAAGCAGCAGGTCCAGATGGCGCCTCCTTTTGCTGAGACTCTAACTCCTTGATGCGTGTCATAGCAGCCGTCAAAGCATCTTTCCATGCTGTTTGAACTTGATCAGGTTGGCTGTCACCCAACCTAGAATTTCAATCCAGATGATTCAAGATGGAGTAGTAGCACTAAGACAGAAAAGTAAATATATTTATGTATATATATATGTCGCCGCATGGTCAAATCTTAAGTTGCAAAGCAGTGCATCCAAGGAACATGATCGTCGATGCAGTCGAGATGGAGTCTGGCTCCTGGAATTTTCCGGGACACTGCTTGTTGATGAAGTCGATGGCCGCCTGCAAAGTGGAACATGACCTTAGTATGGAACGTTGCTGTCACAATCAGAAAAATAAATCATATGTTTCAAATATCACAGTTGCTGTTGAACCATTGGCAATCATTGACTTGACGTTTAACGCAGGCACACACACACAACAAAAGTACAGTAGCAAAGCCAAGCCACTATGATTGCTCTTGACTGTCCAGCTGGGTGTCTCCATTGGGTTCACTTGGGGTGAGTTCCTCTTTTTCTTGGTGAAGCTGATCAAAAGAAACCACTGCCTCAGGAGCTGTCTCAGTCACAGGGGCTCGACGTTTCCGTGTGACCTGTTCCTCCTTAGGAGCTGTCTCAGGAGCTGTCTCAACTGGGTTCTTCTCATCATCCTGCTTGTCCTTCTCAACTGGTACCTTCTTCTTCCTCTTCGGTTTCTCCACCATTTCCTCAGGTTCTTTACTCTCATCCTCACGTTTCTTCTTCTTCTTCTCATCAGCATCGCCTGTCTGCTCCGTTTTCTTCTTCTTCTCATCAGCATCGCCTGTCTCCTCCGTTTTCTTCTTCTTCTTCTTCTCTGAATTCTCCTTCTCATTCGCCTCCGTGTTCTTCTTCTCATCATCGTCAGGTGTCTCCCCTTGTTGAGTCTTCTTCTTCTTCAGCGGCTTTGCCTTGTCACCATTCTTTCTCATTCTCAACCTCTGGCTGCCTTGATGAAGAAGACTTGGACTCTTCTACATTACCAGGTGCTGCTGCCGGCCTCTTCTGCGGCCTACTTTTTTTCTTCGGTTGTGCTTCCACTTCTCTATCATCCTTGTCTTCTTCAGCAGTCTTGGTCTTCTTGGCACGTTGTTTTGGCTTCGGTTCAGGGCACAGCTCCTGAGTGATGGAGAGACTATATATATAAAGACACAAAATATCTATCTATATCTATATCTATATCTAAATCTATATATCTATATATCTATATATCTCTATATCTATATATCTATATATCTATATATCTATATATCTATATATCTATATATCTAAATATCTATATCTATATCTAGCTACTCAAAAGAAAGACTTTGGCACATATAAATCAGAAACATCTATAGTGCAAGCAAATGGCATGCAAGGGTTGTGGCGGTTCACCCAAGACATGGACCATGACGGTGAAAGTTTCAGCCTTACTGAAACCTAGATGGTCTTTTACCGCCCAAAATTTTTCCCACGACAATTCAGATATGGGGAAAGGTAAGTCGGATAGTGAGGCCATGTGCTCACAAAAAAAGGTGGTTCACCACAAGCTTGATGCACAAAATGCTGCAACAATTAATTCACAGTCAGGCTCACATATATAGTAGAAAATGCCATATGTGAAATTCACGAAATTCACGGTGTTTTCACGGGCATTTGGGGTTTTTTCACGCGCAAATCACGGTTTTTCACGCTAGATTTTTTTTCACCCCCGATCTAAATGTCCAGAGTTGCAGGCGTTGTGGAGAATTCCACTGGCGCCAGATTAATTGCACCATCAATAGCTAAAAGATTCTAAAAGCTTTTCAGGGCATGCTTGAGGTCGAGGTGCTCAAAGACGGTAGCCTCATATATGTACATGTAAGGCCTATGATGAATGCAGAGACACGTACATACATATGTGTTTTCCGGTTGAGGCCACGACCCAACGACCACGAGGAGCAAAGTGCTTGCAGCCATGCAGATATTTGAGGACTGCCGGGATCTCTGCCTGTGGAAAGTTTTCAGAAACACATGAAATGAAAGTGAACAGTCAAGAGACAGATAGTTGCGATCAAAGTACATCACACCACATATCACCAAGACAACGGAATTCAGCGCCACCAAGTAGACCAAAGAACCGTTCGAAAAGCTCTGCATCACCACATAGCGGATCCAGCTCCAAGGGCTCTCGGGGACCAGGTAGGGCCTTCGAACAAGAAACATAACCTTCAGTTTTGCACAGACATGACTATTGAAACATTTGTAGCAGGCCTTCCCAGGATTGCCAGCAGCGATATCAGCGATGAGGCTTCCAAACTCAGGCGTGTATGCCCTCGGCAATACAATTGGGAAATTGAAGGCAAACAGCATATATCAAAGGTACACATCACCAACTCTAGCAGAAAAGCTTTGATTGTGGCAAGTCACTGGCTGCCTTTGAGACGAGAAGGCACATCACCATGTCGACGCTTGCCATGTTTGTCTATGTATTTGCGAACCAAGCCTTCCCGGGCACCTGGAAGATTACGTAGCGCTTCACGACTAAGATGACCACCTCCAATTGAGCAAATTTGAGCAAATCCAAAGTCTCTGGAATTCAGCAAAAACTGAATTAAGAAAGGGAATTTTACAAAAGATGCCGTCCCGGCCTTTTGCAACCACCTCATTGAACAAAGCCTCGCAATTTGACCACAATCTATGCCTTTTTGCAGTAGGACCATTGAAGGCACCCATCCAAAAGCTTCCGGTGAATACCTCAGCGCTATTTGTTCAACACATAAAGACAAAAAAGATTTCAATCCTATATCGCACAGCTTTCAAACACATATTGACCGCTGTTGGATTCTCATGAATGTTTTCCACCCTTTAATATATTTGATGGCATTTTGTTTTCAAACCAAAGTATTTTGCCAATCTTCAAGATGTCCTGAAAACATGGATGGTGCGGTAAGGCGCTCCCTTCAGGCTGTTCCACAACCCACCTGATTCCTTTTGCGAAACACAATATAATCAGCAAACTTAGCCGAGAACAAAACAAGTTCCCCAGCTTCACAAAGGTGTATCCTTGGTTCCCCAAATATTCATTGAAGATGTTGCGGCCATGGGTGTGGTAGGACCTTAGCAGATCCAATTAATATGAACTGGAAACCAGAAACACTTGCACAAATCAAGCGGGATTGACTGTGCAAAATTTCATTCAAGCAACATTTTTGTGAAGCTGTTGCAGCATATCCCAAAAACAGCTATGCCACCAGGAGCGGTGTTCCAGATTTCTCGACACACCAACCTTAGCACATATGATGGCAATGATGAAAATTTTGAACTACTTTAATTGCTGGAGTCACAACTGCTTTAAGTTCACTGGGGGAATCACAATGTTGGAAACCCAACCCCAAAAGAAATGTAAACGTAGAATTTGAACAAGTAACGCGAAGCCATGAACGGAGGACATGTCCATCAAGGTGGTATATTTGATGTCATGCGCCGAACCGATAAGCCCCCTTTGCCAACATGCCAGGCTAATCGCACCACTGCCAGCAAACACTTCCACAAAGTTGTTCACCTTTTCATTGCTTGCAGGAGCCAACTTGTCGTTCTGGACGAGGAGAACGATGAGCAAGATGAGCACCGCAGGCGCCCTCCATCGCAAGAGATCGTAAACAACCATGGTTGTGTAAGGATGATGGTATGATGTCTCAAACCATGACACAATGAAGTATACAGGTAAAATTAATACATCTAGATTTATGTGTATGTTTTCAAATTCTCATATATATCTTCATTGTACGTGTTTGGGCCGTGGGCTGCATATAACACTCAAAGTCATGCAGTCAAAGTCAAATGGGTACCATGCCTCAAAAATAATCATCCAAACATCCAAAGGGTCAAGAAATGCAACGTTCAGTTGACTCAGTTCATTTTTCACCCCAAGCGTGCACACACACATACATGCCAAGCCAATAGCGATTCCACCTCCATTGTAATTCGATGGCATCAGCATGGCCAATGCGCGAACAAGATCAAATTTGTACCATGTTTTTTGACATGGCCAGTCAAAATAATCCACCCAAAGCTATACTGAAAGAAGTATTTCCCAGTTATAACTAGAATATTTTTAGAATATCAAATACATACAAACCATCACATCAATATCTAAGACGCCCATGGGTGAACTTCCGTGCCTTTTGGCGCAAACTTACGTCGCTTTAACTCAGATAAAGGCAGGGAAGCTAAAAGTTTTTTTTGGTATCACTCAGGTTCCAGGCATTCACAGCCTCCTCCCGAGATGAACCGCCCTGGATTTGGCCATCTAAAAATTTCTTTTTCACGGCCGCAAAGTCACCAGGGGCATATTCAACTAGATTCGGTGTTTCAGAATCGGCTGTAGACACCTTCACATCCTTCACCTGCGCAGGACCCCTTCTACGTTTTTTCTTCTTCGCATTCTTGCGATCTTTGGGGCGGCCGGCAGCCCCAGCATCATCACCTTTCTCCTCTTCACATTGAAAAGCATTCTTGTACTGGGAATTCTGAGCAAATGGCTCAGTCTTTGGTGCTTTCAAAGCCTCCAGAACCTTAGATGACAATCAAGCAACCCAAACAATTCATTTCTCAATATATTGAACATCCTTGAATTGTTGTCAAATTGTTTGTTGATACATTTTGACAAGTAACATGCGAAGGTAGCTCATATTTCTTGTCCAAAGTAGCTTTACTACGCAAAGCACTCTCTTGGGGCACTGAAGGGGTCTGTTTCGATTCTGCGGTAGATTCAAAAGCTTTCTTCAAAGACATAGCCACTTTGAGAAGATCAGATTGAGTCCTTTTCGGACACGGGTCTTTGTGGATATCAGACCATGTCTCCGATTGAGCATCCAGCCTGGAAAGAAGCTTGTCTCGACTGGTTGGCTGAGGTGTCACAACACTGCAGTCCGAGGTCCCAGAACCCAATTCAGATAATGTATCGACGCAAGAAGCATTTTCATCATCAGATTCTTCAAGTTCATCAGGGTGAGGTGCTGCAAATTCCTTGGATTAAAAGATTGAGATGCACCTGTTTTTTCAAAAAACAAAGTATGAATGCAGCTGATTGAAAAATTGAAGGGACAAGGGTCAAAGCCCTTTTGCCTCAACTCTTCCTTCAAGTTGTTGGTCCGAGGCTGCTTTGCAGTTTTGGCTCTCTTGGCAAGTGTGCGGAACCTCGAAACCTGAGATGTGGAATCAAAGGGGAAAGGTACTGCTAGTATATAGATTTGCAATAATAAATGCTATGGAGGGGCCAGCCCTTTAAGGGCAAGCCCCATTTTCAGGCTCCATTTCTGTACACTATCCATTTCTTTGGTGATGCCTTTTGGGAAAAGCCGGCTTTTCTCGAAAAAACCCACGATGCAAATCTTGAGCAAATGGGAGGAAAAGCGACCTTTCCCCTCGGTCGCCAACATCACAGCATGGATGGCCTGCAGGGTCACAAAACAATATCAGTATCAAGTGAGCGTTGCAAAAATTCACTGTGAACGAAAGCAGTTGAAGAAGAAAATCATGAATTTAAGTATACCTGCAAACCCCTGCCTCCACATTGACTTCCACATCTTTCAAGCTGGGCTTGGCAGACTTATGGAGTTTGCCCGAGCAGTCAATTAAGAAGCTGAAGCCATTGTTCTTGAGGGATGGAAATTTCTCAAAGCACTCTATATAGGTTTTCACCAGCGATTGATCAAATGCTTTCGGCATGGCAACCGATGGATTGTTGAAAGTATGTATGTTGAAGTACCCTGTGTTTGTGTGTGTGTGTGAAATCTTGAGAGCACGATATCTATGTACGTATTCAAAGTGGCGACAGTTTCAAAATTCGACACATATATATTACAAGTTTTTCAGAAAGAAATATCACACATGGTATTGATATGCTTCCCCTCAAAATTGCTACGGCGTCAAAAAAGCTCGAATTGATATCTTGAAAGAATTAAATACATACAGCTCACCAAAAAAAGGGGCCTGGTTTTGCTGAGGTTGGCACTTTGCTTGATTTGCCAAAGTTTCATGAAGACCTCGAGGACAGAGCATATGGGCGGAGGCTACACTAGCATATGGATGGTGTCAAAGATCCAAATGATTGAGTTCCAGGCCAGTCAGGCTGAAATCAATCATACAGGACCAAATAAGGGGCCTCACAGCACAAATTGTTCTGTGTCAAATTGTTGCAGAATTACATATACTGGGGTCCCAACTAGTAGACTGACCTCATTTTTCAAAAGCCATGACGAAGTCCAGAAAGCCATCAATAAAGGCCTCTCATGGGTGACCATGGCTTTGCTGGCTCTATTATAGAAATCTATCGTATATTGCTCGACTGGATTTGAAACTCAAGTGTATGGGTGGCAGCCATTCTTTTGCAGCTGTAAGCGCAGGCGATCAAAAACAGATATGCCAACTTCTGGTGGGCAGTCTTTTTTCATCCGAAAAAATCATTATATACAGATATATGTATATATTGTTTCAACAAGAAACAAAACCACCAGAAAAAATATCACTAAATAAAAGTCACATATGTGCAGGTTTTAACAAGTACATATTTCCATTCACATTGCACCCACCATGTGTGACACCTCATATACATAAATGGAGGGGCAAGGCCAAAACGTAGAAGATGGCAAATCAGTGAATCACGTGATATTTCAAGCTTTAATTTTTCAAGGCCCCACTCAAGTTTCAATTCTTTATTCGAATGGCGATGCCACCTCGTCATCATCACTGCTGATATCATCGCCCCGCTTTTCTTTGGGGGCCCTAAACCTTGATGGCAATGGTACAGGTCCGCCACCACGTCCTTACATAAAAGAAAAATCGACACGGTAGATTTTGAGGATAGAATTGGGCAATCCTCAGGAACAGGGTCTGGTACGTCTCGGGCAGGTGGTACGTCTCGGGCAGGCCTAGCTTTTGATTTTGCCACTAGCATAGGGCGAAGTT
>Ga0126337_10001773_pt1 | contig 13303 bp, 10 predicted proteins | sample DipCmetagenome_FD_92527 | JGI IMG/M metagenome (GOLD analysis project Ga0126337, IMG submission 92527) | Coral microbial communities from La Bocana,Puerto Morelos, Mexico - Diploria C A metagenome | ecosystem: Host-associated > Invertebrates > Cnidaria > Coral | place: La Bocana,Puerto Morelos... | reverse complement strand
GGGGAATGAGTCTTGCCCTCTGCGTGAGAATTACATAAGGCTGTCCCATAGCACTTAAATCTGGCTCTTCGCCGGGATTAGCTAAAAGGGTTTAGCTATGCGCTTTCACCCCCTTTCCTTATCCTACTTAATACTCTACAGTAGTGAAGTCGATACAGCTGAGTTGCCACTAAGAGTATCTTAAGATAGCTCTTATTCTCACCTAAATCTAGAGATAAAGCATCATAACTTTCGCTCAGACCGGCTGCATATACACGCTTTAGCTTCCAGGGAAACCTTGGATTACCGATGTTCTTCCACATGTACCAAGGAAGAGCTGTAAAACATAGAAGACTTTGTAGATTTTAAATAAATAAATTGTAGATTTTAAGTAAATAAAAACAAATGATACGGTAGCAAACCTGTTGTTGTCTGTGCTAACTATTCGCGGTAGCTCTAACGTAAAATCCGATTGAATAGTGTATTGTTTTGTCAATTCTAGGAACTCTATACGTGAGAAGAATAATGTAAGAAATGCTATGTTAATTTGTAATATTTGTTTTAGTGTGCGAGTGACATACCTGGAAGCTACTCGTATCCAAACAAGTATTATTTTGAAATTTGCTGTTTATTATTTATTAGCAGAATTTTGAAAATATTCTTGAAGGTTACGTTTCCGGTTACTTACTTGTTTTACCATAAAGCTCTTGCATTTTCTGTCCTGGAATGACGGACTCCCAGATTCTTAGATCGGCAATCTGCAGATGCTTTTCCCGTTTTAAAGCTGAATTAGATTTATCCCGCCCTATCGTAAATGTTGTAAATATATCGCCATAGTGGTATGGAAGTCTTGTTGGACTCGTTGACTCGGAATCTAGGACACCATTGCGATAAAAGCGCAATCCCCATTGCTTACTCCATGTGATGCCCACATGCGCCCAGCCCAGAGGGTAGTCTGAGAGTCGCAATACCCAGTTTTGATTAGACGTCGAGACTGACAGGTGGTATGTGCGTGTAAATTCCTGGTAACCAAACAGAATGCCAGAATTGTGTTCACCAATTCCTCGAGTTGTCAAAATAACGTCGATATTTTCTGAGTATAAGAAAAACACCCGCTATCAGAAATTTAGTTAAAGGAACTTATTGTAGGAATTGAATTTTTAAAATGTGAAATATCTCAACGAATTTTTATCAAGAGAACTTAATTTTACTTTAATGGCTCAACTATACCTCACAAGGTTTCCCCCCTTTTCGGAAATTTCTGATACTTTCTATTGAAATTTTTCCGGCAATTCAACTCAAAGATTTAATCGAATGGAAATTGTTCCATAGACGTTTGTTAGCAATTATTTTAATGAAGAAGTAGCCTGCGAACAGGCTCCCAGCTGCAGCGAGGGCGGAAAAAAAACATTCGGCGATCGAAAGCGTGATTCCGTGAGCGAAGCGAGTGGGACTCCGTCACTCCCTCGTCACCAGACCGCTCTCGGCTCGTCACGCTCACCCTAGAGCTCGCTCTAAAACCAACCGGGAGCCTGTTCGCAGGCTAATGAAGAAGACGGACAACTATTTTTAAAGACATGTTTCGGCACGCTTAGGCCATCTTCAGTTTAATAGAATGATAAGTAATAGGTGATACGGTTACATAAGACATAATATGAATCAATTATTATTTAAAAAGGACGTAGTGCATTACAATACAGTGAACCGGAAGTTACAGAGTTAAAAAAAGATTGAAATGGTGTAACTGTTTGTTAAGGTCAGCTTAATTCTTACTTATATGAAAGACCTCTTTAAGCTTAGTTTAAGTTTATTCGCTGAGTCCAATATACGAAAACAAGAAGGTGTGTACATGTCCTTGCACGAAGGAAATTGAGAAAAATGCTTAAAAATATGCGAGTTTTAATCCCTTACAGTATGTTCTTTAATCCTGGTAAAAAAATGGCGATTAAAGAACATCCAGTAAGCTATAAGAAATAGCATATTTTTAAGCATTTTTCTCAATTTCCTTCGTGCAAGGACATGTACACACCTTCTTGTTTTCGTATATTGGACTCAGCGAATAACTCTATTGATCTTAAACTTAAAGTGCCTATCCAGCCCATAGGATTTTTATAGTTTTGGTATCTCTATAACCCATAAATAACTACTCCAAAAAGAATTTTTGGATTCCGCGTCGTTTTCCCTCCGAAATCGAGCTTTAAAGTTCCCGCTTCGGCCACAAGATAGCCCCATCTTGCCTGCTCGGGTAGCCAATCACCGCGCGAGATTCGGTTGATCTTGCCCGCTCACGGAGCTAGTCATATAATTAGGAATTACATTACCCGTTACAGCTCGCCGTATCAAACCAGGATCCAACACGACTCTCGAGTATTAGAAGTGCGAATTCATCAAAGTGTGTGTACCTTTTTCGCAGGCCATAAACCTATTACTATGGCATGATTCGTCATCCCATATCCCGCTGTCAAGAGATTCTACACATTCTTCCTGGTTCATGTAGTTATTAGGTTCATTAGGGGCCCAAAATGTGAGATATGGCAAGGAGCCATCATTCCATTTGAATATGTCCTTGTGAATGGCGTCGCGTCGCAGAGCAAGCCACCATGTTTTCCCAATCCTTCTGACAAAGTTATTCTCCTCCTCTGACGTCACTTTGAGAAGATCTCCACCTAGGTCTCGACAATATTTCACGTTGTCTGGCCATGTTTTGTAGTGATTCGTAAACAAGTAGCAGGAACCTTGAAAATATTCCCAGCCCAAACGACAACGGCCTGATTAACGAATGAAAAGAATCAAAGTCTCCTGTGAGACAGCTCATGGAATGTTTCTTTGTGCCTCTGCTTGAAAACGAGTCTTCGTGCGAAACCCTTCATAGGAAAGTGACTTTGATTTACATGAAAATGAACCTGTACGCGAAAGTTATGAATGGTTTCGCACTCGTTTTGATACAGATGCAAAAGGCAACTAGGAAATTGCCTACTGAATAAAAGTTGAATGAAAAGAGATGGATGAGGAATAAAAAAATAATATTATCTTATTATTGTTGAGTGCGTCTTGGTAATGCACTAAAAAGCAGCAAAAATAACCATCTTTTGGTCATATTTGATGCATAGGTGCTGATGTCAAAATATGGTTACCTATTGACACTTTAGGTAGCTAGTAAAATCAGTTTATAAAAATAATTATTTCTTTCATATTTAAAATAGCTTTTAACAAAGGCCAACAACAAAAATCAAGATGAACATTGCTTTTATTGAGAATGTTTTCTGTCCACTGAAATACTGCTTGCCATGATGTAGCACATAAAAGCTAAGAGCAGACATTGTAGCGTCTCTTATACATGCAGATTGTACATTTTTTTTTAAAAAATAAAAAACGCGCCCGAGTGCATTGTTGAGTTATATAAGCACGTGGGAATTTTTAAGAACATGAGAGAAGTGCATAGAGAAGCACGAGGCGCAGCCGACTTCTCGAGTGTTTTTTACTGTGCAAGCTGATAAAACGCTTCTTATTCGCCTTAAGTGTGTCACTATCGTAACTTTTGATCTTATGTTCAGCCCTGACAAAATCCAAGACGTGTCTGATAACCTGAGTTTACTCTCTGGCTAGCCGTTCAGTCTTCGTTCGGGTTGAGAGGAGTATTCAGTAGAATCATCAAATCAGCGTCATTCAACTTATAATCAAGTTTTTTTGTTGTTTTGTTTAGTTTGAAAACAAAATAGATGTTTCGACAAAGCATCATGGCGTTGCCACAGCAAAGAAATAATTCAGGTGTCTTGTTGCACCGTCGCCCACTCTCTTGACTGTAGAAAAATCGCAATCATGTGGTTTACGCGGGATGATTGGGGAATCTCTTGATTGGTCAGTTGATCAATCTTTGGCAAATGTAAACGTAAACTCTTGCATATTTTTGACCTAACAGCTTCTCTATTTTAGCATAGTTAAGTCGTTAATGGTCTTATGTAAAGCTCACTAAGTGCATGTAGGGAATTTCTCGATTTTCGTTCTCACGATAGGCGCTGTGACAGTAAATTGAAATGTTTCTAATGTCCGCATAAGTTATGCGAGAAAGACGATTGTCAGAGTCATCTCATATAAGCCCATTCTCCTCTTTAAAAAAAGCGAGGGCGGAGATCAAAGGTTATTCTTTCGATTCTTTCATTCGTCTTACCTGATACGTAGATTTCCACCCTCATGCAACAAAGGTCAGTAGCTTTACACTCTTTAGGAGTAAATCTCACTAAATTTGCTTTGAACGTCGGCAAAAGGACGTTTTTGACCACGGTACTGCCATCACAGTTTCCTGGAAACTCCTGAAAAAGGAACGAGTTAATAGGATCATTGAATTTCTTCTGAAAATGAGAGGGACAAATTAATTGGTCTAGTCATTTCATCCGAGTACATAGGACCTCAAAGGGTTAGGGCTCCGTTACTTCAAATATCCTTTGCGTTGCTCCCTGATTCCAAGTTACATAAATAGACGTGCGTTCCGGAAGAGTAAACCTTTGGTTCCAAGCCCCAAAGAATACTCTTTTATCTTTAGAGTCTCAGAGAACCACCTATACTTTATGACCCTGGGCTTTACGTTGGGTCCTGATTTATAAATTGTCCCCCAAATACAAGTGGAAATGGAAAATTCAAGTTTCCTAGTTAGCACAAAGAGCTCTCATGCCAATGTGTTTTTTCCAAAATTACAGGTAAAGTCCAACTGTTTGGCAGTAAACCTTGGCGGTTTCACTAGGTCTTGAATCAGTTTAAACGGTTCAAGAAGTGTGGAACCCGCAAATAGGGTTAAGCAATACTTACGTTCAATCTAGGACATAACTGTTTATTGTCGAATTATACCTTTATGATTCCGTCCTCGTAGTAATCCTCCCATGAGATATCACCTGATATTTGATAACTCAGAGTGTACATCTTTACATAGCCATAATGATCCTTGGCACCCTTGGTATGTATGGCGCTCACGCTATATTCCCCGCCAAGGTCTATCTGAAGCCAGTCTTCGACCCGGCCGCACCATGAAGCATGACATTCACCATAATTGTGCAGTCGAGCTTGTTCTGGTTCAGTCATACAATTCCAGCTGGACGATGACCATTGACTGACACCATGAGTCGCAAGTACTTTGAACAGTAAAGGTATAACGTTAGTTCCGAAACTTACTACAGATTATGCTCCTCGAATCCCCTCCATGCAGCCTCCCCCCGCAGTCTGAGTTTCCCAGTTTTCCAGATATCATAAATTGGTTGGGCACATTCTCATACATACCACCAAATCGCCAATTTTGTACATCTTGGATGGCAAGAGACGGTAATTTTTGTCCACTGTCGGATATCTGCTTGTATTGACGATTAACAGATGATGTTATGTTATGTTACAAACTTTCAACGGGCAGCGAAACTGCAGCAGAGATGGATATTGCGCCAAGTAGGATGTAGCTATGGCACTAAATCTTTTGCGTAATTGCAAATGCAAAATCATCGATTTATTGCCCAAAACTTCCGCATTGACCTTCTCTGTTTTGTCTTACTGAAGACGGATACTCTCGATTTCGAGATTTGATTTTTATGATTAACTACGTGAATACTTGTTTATTTCTACAACCAATTTGCAGAAGGGGACTAAGGGCTGGTTTTCATTTGCGACGGGGTCGTAGTCGGAGTCGTAATCAGAAGCGTAGAGCAATACGATCTACGGCATCCAACGGCATCGGAGCTAGTACACCGATTCCGCTTATGACTTCGTCGCTTCTGATTTACAGAAAACTAGATTGTTGCAGTCGTTGTAGCAGAAGCAAAGAAATAAACCAATCAAAATGCTCAATTTCTGCCTTGTGCCTTGTGATTGGTTAGTTATTCTCCTTCTTCTTCTACTTCTGCAACTTTGACACCCTAGTTTTCATTGGATCGACAGAGTCTCAAACAGAATGGAAAAATACGATTCCGTCGAGCTTATCACTAGTTTTTTGTTAGATTATATGTACTACGACTACGTCGCTGGTGAAAACCACCCTTAATTAAGAAGTTATATGAAAGATCAATCGTTGGTATCCTTGTACAGGAAAAGGCCTTACTTTTTTCGCAGACAAAGTGCAAAACGTCTTCACAATTTTTTGCATGCCAGGTTCCCGAACTCAACGACAAGTAGGCACAATCATTTTGACCATCTTCGTAAAAAGGTTCTCCTGCCGGCCAATTTACATAAACAGGTTCGGTGATATCGTCAGTCCAGTTCATCTTGTTTCCTGGAACTTCTCTAAGACCTATCCACCCATCGGTATGTATTTCAGCGCTGATGAAATAATTTTCTTCCGCGGATCCTATGTTCACCAGGTTTGCAGATAACTGTTGGCAGTGTGTTTGGGAGTCGTCCCAGGAGTTTGAGGTCGACGAGAAAAAATAACAAGAACCTTGAAAGTATTCCCAGCCAGAGGGGCAGTACTCTGTTGACCGAATAAGAAGAAATATTTCTTTAACAGTTTAACCCTCAAAATAGCTTTGTTTGAGCATTTTCAGGGCAGGCAGGGTGTTTCTTTTGTTTCCTTATACTTAGCTTGAGATTGCTATCTAAAGTTTTGTTAAATTCGCAGAAAATTTCTAGAAATCGTCCTAAAGGTTTCTTGTAATGTATAAGCGTATATTTTCATAAGCGTATCTTTTGCTTTAACGAAATATATCTGCTTACGCATAAATCACTTTTAAAGAGTTTTAGGCCGGTCGTTTCTTCACAACATACAAGCATGATGTAAAACCATCCGATCAAACAGTAACAAAAGAACTGAATTATTTTGACGATTCAAGGAACGTTTGAACAAGCAAAGTGTTGGCGATTGTTTTGAAGATATGCTTACAGTATATCGGCAGTAGAGTATGTGAACGAAACTTACCATTTAATATTCCAACTCTCATACAAGGCCATTGGTACCAGGTCTTCACTGTGAATCGCACATATCGTGCTTCGTATTCCGTTGGGTAAAAATAATCCAGTGATCCATTTGAAATCTGAGAGAATAATAATAACCAATGACGCTAAGCAAGAAGTAAGCTTAAGGGTCGGTATATATAACAGGCTGCCAGCTTTCCATGTCCTATCGCAGATCCAAGTATTATGGAACGGGTACAGTGGTCATTTAGAGAGGTAAAATGTATGATAATTAAATGAAGAATGTATGAGGACTGTTCAGATTTAAGCCGTCATGAAGCTAAGCAACAGATTATCAAGAAGATAACAAATACCCCTATAGGCCTCCTACACAAGGTGATTCGTTCACAGTTGTTTTTCGACGTGGTACCCAGGTTTTCTGACGATGTTACCCGCGCCATACTTGGACAACCCAAGCGACTTTCTTGCAATTACCTGAGACGAATTGGCGGGAAATGTGGTGAAAAGTCATTATGAATGTTTTTGGCTTTCAAAGGTCGTTACATAGCCGTTACATTACATAGCTTCACTCTCAGCCATCTTTTTGTTCGGCTGGGCTTTCGTTTGCCTTGTGCTCGTTTTGTTGTTCATTCTTTTACCGTTCATTCGGTTTTACGGAGTTTAAAACTAAACAAACCGCAACGGCAAAGAGTACAACGGCTTTGTAATTATTATGATTCTTCGCTCATTGTTTTGCCTCTCACAAAACAACAACATGGAATAACCACCTCCAGCGTATTCTAGAGAACGTGAAATTCGAAGGTTAAAATCACAGTTATAGTTCAATCAAAATTAGTGCTAAAGCACACAAACCGTTTGAAGCAGCCATGTGTCGGTCGAGTCACCATCTACACGAAGTCCAATGGTATACTCAGTCACTTTCATATCTGAGATATGCGCTCCTTGTACGGCAACTCCATATATGGTTTGATCTGATCCCAGGTCCAATTCCAACCATTCATCTTGTCGAAGATAAAATGAACACCATGAACCTTGTTTATTGTTTAAAATGGCGTGTTCTGGTCGTCCGTTTGCATTTGTATCGTCCAGACTAAAACTTGCAGTTAAATGGGAGTCAGGAATGTGCTGCGCATGCCTTACATTGCGTGAATTGGCTGAAGCTGCAAGACAATAACCAGAATATAACAAAAGTGCTAGTTAAAAGTCTTAGGTCTTGATCTATTGGGAACAACTGTTTCAACCTCAACCGGTCTGGGTTAATACGGTTGACGTTTCTCAACAGAACCCTTTCCCAACAGTTTTCTTTCAAACGCGGTAAGGGCCAGGAATAGTCCCTACGCGAGCTACAATCACGCGACATAATCACACGCTTTTCAACCGTTTAAACCTGTTTTAGACCGATTGAATAAGTTGATTAACCAAAAAAACCGAAAGCAATTTTTCCCCAATAGAACACATAAAACTCGATTAACCCAACCAAAGGGTTGATCCCGCAATAGAGCACGACCTTAATTACAATGGGTTAAGAAAGTAGCTGTTTTAACAGTCCTATGTTCTTCTAACCGCGGTTTACATATATTAATACCCGATAAGAAAAATAACGTAATTGAAAAGAAGTTAAATCATTAACCTTATGGACCTTATGGAGTCAGTGTCGATTTCATCTAAAAAAAGAACAGAGAGCATCTTTGCTTACCTTCATAATAAAAGGCTTCCAGGTCATCAACCAGAAAGTATTTACTACCAGCTAGAAGATTATCACGCTCCACAGAAGTGAGTGACAATTCACTTGGAAACTCATAAGAATTACCAAGATTTGACGAGGACTCGGTAATCAAGGTAGGTTGAGAGTTTATAATGATATCGTTGTCACCAAAAATGGGTCCAAACTGGCTCTCTTGTTTAGCTGCCTTGTCTAATTTGTCACTTTTAAGATTCATTTTAAAAGGTGGCAATCCACGTAAATTCTTCAAACTAAAAATGAAAGCGTTTTCGCTCCAAATAAATCTATCTGTACCTGAAAAACAAATTTTACAAACAATTTACAAAAGCGAGTATAGAGAAGACAGACTGTCAATGATCTGCAGGCCAGTCCTATAAAAATTTCAATCGAGGACCAAAAATGAAGGTTGACTGACAGATAATTGATAGATTTATTGGCAGCGACTGTTCCTATTGCAAACAGCACATCTTATGTTATAGAAGGGCGGTGATTATAACTAAAGAACGATTTAAATACTAGGCATCCATCGCCTCAAAATACCAGGCAATATTACCATATTTTTCTCTTTTATTACCTTTACGAGTTATCAGGCTTGACTCTCTTACCTCCCCAGTTTTTATCCAGAAATCCACCAAATATATTCTGTTGTACTCGAATAAGTATAACAGTTGGTCCTTTGCCATCGCACCAGTAGTGAAAGTAGCGCCCTAGCCAACCTGGAAAACTTCTGAAGCACCGATACCAGTTTCCTTCTTTGGGAAGGATGGAGTCCACCCATGTTCCAAGAATATCATCGTGTTCATCTTTAAAGCCAGCAATATCAGTCATGAATCGTGCTGTAATTTCAATGTAATAAACCGTAAGCTTCCTGGAAAGTTTGAATTCTAAACGTAGGTTGCACTTGCTCTGTAACAATTGGTGGAAAATCTCTTAAAAAATTGGCACCCACATAGTTTTTTCAGCAGCTAGCAAATGATTGAATTACCGCACTTGAAGAAATTTTTTCTTCCTATCGGCACAAGTGTTCTTTCAGTTTTCAAGTCTCCTCTCACTGCTGTTTCCGTCGAGCAAGATGCCGAATAATCACGTCAATCAGTATTGGAAAAATTGCATTTTTAAACACACAATTTTCTGTAGATGGCACAGGTGGATAGGTGGTTTGCAATTATTCCCGAGATATTTAATCGATAAAAACATTGGCGGCCATGTTAAAGCACAGGCGTAAAGCTAATTAGCATTCTTTTGTTGCTGGTCATCCAATATGGCGGCCTTGACGTCAATTGCAAGCGATCTATATAATAAAATACTACTCCAGATACCGTGAACTGATTAAGATTTTTCTGTGCTTCGCAAAATACAGCAATTAGTGGCTTTTTCAAGCTATCTTCCACAAATGAGAGAATACACTAGTACTTACGCTTGTGACGTAACCAGAAACTTAGCGACAGTCCTTGATGGCACAGATTGGGATCACTAAGGCATTCTGAATTATAATCGCCAAAAGAGAGAGTGTCCCTAGCATTTATGCTTGCCACACCGTTCAGTCTGTACCATTTCGAGTCTGTAAAACTTCCACTTCTGCCGGAAAGGCTGTCATAGGTTCTCTTGCTGTCTGTACTAGATTTTGCAAAGTTCCAATGAAACAACCCTGTTGGGGAAAGAAAACAAAAAGGAAAAAAGAAAAAGAAAGGTGTAATAATGTTTTCGTAAAACTGAGTATCCTTCAGAAAGTCGTTGAAAGGTTATGACTTGTGTATTAGAATGTTGGAATTCAGGTAATAAAACAGTTTTATTGCTAAAGTGTGAAAGAAAGTTAGTTGATTTGTTTAATTTTAGATGACATTCAGAGTGATCTCACCTGAGAATTTACAAAGAGTAGAGCTCATTTTCATAACGTTTCCTTTGCGCCATAATTGTACTTCTGGCCATGGCACGACATTTCCAGTTAGAGGAGAACAAGCATACGACATTTTTTCAATCCGAGAGACATCGTCTATGTACTCGTCCCACATGTTGAAGCGCGTTAACCCGCCTTTGAACATTCCTATGCGCATAAAACCAACGTCTGTGCTATAGTTAAGACCCAAACCTAGTCCTTCCACCCTCTTAACACCATTTACGTAGGATGCCCAGTTGCCATTAGCAGAGGACCTCGTGATACACATATGATGCCAGCGCTCATCTGTAATAACTTCATTTTGGACGTTGAAGACCCTAGTAAGTTTGAAAAGGTTTGTTTTAAACATTTCAACCTGAATAAACAATTAGCCCAGAAAGAATGAAATCAATGCATCAGTAATATTCGCATTTGAAACTTTATAGTACCAAGGGATAGAGCTACGTGTCTGACTGGTGGAAGTGTCCATAAGGAGAGGTTTGACTGAATATATGTGGGCTAGAAAGTAAAACTTCTAGCAGAGCTGACCATGGCATCTTCCAGGACGGTTTTGAGGGGAAATTGTTTTAGCCCTGGGGTAAGTGATACGAAAGTTATAAGTCACAGTATGTAAATGAGGTCGAATGGCTAGAGCTTCAAATAGTCTAAATTACTTAACACCCCCAAGTGGAAATATGTAGCTATCTTCTGAACAAGGATTAGCTATCGCAAGGAACATCGCTGATATCAAGTCGTGAAACTGTTTGTCAAATTTCGTATAGCAATTGGTTTAGTCGCAGATACCCAGCTTATCCAAAGGATTAAAAAGGAAGAAATTCAATGGCAGTGGCCAGTTGGTATTTACAATATTATTTTTTCTCAATTTATTGTGATCCATTTAACGCTTAACGCAGCGATGCTTAATACGTGATACTCATTTATTGTTTTATTTAATCGCTTACCTTTGATCATGGTGTATGTGAAATGAGTAGGTCCCGTTTTCGTTGTAGGAAAAGCTTGCCATGCTTTCATTTTCATAATTGTGAAGCGAGAAAACTGTTGACCAGTTTGTTGGTATTTCCGTCTTAAGCCACCAGCAAACTGTAAAGTCCTTGAGGTCAGTGAGTCGAGGAAGGAGTATGAAGTCAGATGATTCACCACTGAACATCAGCTCGTAAGACCAATCGCGTTCTTTAGACAAACAGAAAAGGTAATTACCAAAATGAGCAGGAAGCGGTGCACTTATCAAGGTTTTCAGTATAGCTAAAGTATATGTATTATGCACACATTTTTTCCACAGAACCTATATATATTAAATAAAAAGTACAAAAATGTCCACTAAATAAATTAAGTTAACGATAAACTAGGTAGCATCAATCGGCTAGGAGTATTGAATAGGATGCTAGTCCTGCAGGAGGCTATTCCTAGTAATTAACCTAATAGGTTGCCTAAACAATCCACTGGCACTATTCATCCTGGAATGGGGTATGGTGCGAAAAAAGCGTCGTACCTAAGATCGCAACACAATGCCTCCAGTCAGGTCTCGAACTCGGACCACTCGATCCGTAGTCAAGCGCACTAACCATCAGGCCACTGCGCTTCCCCTGGCCTATGCAATAACCTCTACTCTTTACCTCGACGTGGCTTTACTTTCATCGCGGATTCCTTGAGAGAATATGTATATCCCCTCCACGTTTTCCAGTTTATACCCTTGCCATATGTATCATCACCATATTGGCCATTTAAATTTGATTGGTGACATTTGTTGTACCACCAAGCTGCCGCATATTGTTGTGCACAGAATTGACTTTCTTGGAAGTCATTATCTTGATCCTTTGTACTGAACATCATACCGTTGTGAGCAGACAAGGAATCTCCTGCTGTTCCAGAGAAACCTGCAAGTTGCATGATATACTTTTTGGTCTCTGTTGCCACGTGAAAAGAGTCATAGGACGCATGCGCTGTTAGATTATCAAAGTCCTTGAGTTCTATCAAAAGTTGCGAATCATTTGCGGTAAATTTATGGATGTTATCATTTCCCAGCCAAAACTCAGACGTAAGGTCTCCAAAGCCTTTTCTGTAACTATTCCAGTCGCGGTAGAAGTCCACAGAGCCGTCTAATCTCTGCTGCAGGACCATCCAGCCGCCTCCATTGGTTTGCTGGTCACAAAAAACGGGAATCACGTCAGTTCCATCTGGGTTGATGCCATATACGCCATTTTCAGCATTCCCTTTATAAAGCACATCTAAACAATCACGTCCGTACTCTGAAATAGAGCAAAAGAGTCAATTACGTATTTGTCATCTTATTCTGAGTAGATGAGCTGTGTATATGATACTATTTGTTATCAAGAAATGTTTGCAGAAGACACTTTTGCGTTTATTTTTCTTTCTTTACTGTTCCATTAAAATATATATTTTCGGGATCTTGAACTTTTCTTAATTTTGATAACTAATCCAATGGTTATCAAAGGAAAACGGCTCTGAGATCTTATTCGGTTGATATCGTAATTGCACTGAATTAAACATAACCACTTCGTTCACCAAGAGATGATCAATAGATGATCAAGATATGAATAATCTGGGTCGACTTTCATTTCAACCAGCACAGCCTTAAAGCTATTAAGCTATTATTGTGATCTAACATTTCAAGGCCACCCCTGGGGGGGGGGGGTACTCCCCTATATCAGGTATATAGGTATGTGCCGCCCCAAAGGGTGTGGTTTTTGAGCCGTTTTGGTCTGAAAACGGGTATAGATATTGAACATTTTGGTCTGAAATTGGGTATGGTTATCTGAGGAACTTATTTTTCTTCCCAGCAACCGGGGCGAGTAACTGGTGAG
>Ga0126337_10001772_pt1 | contig 13304 bp, 6 predicted proteins | sample DipCmetagenome_FD_92527 | JGI IMG/M metagenome (GOLD analysis project Ga0126337, IMG submission 92527) | Coral microbial communities from La Bocana,Puerto Morelos, Mexico - Diploria C A metagenome | ecosystem: Host-associated > Invertebrates > Cnidaria > Coral | place: La Bocana,Puerto Morelos... | reverse complement strand
GGCGGAACTTTAACTAATGTATCTGAAATTCATCTAGGATCAATCTTGGAATGACATGATAATTTACTCTAAATACAATGTATCCGCGACAACCGCATTTTGCTCGCAGAAATGTTCTTCAGTTCTCAAATTTCCTTCACTTATACCATACAAATTTAACAGAAAAGTTAAATTGAGTTTAATTTAATTTAATTGCTAGAACTTTAGTATTGTTTTATTGAATCTAATTATTTTTGAGTCATTCTGACGTTTTGGAAAAATCGATAAACTGATGGCGCCTGTTGAGTATTGCCTGGCAAGGGATTCGTCATTAAATAGAAGCTCGATAACTACCCGGTCTGAAAAACGTTTGAGATCTTTGTAAATAAACGATGGATGGATGTGAATTAGCGATAAGCAAATTAAACAATATAGCTATAGATCAACAGTAAATCAATACCCTTATATGATCTTGTATGTGGATCCACACTTAAGATGTGATAACAAATATTTTTAACTAGATACTAGATCGACAGCTAGTAGATATCACATTTCAGTACCTAAACAACAACCCGGTATTGATGCGATCTAAGGTTATGCGTAAAACTTCAGATAGAGAAAAATAAATGAAGAATTATTATTCAAACCTCGCAGATTTGAATGAAATGAGTCGTGAAACAACCCAAAACAGGGTAAAAGTGGCCTTATTGACTTTTGACCTATAGGACGTTTTACTTACGTGGCCAACACAGTCACATGCAAATTTTTTGCAAGTTTTTACGTAAGAAAAGAATTCAACTCCCACAGGATATGTTTGGTACATCCACATGGCCGCCGTTCCAATTTTTGTTAACACCAAGGTGACTTCCGTGAGGTCAAGTAAAAACACTCTATAGACTTTTCCTTTATCTTTCCAGACGTTACGCGCTTCGTTTTACCCACATCACGCATCACGCATCACGCATCACGCATGAGTGAATGCTAATTAGCGCTTTTATCACAGTGAGCTTATTGACACCAAAAATGTCAATGTTAAATTGTAGCTGGTGTAAGATGAAGTCATGTTACTAAAATACCATTTTTACTGGAACAGATCTCAAAATACTACCAAGGATTTACTGCTGCTTCGATGGAGGATCAAAATTTCTCCGATATCGATATGATGGGAAATGAGACTGATGAGTTTGCAGGAGTGTTCGACCCTACGTACCACGTGCCACCTCTCGTGTTTGCATTGGTCATCATTGGATTAAACGGTTGGGTTCTATACTTGGTGAAAACTCGCCCAAACCTTCAATCAAACATGAATCTATTACTGTGCAGCCTGGCCTTATCGGACCTCCTGACGGGGTTAATAAGCATTCCGCTGCACGTGAGTTGTGATATCATCAGACAAACCTCGATCTGTGTCCCTTCGCAACTGGCCTTGAGATTTACGTCTGTGTCCACTGTGTCACATTTACTCATGATCACGGTGGACCGGCACATCGGTATTAAACACTCTCTTCGTTACAATGCCTTGGTAACAAAGAAGAGAGTTTTGATAACTTCAGTCTTAATTTGGAGTTCTTCAATATTTGCGTCCCTGATACAGCTCGCTTGGATTGACTACAACCGCGACGATCTTGAGGAAGAAAACGATGACGTCATGAAGCACGAGATTCGCTATGACGTCACTTCGTTGGTGTTGTATGTTGTGCTTCCTTTTATTGTCATGACCACCATTTACGTGGACATTTTCCTGGAAATATTACGTCAATATCGTCACATCAAGCAGTACAGCTCTCCAGGCTGGGCAGAAACCAAGAAAAGAACACACCATGAATGGAAAGCCGTGGCAATTTTTTCAGTCATGCTACTGATGTTTATCATCTGCTGGCTACCATTCTTTACCGTTCGTCTGCAGCACAACCTGGGAAGTGACTTTTACTACCTTCCCAGTGTGGTGGAGTACGTATTTCTTTACTTGAGGTTTTTCACCTCTGTATTTAACCCATGTATTTATGTTTTTGGTAAGCGAGACTTCCGTCAGGCGATAAGCATTTCCAAACAGAAATTCATGACCCGGTTACGTTCCTCCTCGTTTCATTCGTCTTTAAAGACAACTAACGTGTAAATTGTTGCTTTTTATTCGACAGTATTTCCCAAAAGGCCATTTTGCAGTTGTGTGCTCAGCTAGGTGGCCTATGAGGTGAGGTGAACTTGCGTTGATGCAAACCTCTCGGCGTTTCTCATTTCAGTAGAAACTAGTTAGCATTAAAACAAATTTTACTTAGCAAAAGAATTGAGAAGTGTATCAAAAGAAGGTCATCTCGGTGCCAGTCAAAGCCCAGGTCACTGAGCGGGGCCCCAGACAACTGTAAAATGGTCTATTGCACAACTTATCAACCGTAGCTGCAACACGGCTGGAATTCTTCTGGCTTTATATGTAATCAATTAAAATTCTCGTTGGCTACGTTGACAATGTAGCCAATTCGTTACAAGTCTCTATCAAAACCCATCCTACCTCCCCTTCCCTCAAGAAAGCTAGCTTGGTCACATATCACTGCATCCTCTGTTCTCCTCAAAAGAAGGGAGGAGCGAGACAGTTGAGGTGAACTAAAAGTTGGTCGTTTGTGGAGGGTAACAAATGGGGAAGGAAAGAAATTGCAGTGGAAACTTCCTCTCCAAAGGAATAACCACGACAGTTATTCAACTGAGTTCCTAGTGCATCCTGGTCATGAAGCCGATCGTGAATCACACTCTGGGGACAGGGGGAGAGTAAATTAGCTATCCTTGGTCTATTTTGCTATTCGCCTCAGTCAGCCCCTCGCCTCTCTGAGAATGGAAAAGCCAATAGAATACAAGACAAGACAAGAGAATGCAACGCAACGCAATGCAATGCAGTAATGCAATCTTTATTTAAACAGGAAACATTAGTGAGCCTATAGCAAAGGCTCGTTACAAAAAATGTACCTGCATCTATTACACCATACTTGCATCAAGTATTGGTTTGCCCCGTGACAAGAAGTGTTTTTGCAGGAGGATCATGTCCTTAATTGGTAGAAGATAAACTTGAAAATAATTACAATAAACAGTTACTTATTGAATAGTGCTTTTGCGGTGTCAATTCTAGTATATCACTGTGTGCGAATTTGTAGCACACTGCAATACTATTTGAATAATTCCCTTGATTATTATAATATCAAATCGCTACGGTAATGTATGCTATATTTAACAACATGAGCTAATTGACCTGTTATCATTGCCTCTGTTATGAGGCAGTCCCAGTTACTACTTCAGGAAATTAGTTTGTACAATTTAATTAAGTTGAATCAGAGATCTGTGTCTTCAGTTCAGTAAGTGAAATGAAATCTAATTAATTATGTAAGTGTGAAAACGAAATAAAAATACATTATGACCAGACATAATGTAATTTATGTCAAGGCATTTTTCTCGCGTTGGAGGTTGAACCAGGTACCTATAGTCAGCATTAAGCAACTATATAAAGCTAATTACTCAAGTAATTTTCCCTTCTTCACCTCGCCATTAGATCAAGCAGGTCATTCACGAGTAAACTCCTTCCGCTCGAGGGAGTCCTTGAGAGATTCGTGGCCCTGTTGGTTTGGTAAAACAGATGCCTAGATATGCTTTGATATAAAAATACTTAAGTTCACTGAGAAGACTAAATAGGGGATATTACAGGGTGGTGAGAAGATATGAATCTTATGTTAGACTGGCAAGAACAATACCGAGGTATCGCTCTTGTCACGAGAACATAAAATTCAAATCTTCGAGCGAACGTGTTATGTTCTTTTTTATTGATATAGTTGTTGTAGTTAAAAATTAAATTCAGGTAAAAAAAAATAATTTTTACCTAATTTGATTCTCAATTTCCTTTGTCTTCTAACCCTAATAAGGATTAAGAGACAAAGGAATTTAATTTTTAACTACAACATAGACAAACTGAACCACCGAAACACGAACAGCCGTGAAAAGCCGGGAAATGACGTCATGGATATCTTCACTAGTGAGGATATGAAAAATACGCCACTCAGGTCCCGGATACAGTTTTGTATGAATTTTACGATGTGTATTTTCCAGTAAAACACCCGTGTCTATATAAAATCGTAAATAATATAACCGTTCTTTCTATATAATTTTTCTTTGATAATGTATCACGTAACACATACTAATTCGGGTATCAGGAAAAAATAAAAGAAACACTTTACTTTTATGATTTATTAGCATGTTTTTCTATATTGTCGAAGACGGCTGATAAAATACTCAAATGATCCTATAATTATCGGAAACCTATGTTTATGATTTCCTCACCTAGTATTTCTGCTTTGAAACAAACGATGCTGAATGTGGGAAAAGATGAACCTTGGTAGTAAAAATGTTGAACAACTTTACAAGAACAATCCAATCTGCTGTTTTCACTTCGTTTCATGATGTTTGATTCTGTCTTCGTACGGTTACAATATGTTCACAAGTTTCACTCGCTTTAGATTTGATTCAAGTTAGTTATGGTCCATTTTCTAGTCAACTATATAACATATAAACTACTATAGTTTAATTTTAAGCCTGTCAACTCAAGAGTTGAGTTATAATTACTTACTGAGCAATCACAATTGCGATAATCCAATATTTCTAAGTTTAATATGGTCCAGTTGCCGATACTGTACAAGAGTTTATCCCGATAGTCTTTAACAAACCTCGAACTAAAATGAGGATCAGGGTCGGGGAGAGTTGAACGTGAACATCCAGCACGAATTTAGGTCTTCAGCTGCCAATGACTAACGTCAGCGCGCAGACAAAAGAGATAAGTACACGCGTGGGAGTTTACGTCATTTTTTGTTGAACGCGCGAATCCTCTCGTCGAGTTTCCTACCTAAAAAGTTCTTGTAGGTGATCAAACGAGAGCGACAGTTCCAAAATCCTGTCAATTATCGTTCTGTGTGCATTGTATCCGGCTTTGAAAATCAAAGTCATGGTTTCATTTTAATATTACCACGAGTGCTTAGTGATTATGACCCGTAAAGTCAATATCATCTTTTAATGACTCCATCTGAGTCGGGAAGTTCAAGAACGTTTTTTCCCCGTATTAATAAAGGAACATACGTCAAATTGAATATACTTTACAATTTAAACTGAGTATGAACAAACGGATATCACTTCTATAAATACAAGAAATCAAATTGATTTTTTTTCGACCAATCATGAAGCCTTCCTGCCTCTATATTCAGTTTGATGATGTACTTACTGATGACTGTCGAATTATTGGTTTTATCAGAATGAAGCAGCTATTGTTAATCTCAACTTAGGTCGCGCCACCGGAGAGGCCGGTAGATAACTGTAAAGTAGATAACTTGGATGTCAAGGTCAAAAACGTACGTATTTAATTTTACTTTTCTAGATCACGTCCACTTCACTTTGATTTGTTAGTTTCGAAGCCTTGCTCCCATAAAGAAGTTTAACTCATCTGTTGACTTAAACTGTGTTGGGAACTTAAGTTAGTTAAACCAAATGCGAATAACCGTTTTTTTCAGTAATATTTATTTTTTTTTATAAAAGTTTTGCAACAGTGACATGATCGTGGTCACCCGCAACAGGTATTTCAAGTTTTCGGCGTTAGATTCCCTTGTTTAATTCTTCGACTTGAAAGTTTTTGCGGTTTATTTAACTCGAATCTATGAGGTGGACGTTCGGCATGGTTGTATTCATAATACTGAATTGCTATGAGTGATTGACCTCTAAATTCTCTCTACGATATCCATTATATGCGCGTGAGAGATGAAAGTAGATAACATCACGTAGTAATTAAGGGAGTCTGTTTTCATCTGATAGACCTCCAAATTCTCAAAACGTACAGTAAAAGACAGGGATAAAATCAAGAAGGAGATTTTATTTTCAGTCAGAAGAAGTTTAATTCCGTCATCGAGTCATCAAAAAAATGCATAAACATCATCATTAGCATCAACAGTAAACAGGATGGCGAACTGTGAAGATTTACTAAGTAAGTAATTTTATACGTGGTCTTTCGAATGGATATCTTAAACCGGTAGCTTTTTCATCACTATCAGTAGCCAAACTTTTTAGCATTGTCAAGCCTTGTCATACACGATCAGACAAGTTAATTCAGTTGGGTTTTTACTATGCCCGATACGTTTGCTCAAGAAATATAGACTTTAAATTGTACTTAATGCAGCTCGAGTGATCATTAACATTCATTTCTTAACCACCATTCAAGCTATCTTTTTAGAACATTGTAAATGAATATATGCTCATCGCAGTTATCCGCACAACGTAAGCAGTTGTGAAATTTAAAAAGCCTGAAAAAAATTAAGGCCTGAACGGGATCCAGCCCATGCACTCTACGATACAGTTGCAGTGTTCTACCAACTGAGCTATCAAGCCATTTGGGAGCTGGTCACATTGCGAGTTCGCAATATACCCGTAGAAGGTGAAGAATGCAAATGAATACATGAAAGATTATATATTTGAACTGCGGAGAAAGATATAAAGATATAATGGTTCATCGCAGTTACTGGCACAAACTTACGTCGTTGTGAAATTAAAGCCTGAAAAACTTTCTTTCAGCTCTAAGTTGTCTGTATAACTGTGGTGATCAACCATATCTCCATATTTTAAAAGCATTGTGTGTCATCATCAGGTGATATCTCTGAATAGTTCTTAGGAGCGCGTTTTAGGATGATTTTTGGAAGGAAAAAGTGATATAGCTAATTGAGTGCATAAATCCGTTACTCGAAGATGCAAATTATGACCTCGGAAACGCGGCGACGACTTGAGAAACGTTTTGACTTAGTGTCGATTATTAAGAATTGTGTGATTTTGCCATAAATGATATATCATATTGTTCTAAGTGCCCGAGACTTTCTGCCTATCAAGACTTTTCCAAGTATTGTTTTAATAACCTTTGCTTCCAGCTACCGCAAAATTTAACTTGAACTCAAGATGAAATAACGCACGTGACATGAAGCCCGACACGAGACATTGGTTAAAGTTTTCTGAAATATTGACTTCCTAATAAATTACTCAAGAGATGACAGAGATCTACTCACCTGGTTTCCGCAGGAGAACATTTTTAATTATATCTTGATTGACCCATATATTTATTCATCTGATTCCAGTAAGAGTTTTCCTAAAATTAAACTACAGATGCCTTAAAGACTAAGCAACAAATTACTTGTCATTTGTGCACCTTTTATCATCAGTTAATATTTTTCTTTTGATTACGTTCGGAAAGTAATTTTTCTCGCACCAGTAAAACATAATTTTTTTAAGGTGTTAATTGTGGGATGTGCAGTTTACACTTCACAAATATTGGCTTTTTCAGACTAACGCGACAAATTTAAAGTAGGCAAACTCATGAAAGGTGCTATGACATTTCCGTTTGTGAAAATCCGAACAGTAAAATAGCAAATATGGCTGTCATATTTTTTTTCTATAAATGAAAAAAATAAAAATAAAACAACCGGACTGACTTCGTTGATATTTATCAGAAACAGTCAGTGATTTCACGTCTTGTTTTTTCCTTGCATACGCTTCAACGAAATTAGGACAACCTGAAAAAAGCTGTTACATTTTTTTTAGCGAATACATTTACTGGTTAAAGAATACCTTGGGAGTAATGTTTTGGTTTTAGATGTGGGCGGCAGTTGTTTCAGTCTATAGGCTGCCTCATTATTGTTTACACAGGCTGAATTAACTAAGTCCGTAATGACCAGCTGCAAGAGCTGATTCTCAAGGATAGAATGATCTTTTTTGGAATCTTCTTCGCAATCAAACTTCAAATGATATCTCATTTGTTATGGGCACAAAAAAACCACACCAGAAAATTATGGCCAAATTTAATTAAAAACATTTCCGCCTTTCTGATTCGTTGTCATAGAAACAGGATGTAAATGTGCTTCAATGATTTTAATTGCCAAACTGTAAGAACTTATGAATGACACTCTTATTTCAACTTTATTTGCATGCCAATTTAGTGAAGGGACCTCTTTCAAATCGCGAGATTACTGGTTTACAGTTTTTTCCTGCATTAAGTCTCTGGAACAATAGCAAAAATGATAAGGTACACCTGTTTGTCGCTTTGCTTATGGTTAATGTGTCTCTTTGAATTTTTCGTAGTCATTTCAACCTTTGCTGTGTAAACTGAACCAAGCGGACCCGATAACATCAGTATGTACTTCAAAATTTTTATCGAAAATACGATATACTCGTTCTCTTTAATAATGCTTTTGCACTTCTAGAGGCTGAGTGAGCTGTGGTGCTTTATAATTAAAACTAAGTATTTTTTCTCTGGACGAACAAATTACTTAAACTTTCTTCTTTGCTATTTTCTAATGACCATAAGAAGAAGCTGTGAAGTTGCTGTCGATTACGAAATGGATCAAAAGCTCTCCCTTACAAACAACTCTCACTTTGGAAACATCACTGTCGAGATAGAAAATTCAAACTTTACATCATCAGGTAAGAAAATAGTCCTTTTGTATAATTTTTTTTTTTTTGCTATTTCACGAAACAAGTGTACCACAAGACACAGTAGCAGATTTTACATTTATTTAGGTTTGAATAATCATTAAGTTTGCACACGTTTATTCTTTCGACTGAGATCTTTATTGTTATCATCCCTGAAAGAAATTCTGTAAATTGCACTTAGTACTCCCTACAAGTACACATAGCCTGACTTTTATATATGAAAGAACAGAAATTTATGGGCCGGGAATTACGGGGGGAAAATGATTTCAAACACTATACCTTTGCATTCAACGTGTGTTGTATGTTTATGGCCCCTCATCAAATGTTGGTAAAATATAATAATTTTAAATCTCTATTAAGTCGTCTTGTCCACGTCTTTTAAATTAATCTCTCTCCGATCTTTTCCCACTCTTATGCTCTCGACCCCATAAAAAAAAAACAAATTCTTCGCTGTTATGAGAAATTCTGCCAAATTTTTCTACCACTGAGAAGAAGCAAAGCTGTAGGTTTTGAAACACGTCAGTGCGCGTTGAACTTCAGATCACTTTATTCACAGGCTTAGTATATTCATTTAATTGAAAAGGTTATTTCCGAGTTACCTTGTGCCTCTCGTTCAAAACGAGTCTTTATTAAAACCTTAATTTCACATTAAAATGAGATTTGCATGGCAATGAACATCATTCAATTGGAACGCATTTTCATATGAACGGTTTCGCACGGAGACTCATTTTGGCACAGACGAAAAAGGCAACTCGGGAGTGACTTATTGATTCAATAGACCCTTTGCATAAATGCGCCTAAATTTGAATAACAATACTTTATACATCCTTAGCCTCATACTCGTGTTTCCAGACAAAGGATTTTTTACATGAATGTGAGGCTTAGTACGTATAAGTATTGTTATTCAAATTAAGGCGCCATTTATTCAAAGGGTCTATTGTCAACATTTGAACCCTAAGCTGAGCCAGTCAGAATCAGCGAATTGCTTATTTTAGTTATTAGTTAATTTTTCTCTTTCGCAGATGGCGAATACGATGAAATGAACCATCATAGTTATTTTTACCCCGCTGTGGATGTTCCTGCAATTATCCTGGCTCTGTTAATTGTGATTGTCAATGGTTTGGTTTTGTTCTTGATTGCAAAGAAAAAATTTCTGCGATCGATGACCAATCTGCTGCTGTGCAGCCTGGCCGTGTCCGATTTGCTTACAGGCCTGGTTGCTATTCCTCTTTTTATAGCGTGTAACATCATCCGCCAATCCGCGATTTGTCTCACGGAAGAGCAGTTGGCAAGGTTTATTTCAGTCTCCATCGTCAGTCACCTGATGTCTGTTGTTATAGACAGGTAGAGTTTACTTTAAGAATCGAAATAACGCGGCTAGCACCACCCTGCGGAGAAAGGGCTCTCATATACAATGGACGGGGGGGGGGGGTAGTCTGAAATTTTGACAAGAACCTCTAAGGGGTACCAAGATCTTCTTGTGTGAGCGTGGCTTGAATTTCTTTCTTTTTTTGCCCCTAAGAGGTATCAATTCTTTAACAAGGCATTATCTCGTCATATTTTTTTCGACTCAATACCCCAAAGGGTATGGCGAAAGCTCCAGGTGTGGATCTCGTGAGGCTGAACACACATCATTGTGGAGTTACTAAAACCGCTTTAATAGCCCCTAGAAGGTACAACGAGAACCCCGTTCTTTCTGATATAGAAGGAGTCCATCACCAGGCTAGGCCATGCCAAGCGTTGACTATTAACAAAATTACAATCGAATTAAAGATACGCTAATAATGGTGCCCTCAGAGAGCGAATGGCACTACTTTATTCCAAACAATTACTCTCTCAATTACTCGTTCTCGCTATCATTCATTTAGTTGGCTGACCATGTGACGCATAAGCCTTTCTTTTTGTATTTGGAGATTATTCTGAGAAGGGCTCTCCAAGCTTTTCACAACCACTTGACGCCAGCTGCTTGTTTAGTTCTGCCAGAACTTCAAGAAGCTACGCCACGTTTTGCGCATCTTGAAAAGTCTATCCTAAATTTTTCAAGTTCGTCGTTTGTAATCCGTATTAATTTTCTTCATCCTTAACCGTTCTTTTTCTTTATGGTTGATTATTTTGTCTTTGTTTTTTTTTTTTAATTTTAATAAATTACTATCCATACCGTACAACCAAGCTCTCAGATCCATTTGACCTTCATATAATAATTCCAAAGTAAATTTATGTTTTCAGATATCTGGCAATTGTCCATTCACTGCGTTACGCGTCCCTGGTTACACGATCCAGGTGCATTCTGGTCATCCTCTTTATCTGGTTAATGTCGGCTATTACAGCATTGGTGCAATTTACATGGCTTGACCCAGTTCACCACGACCCACATGAGAAGTTAAGCAAGGCCGCGCTAAAAGCTGAGCTTATTTATGATATCATATTTCTTTCCTTCTTTTTTTTACTTCCTTTTGCCCTCATGTGCTTCACCTACGGAACCATAATTTTCGAAATAATTCGCCAGAGTCGTAATATTCAGCAACAAAATCTTCCCAGTTCACACAACGCGAGGCGTAGAAATCGACATGAAAGGAAGGCCATTGCTATCTTCGCCGCGATGTTGCTTGTTTACATAATCTGCTGGCTTCCATACATTGGTCTCCGAAGATTCGATCTCTCCGAGGTTCCCATACCTTTGATTTATGTCGTTATTTGGTTAAGATACCTTGTGTCGCTATTGAACCCGTGTATGTACATTTTTGGCAAATACGACTACCGCAAAGCCCTCTGGGAACTTTTGTGTTCAATGAAATCCGAGCGCAACTTCACGTCTACGAAATCCACCGTGTTGAATGAACCTGGCCCGCAACAAAAGGTAGCCATGATCTAACTAAGAAGAAATCACCCATCAGTTCACGTTAGAGATGACAGAAGAAAAACCTCTTCTGCTCTATTTGGGACGAAAAAAAATAATATTTGTCGACGTCGAAAGTGCTCTGTCTCACGTTTGGAAGAATGCACCTAAATGATCTGGGCTTTATTTGTGAATTACGAAAGGAATACATTCATTTTTAGATAAGATCTTTTAATATATCATTCTATACCTACATGGAATCAATGTCTGGTGCGCACGCAAATAGTGCTTTATCCCTTTTCACAAGAACTCTTGGTTTCGAATAATATTATTCTGTTTACCATCCTCGCTCTGTGAACATCCCGAGAAAGAGAAATAGACTTGATCATATAGATATTCTCTTCTGGCTTCTTCCAAATTAAAAACCAAAACACAAAAAGCCCCAATTTTAAGCCTTAGACAAAACAAACCAATTTCGGACCACGATTGACAAAATCACCCTCAACCCAGTTTACCAGCTCTACTCGCTCCCCTCCCTCCTCAAACAGGGTCGCTGTCACACTTGTTGATAAGATTTCACATTCTAAATGTCTTCTCGCTGGTTTCCTGTCGAGTCGATAATTTCTCCTTATAAAAGGGGGAGGGTCGAGGTATACTGGGCCGACAGGATTCTGAGAGACGACTGGACACGAGTCGTACAGTAGTTATCTCTAAGGATACACGTTTCAACTTGAACTATGCACGTATTACGCCGACCCTTACTCTACTGTGTTTACATAACTGAAGCAAGATAAATCATGACTTATTATCCGATAAAAAGAATGACTTTTTCGTCTGTAATAACACTTAATTTTATCAAGTCTAGCACCGCTCTTAGAATATTTAACTTAGTAAAATAAAGCAAGAAACACAATGAAGTAAACTCAATAACGCACATGTTAACAACGGCTCGAGCGCCCTCGTCTACTGAACGAGAATGTTTTACCTTCTGCTTTATAAAACTGAGCCACAGAAACCAAGTTTAGTCGAGGCTGTTACTGATGTCAGGCATAATAACGTTTCTCTAAATTAAAAAAATAATAATTATATATGACAGACGGAAATGCAAAACATCAAAACGCTCCTAATGGTATCTTGCTCTCCTTGATCTACACAATTGTCGAAATGGTATAAAGATAAAAATCAAATTAACTCTCTCGTCAAAATAATCAAAAATGGTAATTGTGTTTTTATCAGTTCAGAGCAGAAAACGAAACTAAATCTCTATAGGTTGTGCCTTTGTTGACAAAGGAAGTTTTCACTTGCCATCGAGAGTCTACCAAGGAACTGAGAAAGACTTAACCGGATTGACTTTGCGTTTGCTTCACGCGATCAGCTCACCGTGCGCGTCGTATTGGAAGCACAACGCGGATTTCTCCAGTCTTTTGCAACAAAATCAACGAAATTAAGGAAAACTCGTCAACGATAATCTTCAAAGACATCCGAACAACAAAGTCTGACTGATGAGGTAAAGTAAACCTGGGAGAACTTCGTTTTGACATTAGATTTTGTTTGGTAAATGTTATTTAGCTCTAGTCTTTGAACGGTCTCTTGACTAAATCTTACGAGATCATCTGACATGTTCGGAATCAGCCTGGTACATGTAACTGGTCACTTTGCTTACGGCGACTACTATCAGCCTGTGTGTTAGACAGAAAGCTGTGTGTAGAAAACTCACAAATATTACAGTAGCTAAAATGAAAGCAATCCTACAGTTTCCGACCTTACAACTCCCCTTAAAAATAGATTATGTTTGAAGCTGGGCAAAGAGCATTCTTGCTATTACATTTCTGTAATCGCGAACTGTATCCGAGGCAAGAACAGGGCGATCTATGATGCAGGTTTCTCTATAGCTGTGAACATGTCTTGCAGCACGTCCACCACGGAGAGACATGTTTAGCGAAGAGCAACCAACCGGGAGAACCAATCACATTTGCAAATTTTCAAAGAAAAACAGCTGAGTGCC
>Ga0126337_10001771_pt1 | contig 13311 bp, 7 predicted proteins | sample DipCmetagenome_FD_92527 | JGI IMG/M metagenome (GOLD analysis project Ga0126337, IMG submission 92527) | Coral microbial communities from La Bocana,Puerto Morelos, Mexico - Diploria C A metagenome | ecosystem: Host-associated > Invertebrates > Cnidaria > Coral | place: La Bocana,Puerto Morelos... | reverse complement strand
TCCCCCGCAATTTGTTAGGTTTCCCCAACAATTTACCGGTACCCATTTATACACCTGGGTGGAGAGAGGCACTGTGAGAGTTAAGTGTCTTGCCCAAGAACACAACACAATGTCCCCGGCCAGTGCTCGAGCCCCGACCACTCACTCCGGGGACGAGCGCACTAACCAGCGTGCAGCTGAGCAAACTGAAAAATAGCTGCTGACATACATCTGTAGTATGACTAGTAAGCTGCACAAAACAGATTCTGAGTTACACAATAAAGTTATATCACGTGTAAAACTGTGGACTTAAATGCAATGGAGCACAACTACTGGTAGCAGCTAATGAACATACATTTTCAAGAGAAAATTTATTTACTAGCTGTTCCGTTTTTCAAAAAATGCAAACCTTGTAGTTGCCTGCCATGAAGGGGAACTGTTTTTCAGATAGAAATGATGTCTTCATGACATCCAGGCCATCTTCACCATAATAAAACTGTACTACTGAGCTGTCGCTATCTCGCACAGTAAGATCATAATTAACCAGCAGACCTTCTAGGTGCTTAATAAGACAACGCTGCAGGTATCCACTGCGGCTTGTTTTAACAGCTGTATCCACAAGACCCTTTAAAAAACAACAGACCACGTTTGTATTGTGTTTGTAAAATCCACCTGATAGTGACTACGACTTTGGCATGTAAGAGACTGTGGAAGCCTTATACAGTCATCCATGGATTCACAAAAAAAAAGTTGGAGAAAAGAAGCATAGGCGTAAATCCCATCTGATACCTGCAACTTGAAAAATAGCATTTCCCCAAGGTAAAAAGAATGGCAGTATGGATTTATCAAGAAAGTGTACATAGAAGGCCTGAAAAAATCCTGTAAACTGTTGTCAGCCACTTAAATGGTATTATCCAGACATCATGGCAGTTCAGTGGTTATAATCCAACATACCAATAATAATCCTGGAACACTTTTTCAGTAACAGTAAAATAACTGCTGTTAAAATTGGTATTTGCACCAGTTTTTCACAGCTCTAATAATGTTTGGTTAAAAGAGGATATAAAAAAATCTCTGCATATCAGAATAGTACAATAGTAGTCGTACCTCTCTTCCAGCCATACAATGAAAAAAATATTCCTGGGGCCTGATTCCAGTCAAGAAACGTCCATCCACAAACCCTCCAGCCCTAGGGCTAGTGTCATAAGGTAGGAATGATGGCAGAGATCTTCCACTAAGCATGATAGGTGGACGACGTCCCTCCAGTTCAATCTGTCCTAGGAGACATGAAATCTGCATGCAGTTGACCGAAGATCCCTTGGCACCAGACTGAACCATCAGCTGAAGATTGTTGTCAGGGAATCTCTTGAGAAGACCAAAGGGAATGCATGCCTTGTTGATAAGGTCTTGGTAATGGTCTGTTTTCTTTTTCATGCTTAGGTCAAGCTGTTTCATGTCACTTCCATCTTTATTATGGTGAGCCTCTTGCAGCTTTTGTTCCAGAGCCGACCTATTGAGAAAAATACACATCTCATATAGATAATGAGAGATTATATAATGTCTTGTTAATGTTTCTCATAATGCTGGACATAGGATATATATTACATGATATATATTATTAAATAATCCAGGTGATGAAATCAACAGATGGTACGACTTGGCATTTTATTACTTATTAGTTTCATACCCCATGAGAAGTGCAGCACTCATCAGATAAAAAGCCAGAAAATAGATTTTTACCTGATGAGTGCTGCACTTCTCGTGCAGTATGAAACTAATACGTAATAAAATGCCAAGTCGTACCATCTGTTGATTTCATCACCTGGATTATACTTACGCTCTAGTTCTCCTATTGAGCACTCTATCAGCAGACGTGCAAACTGAATGGTATATCATTAAATAAATATTTTTAAACACCACACAATACCACAGGTTTTTTGAAGTTGTGTCCACTATTGTGCCCCATTTTTAGCTGCAGACATTTTCTCACTTTTAAGACCGTATGCAAGTCTTGTCAGTCCTCACTAAACAACAACATATTTGTCAGGTATTACATGTGCCACTACTATTTTCTGGGCCTACAGTTTAGGCATATATGTAATATAGCTTCTTTAAAATAATCATATTTAGAGTAAGAGTGTTAGGATTAGAGGACTTCCAGACATTTGCACAGCTTTTCTAAAGATTTTTAAAGGTGTTTGAAGCTGTATGTAAATAAATATGGAAGACTTGAGCTGACATCACACATTTTCTACAGTAAACTGTCTAATTCTGGCCATATAAATTACCAAGACAACATGTAATAAATACAACTAATTAACTATACCTGTCACAGTCATCAGACAAACCAAGAGCCTCAATAGCAGCTTCTTCACCAGACACTCTCCCCTTTTTCATAAACTTGCACCTTTTCTTATCAGCCTTTTCTATAACCAATATGTCTTCAACCCCAAGAGTGAAGCCTTGAAACTGGAGGAAAGTTGTAAACACTCTTGCTAATGCAGTGAGCAGGTCACCAGCCATTGCTCCCCCATACAACTACAAAAGAGAAGTTATTCTGGTTACTAACCAAACACGAGGTCAACACGAGAACTTGCATGATCTTTGTACTTGTTTATTTTCAAGGACTGAAAGTGAAGCCAGTTACATGCAAAAATTAATGGCATGTGCACCTTTATGTTGATTGGACTGTTGCTTGGCACTGTGGTGCACACAAAGCTGCCACAATATGAGCTGAATGTTGAAAGTATAGCTGTTTAAGCTTTCAGTAATTTCACCTGAAGAGTAAACCACATAAATCTGGACTGGAAGAGACATGGGGCTTTGCAGTGTTGATTTTTTCTCTAATGCAATGATGCAGTGAATAAAATCTCTTTTTGTGGTGAGTCGGTGATCTTTGGTGTGCACCTTTGTGTTTTTCTCCCTATGGTGTTCACTGTAAAGAAACTATTTGCTTCACAAAGCTCCACACTGTATGGATTGTACTCTTTATATAATTATACCATACCTCATGACAGCAGTGCACCAGACTAAATGGAGTGGCTCCATAATGTGCTTTGTCCAACACACCACACAACAGCTGTCCCTGCCGGATTACAACCTGCATGCACATAAGAACAATGTCCACAAGACAAGTAGAAGTCAGAATAACAAGTATCATGATAAAGTCCCAAACAAGCAAACATACAGACATTACTATTATTAATCTTAATTTTGAAGCACGTCTAAATTTCCTGAACAAGAATTATAATTAACAGGTTGTAACAAGTCCAGTTTAAAATAATTAAATTCAAAAGTTCCTCTGACTGCCAAATCACCTGTAGCATTGTCCAATCTTGATTATCATCTGAATTTTTCCATTAAAGTGTACCGGTATATGACATGAAAAATAATTGTGTATTTGAATCACTTTTCAAAATACAGAAGACTGGTGTTTTCCTTAGAAATATTGACATTTCTGTATTATACGAATGGTAAATTACTGAATAAAGAATATCTCTGGAAATATTGATGCATTGTTTTCAAACTTGGCATCAGGAATTTATATCACGAAATAAACCAAATGACATCTATAGGCTCTTGGTTTGACTCCAAGCTTTCAATGTCTACTAAAATCACTACATTGTCCAGTTCTTCCTTTTATTACCTCTAAAACATTCAGCATATACATCTGTCAAGGTGGTGTACCGAGATTCTTAGTCATGCGTTTATTACTGCTAGAATTGATCACTGAAACAGCTTTTTGTATGGACTTCCCAACTACCATACAAACAAGCTACAAAGAATACATCTCCTGCTAAACTGATCAGCCAGCAAAGTAGATATTGCCATATTATACCACTCCTTTTTAAATTCCATTGGGTTCCAGTAAAGTTCCAAACTGAGTTCAAAATTCTTTTAATTACATTTACGGCTCTTAAGGGTTTGGTGCCAAGCTATATAGATTCGTTAATTAGTATCAAATTAGTTAGGTTTTAATTGTATTTTCACTATTAGCATGTAATGTTAATTTTTAGGTCTTTTCATTGCATTGCATGTTTGAACATATGCACATAGAATTTTTGCATAACAAATTCATAATTATTATTCATTATTAAAGTAGGACAGAGGGTCATGCTTAAAACAGACATGGTTACTATATTGTCTTAACTCTCATCAATAGATTGGCTGGAATAAATGATCCTTGGTTAAGACAAAAATGAGAATTTCAGTTTCAATTAAGACAGGACCAGAGGCAAAACTGTTGTCATGGAAACAGCTCAACGACATCATTTTGTTTTGTTTATGATGAACATTTCTGGTGCCAAGTTTGAAGAGCACTGCTTCAATATTTCCAGAGATATTCTTTGTTCAGTATTTTACCATTAATTTTTAGTTGCAAACCTTATGATGTCATCACTTTCCTAATTTGCATAATCCAAAAATGTTAATTGCACTCTAAAATGAAAAAAGTTATCCCAAAAAGAAAAACGCCATTCTTCTGCATTTTGAAAAGCCGTTCAAATACACTGCAATTATTTTTCATGTCATAATATGTTATACAACACATCCCGGCAGTAACAAGCTTTCAGTTGTTTTCATTTGTTTCAATACTGTGCAAACACCTACTGTATAAGAATTACCTCAGCTTCGGACATGTCGCCACCCTTCAGTAATGGTATTCCAAGGAACTGTTCTTTGGCTTTACCAGTGATCCAATTCTTAAAAAGACACCAAACAGGGGGTAAATTTTGCCCTACAAAACTAATAACAATCAACTACTGTATACAAACAAGACAGTGAAAATTAGTAATAAATTATAACATCATCTGGCCTTATTTATTAACTGTGGGGTTATAAGTTGTTTCAACTTCTTGTTGCTTTATACATGTACTTGCCAATTTATGTACCTAGTCGAACTATATCACCATGCTTTTATTACAGAGTGCATAACAACAAGAATTCTCAACAGGACTTACTTTTCCTGCTATTTTGGCTTTTCCCTGCATACTCAGTAGCTTAGCTCCCTCTGGAAGTAGATTAAGCAAGACAGTGGAAACAACCTGTGAATCAGAGATTTTTTGTCAACTACAATGTGTACAACCAAAACCAGCACAAAAAGGGAAAGATGAAATAAATTGGATTTCACTTGTTACAAACTCAAAATGTTAACTGAATAAAAGTTTGACTAGGAAAAGGGTAACCAGCCACAAGTCGAAAAGTTTTCCCACAATTTGCACAAAATTATAATCAACAGTAAACTGTCACCAATGCCTTCTTATGATCCTCACTTTCCTCACCTCTTGCTTTTTTCAACAATCTCAGAACACCAAAACAAACATATTCAAGAACATTGAAAATGAGAAAAAGTGGTCATCTGGTTTTATTCAAAATTATCAATGAAAATTTATGTCCACAGGCCAGTTAGGGTCAAACCAAACATCACTAGAGAGGGACTGCCTCAGAGCTGTCAATGAGGGCTGTAAGTGTGCTTGATGAACCCTTGATTTTACGGCTGAACTTGCCTGTAGTTGATAAAATTCACCCAAAAAGTATAAAGTGTAAGCATGTGTGAAATCAAAGCTACAAGCAAATCAAAACTTAATGAGAGCCATGCCACCATAGGTGACATTCTGTGATAATGCAACTTGAAGACTTCTTAAAAGCCATGAAGTGACAAAAGCACTAACCTGCTTTCCTGACCAAAGCTCGCAAGGTTTCATAATGCAAGGTTTCAACACCTTTATCTTACAGTTCTTGAAGCTCAGAGCACTGAACACAAGCTGCTGGTAGTCTGACCTACATAAAAAAATAGAGCAGATTTCATTTACAGTCTATATACCTAATTCTCTTGTAACCTATCTGACAAGGGTAAATAAGCTGGTGATAAATTCTATGGGCATCCATGGGAAGGCCAAACCCAATAACAAATATGGGTGCACCTTCGTGAAATTAAGCCACAGAAATATTTTGCTGATGCCCACCTCTTGAACATGCGTCCTCTGACAGTCATCCTCACTCCAGCGACCATGTGATCCTGAATCAGTCCACTGAGTGGTGTTCCATCTTTAGGAACCAAGTATTGGAAATTTGTGCTTGCTGATCAAATCAAATAACAGAAAGGTCTACTTTTTTTCAGGACCAAAAAGCATGGTTATTATTTTGTTTCTACATAGCAAGACGAGGGACACAATGTGAAGCAGAAAGAAGGCTCAAGTTGCAGTGCAAATACTGACTAGCTGGTGTACAGCAGCCCTCTCTCCTCATGAAAAATCAGAGGGAGGGCATTTACCATTGATAATCATGTTTGAGGCCACATAAATATTCCTGCCATGTGTAGAAAACACCTTAATTGGTTCATAGATCCTTTACACTTTAATGAAGCACAACATTTGTAAACAATTTTTGTTGAACTGACAACTATCTCAAGAGTTGGCCATAGAGACTTCAATGAAATTTTGTTACTCTTTGTGAGTGAAATTTAGATATAGAATTTTGAAGTTTAAAAGCTAATAATAACAGAAGTAATCTACATTCAATCATGGCAACAAAATTACTCTGTAAGTGGTCTGTTATTTTAATCTGTGAACTCATGTTTAAAAACTGTCTCATGAAAAGATCACATACTGAGTCAGAACATATTCCTTAGTTTTTTCTGTCTGTCACATCAGTTGTTAGTTGGAACACTGAAATGGTTCTGTTGCATGAATAGTTGTGAAAGAAATGCCAATGTCAATGGCAACATGTAGATGTCCCTCTTGATTTTTCTTGAGGCATGTCTTTTATCTACTAACAGTAACTGTTTCCACACTACAACTAAATAACTTGCCTAAGATATATATTGGCTCAACAACAACAACAATCTTCATTAATTTTGCACTCTTTCCCCAATGCCTTAAGAATTACCGGTATAAACAACGAGTTATCTCTTAGAGACCTTTAACTTACCCCTTTTGGGAAAACTAATTAAGAACAATTTTAAACAAGCAGTTCATCTGAATTGCCTCAGACACTATCTGACTGTAGGAATATAATAAGTTTCAATTAATGAGTCTTTATTTCCCATTTGCACCATACACAAGTTTGTCATGTATGGATAACTAGCCTGAACTGGGTTACAGTATAAGAAATAATAGTTTACTTTGTATGTAAAATTTATTGTTAATAATGTTGCAGCCTATTCAGCATACAGACCACATCAAGTGGCAGATGATCGTTAAGGTGATCTTTCTATAGCATAGCAATGTGGGCTCTGAGAAAACAGTCTCCTCACAAGCGATCCTGAGCCATGCATTAACTCAGTGCAATCATCTGGGGAAGTGAAATAAATACCTCTTACTAACTGAGTTTGAGGTGCGTACTGGATTTATTGCCCAAGCATGAAGTGCGCGGGCCATAAATCCAAGCAGAAAAAACGAGGATCCGTAACTTACAGTAAAGACCGAGAAAACAAGGTTAGTAAGATATTTATCATATCTCTAGGTTCAAAGAGATAGCGACTAAAACAAACTTTTGAATTTAGCGGGTCGTACTTTTATTCTACGGATTAACAGTTGCACAAAATACAGTGACGACAATTAAATATAATTTATCTTGATTGGAAATAATCCATGTCACATTCTGATACTTTGAGATGCATTTAACCACCTATCAGCCACATAATCATATAATTATGTACAATGCAGTCCTTATAGCAATGATGATCACTCACCTAAATTGTATGCTTCAGCCCGTGCCAGTTCATTCTGAGGATAATGAGCATTCATCTCATCACCATCGAAGTCAGCATTGTAAGACTTGCAGTTAGCATAGTGAAGGCGAATGGTCTTCTCCCCAGGAAGAACACGAGCCTTAAAGCAAGCACACAAAAGAAAGTCTAGTTGATGATCATAATGCAGGCATAATTTGGAAGCATAGCTCTTTTACTGTCGTGGTTAGAGACAATTCTTCTACACAGCAGCTCTTTTTAAGTTCAAATACAAAAAAGAAATCCAAACAAAGCCGTTCCTCCAATGTTGCCCTCACTAGCAATAACAGTATACAATGTAAGAATAAGTTAAGGTTACCATAGACCTTCAAGTATGTATTGCATCCAAGTGATGTAGAACATTTTCAAAATATGATTAAAAATGTGAAGTGATCAAATAAAAGTCACTCAGAGAAAAAAAATTCAAAATAGACATGTTTGTTGATAATATGTTAAACTAGCTACTATCCAGATTTGAGGGCAATTAAACAAATTCTCTTTGAGCTGTAACTCTTTACACTAAAGAAACTGTGGTGCTGCATCAGTGGGGGTAACAAGGTAATTTGGTTATATCAACTAAGTTGAAATTGTAAATTGGCCATTGTAACAAGTTAAAAAGCTGACACTTCGAGCATTAGCCCTTTGTCAGAGCGAATGGAGGAATTGTGGTTTGTGTGTGGGTTTATGTGGAGAAAGTGGAGCTATGCTATTGGTGGGAATATAGTGACGAGAAAAACATGATAAATTAGTATCAGAATCAAAAGTGTCCATTGATACCTATGGGATTAAGAGTGCCAATTTGAAAGATAAACTTTTGTTCAAGAGCTTTGTGGCTTTCCGAGCTACCTAAATGTAAGGAAAGACCGCAGATTGCCATGTGTTGCTTGGTATGATTAGCTAAATTAAAATGTCTAGTGACTGGATTTGATGCGTCCTTGTCATTCCTTTCTACGTCATGAAGGTGTTCTTGGAATCGGTCACCTAGTTGTTGTCCTGTTTCACCGATGTATATCTTTTTGTAATAAGTGCAAGTTATGCAATAGACGACATTGGCAGAGGTGCATGTGAAGTGATCAGTGATCTTAATTGATGGCTTGGGTCCCAATATTTTCTTGGTGTTGTGAATAAAAGGACAAGTTTTGCATTGTGTGTGTGCGCATTTAAAAGTGCCGGGTTGGTCATTAGTTTGGAATGAACTTCTGTCGCATTTGAATGAAATGAGTGGAGGTTGTGAAAAGATAGTACCAGTCTAGTACTTTTTCTGTAGTTTGGTTTTTCTTGAAGCTGGTCAGGCAAAAATAAGGAAGATGAAAAAGGATAAGGATGCTAGTCTAGAGTGGTTGGGCAAAGAAAACAAACAAAAAATGCGTGGGGTAGCAACTGTATGGATAATATTCCCATGGTTCTCACTGAGTCCATCAGAAGAGTCTCTTTCAGCATCTCTGTTATCACTGTCAAGTTTATAAACTTTTACAGAACCTTACTCATCTCTTGACTAGGGGTACCTTTTTTCAGGCTACAGGTGTTTAAAACGGGAGGGATTTCACAATTTTAGGTATATGGAAGAGTTGGGAATTCTCCTATTTAGTTTTTCAAAAGGGGCTCTCGTAAAAAATTTCAATAGACACCTTATGGCTGTATCTGGTAATACATAACATTTATAAGTAGGTGTGTGAAAGAGGTACCTTTATCTATACGAGGTACATGAAAAGGGGGGCTGTCAAAATGCTATTCAAGAGATTAAGTTGTTGGACTTCCAAGCAGAGCCACCCCTAGGCCTGTACTAAACTTTGTGAAGTGAAGAGTTTTTTATGCTTATTCTGCAATACATACATACATACTTTTATTGACACTCCCTAAAAAGGTTTCTTCAGCTCAATACAATACAATTACGAATACAGATTTAAATTTAGATTAATTAAGAATATAAGTATTATTATAATTACAATATAATTGCAATGATCATGAGGGCAAGATAAGAAAGTGTGTGTTTAGTCTATATAATTACAGCGCTTGCATTGCCCTTCAGCTTTTCCTTAAATTTACATCAGTTCGATCTGTAGTTATATCACTGGTAAAAACCAGCCTTAAAAGGTCAAGTAACAGCAAATACTCTATTATACGAAGTAAATAACAGCTTTTAGGATCAGAGGATTTTGATGACTTAAAATGCATGAAAGCAATTGGTCACTTTATTTGGTAATTACCTTATGGGCCATCATACTTGGTCTATGTAATGTTGGCTGTCTGTTTAACAACAGTACATCACCATTCTTGAGGTGTCTGTAGACCTGTTATGTGATAAAAAGCAAAATAATGCTAATCTGTTAGTAATTATTATATCTTCTCAGTCTGTATATATGTTTCTTTGTTTTCCTCTTCTCGTGAATTACCAGGGATTTCTAGAGTTCAAAAACCACTGTTTTGTTGAAGTATGTTGGCTACCTTTGTTCCTCTTTTAAATGGTGAAGCAAAGACTATTGGACAGGTCCATATTTTCACAACTAATAACTTTTTAGTTAGAACTTTTGTTTATTAATACTCCAGAACTAGTTGAAAAAAAAAGTTGTGCCAACCCGTTAGATGAAAAACCAAAACCAATACATGTATCTTGCTTACATGCATTGTTCTATACATTGCACTGGATTTACACATTTTAATTTTGATCTATTGTATGTGGTCTCCATGATTGGCTAGAGTGACTTCTTTGATTTTGGTTTCAGAACACTCAATTTAAAACCACCCTATTACAGTACAATTTTTACACACATGGCTTTAATCAACACATTTGCCATTACCTTTTTGCAAGGACTAACGGAGGCTCTTATTTCAGTTGATGGTGTTAACAGACGTTTAGCAATAGCTTCTCTTTGATTGTGATCAGTTTTACTCAGTAAAGTTCGTTTGCCATCTTCATGTTCCACCAGAGTAGCCCTGTTGAATGAAGAATTAAGTCTTAGTTGAATAATCTTTTAGATAACGTAACTCTGAGCTCAAATTTCAACTTGCTTGCCATATGCAAATTTATAAGTGTTACTGGGATCGTATGAATTAGCAAATATCGTATTTAAAAAAACACTTATCAAGATACCATGCATGTAATGTGAACATCGCCTGTGTTGTCAAACAGCTTTTCAGACGTTGTTTGCATTGACAGCCGGCAGGGATTGTTTGAATTTGCATAACATTCAAAACAACTCCTGAAGGCCACGCTTTTCCGTCATTTCCACTGATTGTGTTTGTGTGCGACTCTATCAAACTATGAAACTTACTTGATTCACGTGTATTTTGAGGAAATTACTCAGCAAATGTCTGCTTATCTGTTGTTCCTTTTCCCACCACATGGTGATACAGGTCACTGATTAAGTTGTTTTGTTGTTTTACATTCATTGTACCGCCATTCTGGCACTCTGGACTCTGACACAGTTGTAGTAACAAAATAAAATAATAAAGCAGGTATTGTTCTCACCCAGGATGTTGAAGAGGTCCATTGATCACAGCCTGTCTTAATTCCTTGACATTCCAGTGAGTAACGGGCTGTGGATAAGTCAACTTCAATGCAAAAACCTAGCACATACATAAAGGTTACAGTTAAATAGGAATCATCAATGTAAGATGTAAGTACCACAGGTATGCATAGGATTGACAAAAAACTGCCATGTGTTCTGTCCCTTAAAAATGTGTTATCCATGATAACCATGAAATACAAAATCACATTTTGATATCTCTAGTTATTCAGTGATAAATTTATAGTTTGTCCCATTATGATAGTAACACGCACACCAAAATACCTCTGGGATTCCAATCTCATCTACACTCAGATATGGATCAGGTGAAATTACAGATCTGCAAGCATAGTCCACTCGTTTGCCCATCATGTGTTTTCTGAATAAGCCTTCTTTTTTCTCAAGTATCTAGAACAGAAGTTATTTAAATAACAGTATAATTGTAGTTCATAAATGGCATTCAGCCACTAGTTACACATGTTGGAAGCTAGGCAGAGGAGGGTTTGATCCCACTTCACACACAAATCTGAACAAAATACACCACTACTATTACAATGTTCTTTGCATTACATATGCCTTTACAAGTGTCACACCTTACTTTCACCCCCTCATGTTGCTTTTACATAATACAAAACATCTACTATGTCATAGAATGGTCAATATGTTTAATTTTTAACTACGTGTTTTCCAGTTTTAAACAGAGTGTCATTAGAATTCTGACTATTAGATTCTTCTATTAGTTTTGAGGGTAACAAATGCATTACATGCGTGAATGTGTTACATGTAATTCTATGTTTACATAGCAATGTCACAATGTTCAAGTCACCTGTAGTTTTTGGGAGGTGAGGTAACCTTTAAATTAATTCTAGGTTCTTTGGGACCCAGCAAATTGTCCAAAATATAGATTTATTCATTTTGTTGATTGTTGATTGTTCATTGTACAACCTCTGTATGAGGTATTGATAATGATGACACAATGATGTAATTCAACCTCCTTTGTTCTACTTATAGGGTATCACAGTCAACAAAACAAATTGTTTTAGTCCATCTCTATATGCAACATAATGCAAATTGCCTGTCATGATAAAACAGTGTTAAGTGAAGTCTTTTCAACTAATGTTGTGGTCCAGCTATGCAATCCCCATGTTGTTTTTGGCCAAGAGGATAAAGATGAACACTTGGGGACAACAGTGAAAAGGCCTGCATAACATTATTTTCAATTTTATAATCAAGCCTGTTCTCTTATACTATGATAATTTTATGATGTTCCTTAAGTATTATGGGGGTAATGCTATATACATGTCACACAATTGCAGTGTACTGGAAACAAGCTTACTTGTCTGATTCCTGCAAACTTGGTACTTGATATTTTATCTAAATCACTGTCAATATAGCAGTTGACATCTGATTGTAATTTGAGCCATGCATTATGAAGTCTTTCTTTAGCAGTCTTACCAGGTACTGTTGCTATAGCATTCTTACCCTTGAAGTTAAGGACACAATAATATTAAAATCTCAATTAGAATCTACTTTGAGCCACAACAGCTACAAGTAAGCCAAATGTCATCTAACAAAAACATCAACCATCATTCATGTTTGATAAGTAATTACACTGTGTTTATTCTTGCATCAACAACATCCAGTAGCAATCAATTATGGTATACATTTAAAAAAAATAGTGATCATTAGAAGACCTAAAAGGACTTAACTGTTCTTCAAAGATCTCTGGGTAACACTCACTAAGGATAGCATCGCAAATTTATGTGACAAAAAAATCAATACTCAGCCTACTGCAAATGTTTTGCAGCAATTAGCCGCATGACTGGCATATGAACCACATGGGTTATTATATCCCCTTGCTCTGTACAAGTAAATGGCTAAAGTGATGTGGAGTTTATATGAAATAATTCATATATGAACTGCGGTTGTAGATGAAAGTGAAGAATGATCATCGCAGTTAAATTTTCAATTTAAGCGATTGGAAAGAAGAAGCCTGAAAAAATCAGGGCTTCAACGGGATTCGAACCCGTGACCTCCGCGATACCGGTGCGATGCTCTACCAACTGAGCTATGAAGCCACACATTGGGAGCGAGGTCAAT
>Ga0126337_10001769_pt1 | contig 13313 bp, 8 predicted proteins | sample DipCmetagenome_FD_92527 | JGI IMG/M metagenome (GOLD analysis project Ga0126337, IMG submission 92527) | Coral microbial communities from La Bocana,Puerto Morelos, Mexico - Diploria C A metagenome | ecosystem: Host-associated > Invertebrates > Cnidaria > Coral | place: La Bocana,Puerto Morelos... | reverse complement strand
CTCATTAATCCCCCACATATACCTACACAGCCTACATCTCATTAATCCCCCACATATACCTACACAGCCTACATCTCATTAATCCCCCACATATACCTACACAGCCTACATCTCATTAATCCCTCACGTATACCTGCACAGCCTACATTTCAATGATCCCCCACATATACCTTCACAGCCTACATCTCATTTATTTCCCCCCCCCCCATATACTTACGCAGCCTACATCTTATTAATCTTCCATACATACCTAGTTTAAATATTTAAATTGTCATTATCATCATTATTATTATCAATATTATTATTGAACTTTCAGTGACTTCTTGCGCTAATTGTCGAAAGAAGCACTGAAAGGAGATAAAGAGAAAGTCGAAAGACAAACATTATTTCAAGTACCTCTTGCAGGTGGAGGTGGTGGCGGCCTGTTGAAGCCGCCATATTGGTGTTGGCATGGCATTCGTGCCAGCAAAATCATGGCGAACAAGTATATTTTCTCCATAACAAGTAAACTGGTCAAACGTTACTTTGGAACCACGATTTCTGTAGATAGAGAGGATAATGTTACTTATACAGATAACTACTCTTTGATTTTCATCAGTTTCTACAGCATTACAGGACAAAATATCTCATTTGCTACTGGAAATACACGTGTTTTGAAAATACGAGAAGCACACAATTTAATTTTCATATTATTTCGTTCGGTTTTATGGTCATCCACAGTCATATAGAATGTAATAAAAGTATAACAAAACTAAAAAACAAAGGTAAAAAAAAATCATTTATTATAATAGATAAAAGGCTTAACATGCGAGGAAGACAACATAGTTTTATTGATATGAACTATTGATAAAAAATTGGCCGTATTTTGAAGTCAACGTTACATGTCTTCGACGTATTCAGATACGATTGTCCAGATTGTCTAGATATGGAAAATGGCGTATTTATCTAAGAGGATGGATAATATTTTTCTTTTGTGTTCTCCTATATTTTGTGTAAATTACTTTGTCTCAGAGTCTCTAAAACTGCCGTTTGTGAATTCATTTTCCATAAATTTGACTCCATGGTGATGAAAACTAAGTTAACTGATAGCGGCGAGAGAAAACCTTCCTAAAATAACACAAAAAATTCAATATATCATGTAAAAAAATTATGTTTTGCCTTATATTGTGCCGATTAGTATATTTTACTTTTAACGAAAGCCTTTATTCAGGTTTATGCTTGGGTGATTACTTTTTGGCACAGAGTAAATTACCAACGTAAAAGTGTAGACGTGTAGCGTTCTGATTTCTTTTGTTTTCAAAGTGTTTTTCATACATGACAGTATAAGAAACCAATTGCAAAGTTTCATGCGAAATGTCTAGAAGATAATCATAAAATCTGAATAAGAAAACATGTTTAACATTTCTATTCATTGAGTAAAGGCGCAGTTAGTGTTCTCAGGATGACATTGGGCAATTTCCTCCCGTTCTTCTTTAGGTAACAACGTCCTATCATTTACAATGGGTGTTCACATATTTAACAACAGCTGCTCTCTTTAGTAGGGCCGCAGTGTATGCAATCCATGGAAAAAAATCTCAAAAAAAAATCGAAAAACATCTGTTGAAACAAACTCTAAGTACAAATGCAGTTCCCGTTGAGTATGTTAGTGTTTTTCTCTAGAGCTTCAGCACTCTCGTCCCTGCCTGTGTCCGACTCGAAGCGACACCTTAAATACAGTCTGCTGGTCTCAAAAAGATTTAAGGCAAGGCGTCGAATGTCCTTTAATCATTCGTTTTATTTCGTCCATAAATATAATTTAGTTAAACTAGAGGCAATATTTTTATTTGGCGGTTTCATAAGCCCAAAGGGAGAGTAATCCTGTACCTCTTCCAGACCTTTATTTTGATTCGTTCTCTTACCCTGTAGTTTCTATTGCTTTCGGTGACATGACTATTGTGTCATTCTTTGCTCTACAGTTTTTTTTAGCCAATCCCAGATCCTGTCTGGAAAGGCACAGGCTCGCAAAGGGACCAAAAAAGGGACACAAATTAAATAAGGAATCAACTGTACTGAAAAATGTTGTATTTATATTTATAGTAGCATTGTGTCTTTTACTTATAAGTATTTGTGTCAACAACCTTCGATAAGTATGGTAACAATGTATCCCTTAGCAGCGAAATTACACATTCATTTTGTTATAATGATAGAGCCCGGCTACTGGCTTTTAACAACATTATTTTGTCAGACAAAAATAAATTAGTTGAAAGGTACCCGGTGTGCTAGCCATAAAAGAAAATAATTAGACCAAGGCCATATGTTCGTGAATCACAGTTAATCAAAGGACTCAGAACTCTCGACTGCACAAATTTCGTCATTTCTATCCGTGGATTGAAACCAGGCCTTTAGCAAGGATTTGAAAAGTGGACGTCCAAAATGAGGTTAAGGGCCTGCTTCAATGAACAATTTACAAGGCTACATGTGAAAAATAAACTGAATTATCTCTTAAACGTGAGCGTCGTCAGGAGGCCTATACACCTATCAGGCTAGAAACCTTATTGGAACTGGAGATACAAGGGCTTAACAATAACAATTTTATTTCATTTTACCGTTCGTCAATCACGGAATATGTCATAAGAAATGTGTCAAACCGCTTCAAAAGCACCAGCTCTATTTTCAAGACTTTTATTTTTATTAACATTAGGACTTTTCTGTCTCTTTTAATGTATGTGAATAAATTTTTATTGTTTTATTGTGGCTCCAACCCAGTGGGGTGATGAAATTTAGGATAAGCAATGCTGTTAATTAATCCTCTTACCCGACCACCTCATTGAAGGTCTGAGGAGCCCTAAATGTCACACCCCATTACGACCGTAAAGAAATAAACAGATTTGCCTTGTCGTTACTGAAAAACACGCCACCAGTGAACGAAACTTTGAATACATTTCTCCCCGGATGAAGTAAGGAACAATCAAAACGTTCTCAGCAAAAACTAAAATGGTTTAAAAGGGCTAAGTTGTTGTTAACTTCTGAAATTTTTGTTTGCGTTGTTGGATAAACCTGCAGAAAATAGATGAGGGAAAGGCCGTATCTGTGAAGGAAGGCGGTTATTATTGTGTTGCTCTGTTTATGGTTTGTCGCAAATTTTATGTAAATTTTCCATTTCAAAGTCTCTAACGCTGCTGTGGATGCACGTCTCTTTTTAAACTACTTTTCCTATTTTATATTTCATATTTATCTGAAGTCTTCCATGAGGAAAGTGCCAAAAATCCGTCCATTGGGAAAGAAACAGTTCTATTGATGTTCCGCTGTAAAAAAACACATTGATTCTCCATCGGTGAATCTATTGTACGACCCTGCATTTCTTACTGATAATGACTCTTTCACAGTCGTAAGCCAATATTCTATTCGATTGGGGTTTACATAAGAATAAAGTTATGAATGTATGGGCGTTGTCATTTGAAAGATGGTAAAAGACTAACTGGCTATTTGACAAAAAAAGAAATCAACATTGTAGTGTAAGTTCTTGTCGTTCCGTTTTCAAACGATTGCGAGAAAAAACAAAAATGTTTTCCGCTTTATCATGAAATTAGCACAACTTTTAGGTCTAAATCATATGCCTAACTAGATTTCAACTTGAGTCTCTTGACAATTTCTTTGCTCCCTGCCCTTCCAAGACAAGTTAGGAACGGAGAAAACCATTTCGGACAGAAAGCCCCTAACGATGCTAACTTACATTGCTACGCAAAGTACGGTATGAACGACCAAAGAATATATGTCTAAAAAAAACTAATTTCTCGGTAGAGTAAGCTAAAACTGAAATAGTAGGTAAATTGAAAACTTCGTTCAAAGTCCTTACCCAAATTTTCTTTTGCAAGGCGCTATCAAAGCTTTCTTTAGTGTGGTGCTATCTTGAGTTGTTCGGTTGAAGTGCTCCTTAACAGTGATTGTTTGACTTTTCAGTTTTTCTTTACCAATTGTTGCCCCCTTTTCAAATGGAGGTTTTCAAAATGAATCATCTGTTACATAATTGCCTTATGAAACCACCATATGAACCCGGGAGGGGGGAAGGGCACCATATAAAAACGACAGGGGTGCTCGTCAGAAATGTTGAAGATAACTCCTTAGAGGTACTAATATTCGGTTTTGGGAATGGTTTGAATTTGTTTTTCACCCCTTAAGAGGTTACAGTTCTATAACAACACATCTTATCCCTGGCAATTTGTTTTACCCTCAAAGCTCCCGCTGTAGACCTTTTGAGGCTGAAAACCCTACGAGGTATCAAAAGCACTTTTTTAATCTCTAAAAAGTACGACAAGAATCCCCGTCCGTTTTGTATGTGCGCCCCCCTCCCCCCCCACCGGGTATGTGGAAAGCTATTAAAGGCCGCAAAAGGATCCAAGGACTATGTTACAAATACCACATATTATCCTTTGTCGACTCATGGTAAACACGGCGGCAAATTTTAGTCTGGATAATTGCCTTTTGGTACACAATAAAATTAAATTACCAGCTGAAACGAGTAGCAGCGTTTTCTGTTTTTTTTTTTTTAAAAAAAAAAACAAGTATTTTCTATGTTTAAAAAAGCAATATCTTGTCCATGGCAGTATAAAAAATCGACTGTGGAATTTTGTTTGACAAAACACGTTTGGCATTTATTTTCATTAAATGCAGGCCTAGCTATGTGTTTTCTCTATTACTGATCAATTCCATACGATGTCATTTAGTATCAGTATCCTTCACTGACAGCGTCAATGTAAGCTTCTCTCTAAAGTCATTGGTAACTGCAAGACACCGTTTTAATTTGACCGTAGATAATGTCAGTCATTGGTAACTGTAAGACACCGTCTTAATTTGAGATAATGTCGTAGATAATGTCGGTCATTGGTAACTGCAAGACACCGTCTTAATTTAACCGTAGACAATGTCAATGCAAGCTGCTCAAGTGTCTAGTAGTTACAACCCATCGACGCAATCAATTTGGCCATAGAGTAGCTATAAAAGAGAATTGGCTTTAAAAGAACAGCAGAAAGCACCTGTTAAAACAAACACTTAGAACATGTATCAGACGGTGAGGTGCTTTTGAACTGCAGGGGAGTATTTTTCTTTACACCTTTTCGTCGCTTTCTTAGTGTTTTATAACAAAACACTACACGTCTGGGTTTCTTTCTTTTGCAATGGAGCAGCAGTACTTTTCTTCGAGAACCTTCTCCTTCAGTGCATTGTGTTGGGGTCTTTTCAAGCGCTTGAGTATTTTTTTCCGAGTACAAAATGCCGGCGATAGTCGTAAAACAAAAAAAAAAAGAATTTTTAAATGCATACAAAAGAATTTTAAATCGGCAGCCATTTATGCATAGAGTCTATTGTTTTAAATTTTTTATTGGTCGGTCATTCCGAGGATTCCTGGAATTCCGTGTATTCCGCTCACTGTTCCGAGTTCCAGGATTCCTTATTTTGCAATCATATCACGTGAGAATAGATCACGTTATATAAAACTCATGAAGTATTTTATGTAATAGATCACAGCTCACGCGAACGGCGGAGAACGGAGGCTAAAAATGTCAGCTAAAGTAAAAGAGGGAGCGAAGCCAACATCTGGAGCTGTTAAAGTAACAGCTAAGAAACACAGATGGTATCTTGGTGGCATCGCTTCTGCTATGGCGGCTGCTTTTACCCACCCGTTGGATCTTCTGAAGGTAGGCCTTGTGTTGCGTAAGCTGTTTGAACGGTTCGCCCCTTCCCAAGTTATGGCTACAGCATAAGATAAGCTTAACTGACTGTGTTCTTAGTTTTTAAACAAACTTAAAATTTTCTCTCTTTATGCCGCGGCCTCTTGTAAGAGGTTCCGCGTAGTTTTATACTTCATGTAAGTGTAATGATGCGTGATCATGACTGTTTTATAATGTTGTTAGGCGTAAATTGGAAAGGCTTCGCATCAAATGACCCAAGTTTGAGCCCTGCTCATGGTCATTAAATTGTGGTGTTGGGCAAAACAGTTTACTTTCCACTCGGCGTTAGGGGGTAACCCTGCGATGAGCCTGCGATGGACTAATCTCGCATCCAGGGGTGGCCGGTAGAAATTTTCTTAGGCTAGCTACTTCACATGTACACAAAAACTGAAGTCAAGGTTTTGGTTTTTAGCATTCAAGAAGTTTCACTCCTATCTAATCCGTCTCTTGTAGGTTCATCTGCAAACTCAACAGCAGGTAACACAGAGGTTGTCATCCATGGCTGTTCATGTAGTGCGGACACAAGGTGTTCTAGCCCTCTACAATGGACTATCTGCTTCTCTCACCAGACAGGTGATTTGCTTGCTGCTTAACAAAGGCATGCCACATTATATTTACAGGGTTTTTATGAAAGAAGAAAGATATTTTTTTAATAACTTTGGCCATGACTAGTTGGCAGAAAAATACTCTAGCTAGACATTGATACATGTCTTAATAATTGAAATGTTCATGTTCAGTGACATGCAAATTGGTGTCAATCTTTAGAATTTGCCAACAAATGCTCTTTTTAGGACCTAACTGACCCACATGCTTCTACGTTAATCTAAATGTATGTCAATAAGCAGGTGGCATAATTTTAGTCAGAGAGGTGTATCAATTTGCAAACTAAAATCTTAATTCCCTAAAAAATTCCAAAATTTTTATAAATACAAAAGGGTGCAAAATACGAAAATCTGCAGGTTATTACAAAACGCCACAACCTTTATTACAAAATGCATAAGGTATTACGAAATTCATAGTTATTACAGAATGCTGAAGAACATACCGGCAAGTGCAGTTTCTCAAAATATTATTGCTTTAGTTTTTTTTTTGTTTTTGGTGCTGGCAGGAGAGAACAGGAAAAGGGCAAGAGCTGTAGCGAAATCTTGCAAGTCTTTTCATGATGCATGGGCCCATATGCCAGGTTGCAACTATCCAAAGAGCTCAAAGTGAATATTAAGTATGTTTTGATTGTTTAGTCCACTTTGTCCTTGGATGCAACCCCCCACCCCCACAAAAAATCTGGCTTTGGGCCTGCATTTGGTATCTAGATTAGACTAACTACTCTTACTAATAGTACATCTATATTCTCTATTGTCTCTAATTAAATGCTTCAAATTTATGTCTTTTTGCCAATTTTGGCTTAATTATGTCTAATAATTCCTGCATAGACCGTTCATTCAAGGTAATATTATTATATTATGTTCTGCACATATTTTTCAGCTCACGTACTCCACAACACGCTACGGATTGTATGAAGTAGTATCAGCTGAACTTAGAAAAGGAGATGGTAAGAAAATATCTGCAAAACATTATTTCCAGGCACACGAGCTCCATGGGAACATAATTAATGATAATTAAATGTTGATAACAGTAACGATGATGTTGATGATGATAATAAATACAAACCTTATGCATGACTTGCTTGTTGTAACTTGAAATTCACATTCATTTACATGTAATAGCTATACTCTAGATCTGTAGCTGAGGAATGCATGGACATTATTTTGTAGTTGAACTGCAGTGTGTTTTTCTCTGGGTTACTTGTCTGAACACCATTTTTGAATTGAGGAAAGAGACATGCACGTTTGCAACTTGACTGGCATACCATGCATTGCTTAAATTATGTGTAAATTATTTTATTTGAATGTGCTCTGTAGTCTGGTTATTGGTAAACCATTCAGTGTTGGTGTCGTGTGTTTTAAAGACATCTGCAATTAAGAATCGATTAGCGTCCTTAATCAACACTCGTTCGACATCTCAATCGATGCATTTTGTACTTTGTAGTGGGGTAGGATAATTAACTAAATAAATATACATGTATGGCTTTTAAATTAATAAAACAAACTATAATATGTTGACTGAATTTTCCTTTTTACATTCATTCAATTCTTAGCCCCATTGCCTTTTTATCAAAAAATCGCTGTCGGAGCTATGTCAGGTAATTGGCTAATAAAGTGTTAATGATAGTTATTTATTGAGTTTGTCAGTTTACAAATGAAAGCAACTGTAGGATGTTAGTGACTGTGACATAAAAAAGGTTTGGCTTTAATATTTGCTTTTGTTACCAACATGTATGGTTTGCTTGTCCTAAACATTATTGACTTGATATAACATTATAAACGAAGGGGTGCGTGCCTATTGCATGAGCAGGCACTTACATGTATCTCTTTTTTCATAACATGAAGTGGCTGAGGAGCATTTCTGCTATCCATTGCATAGGAGTCCACTTCATCACAGGGTTACCCCAGGCAGCATTTGGTTTACTAGCACCTATGTAAACTGTTGCACCTATGTAAACTGTTGCAATCGATGGCTGGGTGAAGGGAGACATGACAAAATTAACCTTAACTTGAGTTCACTCCTGGATTTATAATCATTACCTAGCATGTCTCACATATCACAGCATGTTTATATATTGCCTACCATTAAACCCTCAAAAAATAAATATAATTTATGTTCTTTGTTAGGTTTTGTGGGTGCATTTGTAGGAAATCCTGCAGATATGGTGAATGTGAGGTAAGAGCTACAGTTTTACGACTAACACCTCAGTGATTTCAGGGCCAGAAGTAAAAGGTAAGAGTTTGTGCTGTGGCAGCTGGGCCATACACCCAGGGCTTATCCCTGTGTCTGTGTGCAAACCCAATTAGAGTTTGTAAGTTCTACTTTCCCCTGAAGGGAATATGGTCCATCATAGGGTTACCCCCAGCATTAAATTTTCCAGTACCAATTTATTAGTAAGGCCATTATATACACCTGGGTGGAGAGAGGTTCTGTGATAGTGTCTAGTGTCTTTCCCAAGAACACAACACAAGGTCCCTGGCTAGGACATGACCCCTGACTACTGGATAGGAGAGCACAGTCACTGTGAGGTGGACATTATTCCAAATTGCTGGCATTATTTACTCTGACAGTAAAAAGTCCTAAGAAGCTCATGAAATTTGTGGAATTTTTCCAAACCTATGAAATTATCCACACCTGGTTATTATTACATAATTTTAAAAGAATTTTTTTTTTAGTCAGAGAAGTTATTTTTTTTAGCAGTGTACTGTATGTCATCAAAACTGAAAATAAATATAAAAGCAAAACTAACTGCCGTGTACTCATCTTTTTTAACGTGTAAATACATGTATCTGAGAAATCTTGGAAATTATTGTAAAGAATTAATAAGAAGCAGCTACACCTGCCCACAAATCAAGACAAAGGAATGGGGAAAAATGTCTGCATGATAAAAATCCAGATTTAAATGAAAAAAAAAAACTCTGACTGAGAGTCTAGCTTCTGGGCCAATTATTAATTCTCAACCGTTAGATAACTTTGTACATAACTGTCACTCAAACAAACGAGTTAAACTCTTCATTTGTCTGTAGTTTTCTTGATATTGTTTAATGCTATTCTAATCAGTTTTCTTTTCATTTTCAGAATGCAAAATGATGTTAAAATAATGGATGTTTCCAAGAGAAGGAAGTGAGTAGTTTGTTGCAACAGAAAGATACAACCAAATTGATTTTGTTATCCACTTTTAGCGAAGCAGGCAAAACTGCAAGAACTTATTGAGTTCATTTTGTAATGCACTGTAATTCTCCTCTCTTGCTGGAAGGAAAATATGGTTTTGTTAGGGCAATATTGCTATTCAGCTTAAAACCAAGGCAGGTACCAAGGCAAGTTTATGGTCGACCCCCATAAAACGAGTCGGAGCAGCAGCTGTTTAGAGAAGGAGGACCTGTGGGAGGGAAGGACATTGTAACGACCATCCAGAAAAATGACACCAAAGCGCAACACATCTAAGAAAAACACAACTTACCACTCTAGCGGAAGCCCTCGATAAGGCTTTAAGTAAGCAAGTACTTTGGGAAAGAGGACCTGTGGGAGGGAAGGACATTGTAACGACCCTCCAGAAAAAGGCACCAAAGCACAACACACCTACGGAAGACACAACTTACATGAACCACTCTAGCAAAAGCCTTCAACAAGGCTTTAAGTAAGCAAGTGCTTTGGGAAGGAGGACCTGTGGAAGGGAAGGACATTGTAACGACTCTCTGAGAATAGTCATCAAAGCACAATACTACTAAGAAAGACAGGGCACCACTCTAGCAGAGGGTTTCAACAAATGCCAGATGTTGTGAGAAGGCGAAAACATTAGTGCGTCGTTACGGTACATTGTATTTTGAACCACGAATTCTAAAGGAAGCAAACTGAGGTGACCAATGAAAGGAAATGCAACAGAGAAATGGCAAAGCTTCAATACATATTTGTGAACTACAAATGCAACTATCTATCTTCTGTGACAAGCTTTGATGCACAATAGTGTCACGAGGTAACTAAAAACATTACCCTCCCTGAAGACCATTTGTGAGACTGAAAATTTAGCACGAAAGCGATAGAAACGGTTTTCATGTATCGTAGATGCAGGAAAACTTTGAGATACTTGTGTAAGTGGAACTGTTATATTAAAGCGAAATGAACGATGAGACAAATATCTCCGACACCATAAAACGAGATCTATCGTCCTTGGTGGGGGGAGGGGACGTTTGATCGCACGCTACGATAGTGCTTGTTTCACTTAATAACTGTGTGAAGCTTTTGCCAGTTCTTGACAGTTAACATAAGCGTAGATACAAGAATGGCACAAAGAACTAGCAAGAAGGGTGGCAAAGTGGCACAGAGTTTACAGATTTGCAATGGGACGTAAATGACTGCTCATAGAAATGAATTTACCTTGCCTACAAATACCACATCATGGTACAGGACGGCCAGCTATAGTGAGTCTGGTACATGTTCCCTCTCAGAAGCCATTGACACAACTGAACAGAACATCAGCAAAAGAAAGGAAAAGAACTTAGATTACAATCATGAGGGCCAAGTCCCATCAAAGTGAATAAGCCGCGCATGTGCTGCAATCGTCATGATCGACTGACTGACTGGCTCATTGGCTCACTGTTGCACTGACTCATTGACTCACTGACTCACTGATCATCACTGACTGACTGGCCGACTGGTTGGTTGGTTAGTTGGTTGGTTGGTTGGTTGGTTGGTTGGTTGGTTGGTTGGTTGGTTGGTTGATTGATTGATTGATTGATTGATTGAAGATTTAACTGGTATTAATCTTTGGTCTTTTCAGTTACAAGCATGTGTTTGATGGTCTATACAGAACAGCAACAGAAGGTATGCTCACCACCAAACTAATGAAACATACTTAACTTAATACATTGTCATATGCTGTTAAAAAAAGATATATATTTGTCCCATGCCGGTTGTTTTACCATTGGGGACTTGGCAGATTTTTTCAATATATAGCCTAATACCAGTTAGATTAGTACTCTATTGTCTTACATGTTTCACGCGCTAGGTTCATGAATCTAGTAAAGTGACCTCTTAATTGTTATTCAAATTTCTCACAGTGTAAACCAAACCTTGAACGCAAGACGAGTCTGTAGAGTATTATTGGCTCAGGTGGGACAGCTATAAGAGATGAGATGAATAAACCAGAAACCCTCGTGTGATAACCTTCCCTGTGGCTAGATTTGCCATGTAATTGGTCGCAGCAGATTCAGTTGATTGCCAAAATCAAATGAAAATGAGGATTCGCTCAGTTTGTTGTTGGTTTGTGTTTCTCAGAGGGTATTGCTTCATGGATGAAGGGTGTCCAAATGACGTCATTTAGAGCTGTACTGATCACCGTGGCACAGGTGAGTGTTCACTTGCAATTTAGAATATACGTTTTAGTATTAGAAGCCTTTTAGCCTAAGAGAATCCACTGCTCTAACAGCTACAGTGCGGTATATAGGTAATCATTTGATGACTAGAATTATAACATGTTAGAAATTTATGTGGCAAATTTTCACAGCGGCGTTAAGCGGTGTCGTAACCTTTGTGGGTCTCAAGCATCATGAAACTAAAAGGTGAATCGCGAAAACAGAAGGAGAAAGTAATAATAAAATACCATTAAAGACATAACAGTTAACACTTGGTGGAAAAGTGATAATCACTTTGTTCGATTTATAAATTTGGTTTATTTAAGTGTATAAAAGCAATGCTGCTTCATGCAATACTCTGGTTTTGGTTCTCGACTGGGTATTGTCAGTGAGATGTGTGCTCACGTAACTTGGAGTTATCCCCGCTAGGTATCGTCGTCATCATCAGTATCATTGCCTCTGATGAAAACTGTTGTTTAAGTATCATTACTGCTAATCGATACTGATCAAAGGAATCAAAGCTAGTTTTTAAATTAATGGATAAAACTTGTTTATACCTTATTTTTGAAAAAAAAAGCTCACACGAGATAAAATTTCACTTACCAAAAAAAATATAGTTTTATTTTTTTTCTCATAGGTAGCCTGTTACGACCAAACAAAACAATTATTACTCACAACAGGGTAAGTGCCCCGTCAGGGCAAGTATCAGGAAGCGTATTCAATATGGACAGTATATCCTTGATAGTGGTACACATAATAAATACAATTTTTGTATTAAAAATTATTTGTTATATGCTTTGTGTTTGTAGCGGATATAACACACGCTCAGATTGGCTAATTCTAAGGCAATCTTCTACTGTAATGCCCACGGGCCGATTACGGTGCTGCAAAGCAATGGCTTTTTGTAACACTCCGTTTTTTGTTCTCATCTTGTTGCCTAATAACTGTTTTGCAACATTTCAATATATTCATTTAGCCAAGCCTAAACGCAGAGCTCCTTGGCCGGGTTGTTGAAAGCTCGAATAAGCTAACCTATGATAAGTGAAAAGTTTTGATTTGATTTTTGAACTTTGCGGTGAGGTTTTCTGTGTATATTGTCTGGTCTTCTGTTTTCAGTTTCATTAATCTCAACCGACACAAAACATAAGCCGTAAAAAACAATTTAAATTATACAACAAAAAGTTATCTTTGGTTTATTTGCAATCCAGGATTAGCGTTAACTGGCCTTGGAACAACCATGCCCTCGACAATTTTCGGATTTTCCAGAAACTTTCCGGAGAAATTTCCGAAGCAGTTGCTCTAATTTAAAACAAATTCCGAAGTTTTTTTGTTGAATGGGAAGAGTCCTTTTATTCTTAACGGAGAGAAATTTCATCTTTTAGGAAAACTTGATGATGAGTCTCTACATAATGGACTGGTATTTTTTTATCATTTGCAGATATTTCAGTGATAACATGTTCACACACTTTACTGCAAGTTTTATAGCGGTAGGAATATGTAATTATATGTCATTGAACTAGAGTGAGGTCACGTATGTAAACAGCTAACAAGGCTGCCTCTTGTTAGTGTCCTGTGATTCGTCAGTTCAGCGTGCGTGTTCTACTGCACGGCCCGCTAAAATTTAGAGCTGTTTTTGTTGCCAAAATGCTTCGTG
>Ga0126337_10001767_pt1 | contig 13318 bp, 9 predicted proteins | sample DipCmetagenome_FD_92527 | JGI IMG/M metagenome (GOLD analysis project Ga0126337, IMG submission 92527) | Coral microbial communities from La Bocana,Puerto Morelos, Mexico - Diploria C A metagenome | ecosystem: Host-associated > Invertebrates > Cnidaria > Coral | place: La Bocana,Puerto Morelos... | reverse complement strand
CTCACTTAGCTGCGATACTCACTTATAAAACTGATCGATGAAATCTCTTTCCCTTTTCCGAGTGCGAATGGTGTCCAGGCCAGCCATAGTCTCCGAGAAGTGAGAGAAAACTGGACTGCGACAGATAGACTCCCATCTCTTCAGCTCACGGGAACTGCTCAGATAATACCATGCTAGGTACACGAATGTGGCGAAAATGGGAACAAAAACGAGAAACAGCCAAAAATCTGTGAAGGAAGGCAACAGTGCTGCCGTGAACACAAACAACAGCAACTGAGAAGCGGAAAGAAAGGTCTTGGGCAAAAGTTCGTCAACGGCACCAATGTCTTTGGAACAACGATTCAATATTCTCCCTGCGGGATTTGTGTCGAAAAATAAAACGGGAGCTTGAAGGATGCGGCTTATCATTTTATCATGGAGAATTCTGGAGGATCTGATAGAAACACTTAAGAATGCCCAGGAACGGACGACAGCGAAAAGGAAGCCAGCGGACACGAAGATGGCATACAGGCGCAATGTCGTCTCATTTCGTTGAAAAATCCATGACTTCTTGGAGAGGTAAGACAGCCAGACGTCCGAAGATACCATAACAACTGCACACAAGAGAAATAAGACATTATACATTAAACCCACTATCTCTTTTCTGATTGGCCGAAAGCGTACAGTGTACTTTCGAGATCAGCGCCTGTGACGTAATCTAGCTGCATATCATACAATAATCATGTCAAGGGCACTGAAGGTCACAGGTAATAATGTCTTGTGTGTTTCTAAAGGTAATCATGTCATGTGTTGCTTGCCATAAAGAAGCATAAACATGACTTCCATTTTATTCTGTTCAATGTATAAAACAAATTTATTATATAGATACTGTTGAAATACCAGGATTTTTCCATTTACTAAAAAATCATATCTTCACCGAGTACAGTGAAGATACTATTTTTATCTTTCACGTGTGAGGGTATTGCGATAAGTGACATTTTGCGATAAGTGACTATTTTGGCTGTTTCGAAAATGAATAAAAAAGTTGTGTTTTATGTGGAAATTTCAACAGTATCTGTAAAATAAACAGAACATTAAATGGTTTCTTGGGGATACGGATTTTATCTTCTCGTGCTGAAAGTATCTCTCACTCTTTCGCTTCGCTCACTCGTGAGAGATACTTTCACCACGCGAAGATAAAATTCGTATCCCCGCGCAGCCATGTAATATCCTCTATATTACATTCGGTTTTTGTAATATCCAGAATAATCAAGATCTCGTACGCGTTATCAGCTTCAGCCTTACAAAGCTCTTACAACGTCCTGTGTCTACCACAATAACATAATCTAACTCGTTTAAAATTTATAGAAAGCTTTTTCAACTGTAATTTTAAACACTGACTCACATGTGCGACTCAAATTCAAGCATAGAAGTAAATCAGCAAAGGCAAGGAAATATGTGTGAAATACCCTAACGCAAACGCAACGCAAAAGCAAGCGCCAACGTAAGGAATACAAGATTTTGAATTTTCTTTCTAGAACTTGTGTTTGTGCTCGCGTTTGCATTTCATTCGTGTAAACTATGGCAATGCAAGCGAAAGCTGAATGCAAACGCATCTTCTCGTCCATCGGCTTGGAAAAGGTCTTCGACTACGCATGCGTATCTTACCTTCCTCGCGTTTGCGTTCAGCGTTTGAACGGAGTGGCATGTGCATTTTCGCGTGAACAAGCCTGAACTCACCTTGAGTTACCAGGAAGAAAACAACTAAAAGAATAATGGCGACCGGGTTCGCTCCAGCTCTAAAATAATTCCAATACAATGCAGATGAAATTTTGCCCGTGGCCTTTTCTTCTTCTGCGATCTCTAAATGCTCATCAGAACCGCCACTAAATGGTTCGAAAAACGAATGTAATTTCACACTGTCATCTAATGTTGTAGAAGTTTTCTTTTCTTTGTTATGGGGCTGCGATGCATCTATAATAGTGTGAAGAAAATTTCTGTCATTTTGCAGGTCGTCAAAACTGCCTTTTCCTAATACAGACCCCTTGTGAAGAAACACAATTTGGTCTGCTGCCTTCATATGCTTCTCCGCATATGTTACCAGGATCGTGATCTTCTCCTGTAGCAGTTTGCAAATACATTGGTCAAATATGTGTTCACTGACTTTAGCATCCACAGCACTCAGTGGATCGTCCAATAGATACACATCTGCATCTGCGTATACTGCGCGTGCCAGATTAACACGAGCCCGCTGACCTCCGCTCAACAAGACACCACGTTCTCCAACCATTGAAAGATCACCATTTGAAAATCTGTCTATGTCTTCTGTCAATGCGCATGCCTTAATAACTTCAGCGTACTTTTTCTCATCGTACGGCTCACCAAATAACACGTTTTCTCTAAGAGTCCCGGAGAAAACCCAAGCCGTTTGGGAAACGTAAGCTATTGTTCCAGAGCAGACTATGTTACCACTCGATGGGGTTACTTCGCCTGCAATCGCGGCCAGAAGTGTCGACTTTCCACTGCCAACCTGACCAGTGATAACCGTGAGACTTTTTTCAGAAGCCTCAAAACTGACTTCTTGAAGGAGATACTTGTTATCTGTGCCATTCAGCTTACACGTGAGACTAGAAACTGAGAAATTAGTCTTACTAACAAATTCATACTGCTTGGCATCTTCATGCAGTCCATATATAATAGAACTAGACCGCACTGCATCCATCGTAATAGACTCTCTAACCGAAACTTTTGGATACAATTTTGGGCTTTTGAGCATATGCTCGTGGCCAAGGGATGCTTGGCTGTATTCCAATGGATCCAGAGGCATATTGTCTTGGAGAAGAAAGGTCTGAATCCGTTTAAGCGACACAAATATCTCAAACACTGATGCCAGAACGACAGAGACTGATGAGCGAAGAACACTCATGAATGCTAGTACGGTGAAGGCTGTTGGAGGCGAGATAGTATGGCCAGTCAAAATGAGGGCAAAAATTGTGAAGAACGTCGCTGAAGGACCAGAGACCAACGAGAAACACTCTACAATCGCTAACAAGAAGCTCTTTTTAAGAATAATCCATATCTCACTCCTATAAGGAAAAACCACAAAATATTGTGATGTAACAGTAGGGATAATAGTCAGACCGGAGTTGGCTAATGAAACAATTATTTTAAATTGTACCAAATGTGTTTAAGGTCATTCCCCACTATTGCACTGCGCATCCCCACTTCGCATAATTTCACACGTGATTAGCGGGCGCGCATTAGAAAATGGCGGCTTTTTCTTTACAGCTGGACCTCGCCATAGAGGTTTATAAATCGTCATTTCTTCGAAAATGAGTGCGGTGGCCTTTAATTTTTCCTGTTGTTTTGAATTGAGTAATAAATGTCTCTATATAAAATAAATATGGCCAAATTCTCAGTGTAGAATAAGAAACAATCGCCGTGGGAAACGTGAATTAAGCAAGCAATCGTGACTATAATCATGGTGCTAGTATAAGGATTTATTGGGTACAAAAAAGGTATTGCTGCGCATGAGGACCCTTTTTTATTTCAAACTTTAAGTTCCTATAATATAAACAATCATCAGGCAAAGTCTGACAAAAATCTCAGTGTAGGTTTAATAATAACTGAACAGGGAAAAAAAAAAACAATTATTTTTTCGAAAAATTTGCCGTTGGATCATCGCCCCTGTTTATTTGTACGGCCATTAAAGCTAACCACCTCTTTGGATCAAAAGAGAAGGTAATGAAAAAAATCTTTATACCAAAAAAGAGTAAAATAAAAGTGAATTTTGAATTCAACTTATTTCAAGATGCCTTCATGAAATACTTGGAAGCCCCACCCATCCCCTTATCAGTCTCGAAGTCTCACATTGGGGCTAAAATGTCAACATTGACAATAAAAAGGGCACGGGGGAGGAGTGGGTGTGTAGTCCTGTCATATCTCTTCCGTGACTCTTACCTTCTCACTTCTTGCACTTTTCCTCTGTAGTTCTCCTCCCACACATGCGCTTTAACAGCACGGATCTCAGACACAAGCTCGTTCATCAGTGAAATACGTCGGTCCGTTACTTCAGCGGTCTCCAGGCGCAACTGCGCACAAACACTTGAGATAACCATAATACACGGGATCACCGTCAGCAGAAACAAAATTCCTATTATTGTCTGCCAACCAATGAAGTACAACAACAAGATTACAACAGTGACAAACTCGAACACAGGCAACAACGCGGTACATATCCACCTGGGGGCCAGTTCCATTCGCTGAACGTCATTTGATATCAGGTCAATAACATTCCCTGTCGTTGTTTCCAGGAGGCGTTGTTTACTGATCAGGGGAATCTGAAGACAGATATTAAATGGTATTATCAGTCGGTAGAGCACTGCACCAGCATCGCAGAGATGATGGGTTCGAATCCCGTTCTGGCCTGATTCTTTTTTTCAGGCTTTAATTTCAAAACTGCTTAAGATGTGTGTGTAACTGCGATGATCAATCATAAATCGACAGATATTAAAGCCGCTATCATAAATATGAGACTAGAAAGACATTTTTCGGTACATATATTGCGGTTTGCGGAGGCGCGGTGGATTTATTGTCAGTGTGTCAGCTTCCGTAAGAAGAGGTCTGGGTTCGAGCCCCGGCCAGGTTCTGTTCTTGGCAAGACACTTTACTCTCACAGGTGCATCTCTCCACCCAGGTGTATAAATGTTGGGGGAGGGGGGGAGGGGTTACGCTGCGATGGACTAGCATCTCATCCAGGGGGAGTAGATATACTTCTAGTCGCTGAGCTACGGCCTGATGGGCCTCTTACCTATGTGCAGAATTTACCTTTCTTATGTAGCGGTTTACGTGTTATTTTCGGGTGGTGGGAAATTTTATAAGCAACTTTGATTTTTTGTATGAGGTAAATGAAATGAGACTTCCGTAGCGTTTAATTGTACGCCTACGTAAAGTTATTTTTTAAAGTAGAGCATAAATGACTCTTTAGAAATGCTAATTAGAGTCAGTTGGTATGTTTATATAACATTCTATGGATAGCACATGAACAACAGTCAAAGAGGTCAAGCCTTCATGAAAGCTCGTCCACTGATTGGAAATGGAAACTAAGCGATTATCCCATGCTCTATAATATGTCGTTGACCTCTCCAAGGCTATTCACACACTTGGTTTCCGAGCACGGTGCTTGTGAGTACGATTCTTTCTAGGGATTAATGTGAACGCACTTTTATTCCAAGTACTCACACCATTATTTTGACACAGTGCCCCTGACCAAGTACAAAGTACTTATGTACTTGGAGTATCCAGCGTCTGAACGTAACATTATTTTTTGCCGGGATGGGACTAACCTCGTTTCCAAGGTGTCTCATTTTCCCGCCATCCCGGAGCAAGATCTTCTCACTCACTCCGAGAGGGCGGGAAAATACGTTTTCCTGGAAACAAGGTTGGGCTCAGGCACCAGTGCTTGGGCCAAGTCACAGTAACAACAATAAAGTTACTGTAAAAGTTTGTTTAAGAAAGAGCACACCTAAATAAAGTGGTCTAGTCATATTTATCATTTCTTACCTTGAGATAAACAATTCCCTTAATAGCACTACTCAGTCGCATACCAAGCAAGTCACAGCTGTAAGCCGAGTAATGAGTACAGGCGGACGACAATCCACTGAGTGTTAAAAAGACACAGCACGCATATGCCAGGGGGCGGCTCGTCTCCGCGGAGTCTAACAAATAAAGGAGGAAACCTAGCACAAGTGGCTGTGAAACACGGAACATGGATTCTAGGAGCCAAAAACACATAGGCAAACAGATGTCACAGAAGGATACTGTCTTCACAACACATTTCCAAAGTTTGGGTTGTTTTCCCTCGACCATGTTGCATTCTTGTATATGGTTGTTCCATTCCTTCTGGAGTCGCTCTGTCAGGTCACGTGTCCTGTCCTTCTCGTGAAGCGGCAAAAAATCGGATTGCTTCAAAGGTCTCTTGTGTCCAATTTTAAAGACACTGTTCATCCACCAGAAGGAAAGAAGAGACAGAAAATTGGCCGACGTTGTAGGATGAGAAGATTTTGCGTCATCATCTTCATCGCCAGTTGTTATCTTCTCATAACCCTTGTTTGACATCCTGTTTAAAATATGAACGCAATCCATTCATTACTTAATTCGAATGACTTATTTTGTCGCCTTTCATTCAAATTTGCACATGCTCCGGAACTCTTTAAGGTGAGTATGGAATTCTATGGATCACCCGAATTGTCAGCAAAATGAGATATCTTTGCTAACGTCCATGAAACAAAATTGTTTTTAAACCAAACCAGCATTCTTCAGCATATGAAAAGCGATTTGATTTTGGATTCCATAATTCAATTTTCAAACTCGGCTACGATGAACCTGGAAAATTGTTTACGTCGATCCTGGAACATTATAGTCTCGTACGGTTTTCGAAAATGATCTGTCATTTCTGGATGGGTTTTACGGATATTTCGTATTTGGAGTGATCGTAGAAAAATGTCCTTGAAGTTCGAAGCGACTCGTTGTCTTATTAAGGGTGACCCAAGGATAGTGAAGTTTCCAGAGACAAAAGTCTATTATAAAGCCATACGAGGAAAGGCAAATTATCCCTGGTGGGGCGTATTATTGATTCGAAGATTTGAATTAGCAAAAACCTTTTAGCCCAGTGGACGTTCCATTACGGCAATCTACGCCTCGCGTGCCCATCCTCGAACGAATCTCTAAATATTCAACTGATTTGCAATGGGCGTGGAATTTTTTGAAAGCTGACTGTGAACGACAGAAAAAAACTCGTGCAAAAAGTATACCGTTGTTTTGCAAAAATGTAGACTAGCTATGAAATATAATGTACATAGATGTGTCTTAAAATAAATACCAGAGTGTTATAAATAACATGGGACAGGAATAGGTGGGGTAAGCTAATTTGTAGGACTTGTAAATAATACTACTCAATGCTTATTCTTAGGCAACGATATTCTTCGACTTTTATGTTTATATGTTTATCAGTGATATTGTTTTACCTTTTAGAAAATATATATTGCTCGGCGTCGCACACAAGTAATCTCCAGTTTAGTTTGCGATCTGCAGCATGATTTAGGCAAGTTTGTTGTCGTTACTTTTTTTAAAAAAAATAAGTAACCTTTTCGTGACAATTCGGCTGATTATACAGGCTTGTTTGACTGGGCTGTCATAAAAACCTCGTGGAACGAAGTAGAATTTGCAGACAGGGTCTTAAGTTGTGGGTTAATAAAAGACGCGATAGCAATACGATTATATGGCACCACGCCGTTAGGTTGCATTGAATCCAATATAATGAAGCGTTATATAGGCAACGTTATGCAAAGAAACGCAATATTACTTTTAATTTCTCACTTATGATCTGTTATTACACAACTTAAGAAAAGCTAGATGTGTAAATTTCTTCAATGCTGAAGGGAAGTGCCGCAAGATATTGTGCAACACTACTCTTTATTTTTTAAAAGAATATTGTTTTTCCGACCGAGGCTGAATATTGTTATTTTCCTGTCGATTTTAGGCAGAAAAATATTTTTGTGAATATTCTTAGATTACATACAGGGTATGAAAATTCTGTTTTTTAAGGTATTTAGTGTCGGGGTGGTATAAGAGTAATTTTGAAGCCAGCCCGCATGCATCAGAGCATCAACCATACGGCTAGTGCTGTGTTTTTTTATGTTTTTCTTTTTTTGCTTTTTGGCTAGATTTGCCGTTAAGAGAACTAAGGATTGTACACGGCTTAGTTAAAATATAATTGTGTTGTATCTAAAAATTCTCATCACACAAAATTTACATCATTTTCAAAATCTCAGCCACGTGTTTATTCAGTTAAAATATCCTTAACATTTCAGTCGCATAAAAAAGTCTAATAAAAAAACGAAGAATGTACCTGGTTGACAATTTTCCTGTCACCTCGGAGTACAGTTCGGACTTTTTGTAATTACAAGCAAACGCGGTCAGAATCTTGTTGGCCCGCTAAACTTGAGTCCCTTGTAACACAAAGGTATAAGGTCCTTCTTGGACGGGACGTGGTGAAGATGTCAAATCAATGTATAGTCATGCCGTTCGCTGATTGGTTGCGCTATAGTGTCTATTCTGTTGTAGATAACCGAGTACCGTAGCAGTGTGCGTTTGTCATGACGGTCGATTCTTTGTGTTCTCGGAGTATCTGTGAAGAGGATTTAGATTAAGTTTTGAACGACTAGTAGATTTATACTAAAACAATTAAATTATTCGCTCTCGATTTCTATGCGTGATAGTTGACGAGGGTGCATCTCACGCTATAGAAATAAAGAGCTCATAATCTAATTAATTAGCAAACCCCCCAGGTATGAAACAATGCTTACCTTTGCTCATGCCTTTCGTCCCTGAGATTTTACATTGCATGTAACTCGTAAGTTCTTAATACCAGAACTTGATCGGGGCATGGATTATGCAAGTTTTGAGCGAGGATGCGAAAGCCAAAAGTACCAGGGTTTTGATGATTTAGCTCTCCTGTCCGAACTTTCAGAGCGATTTTTTCTATGACCTTAAAAAACTGTTTTAATCTGCTGCTTCGTGCTTTGTTTTATATATCCACTAGGACCAAAATAAGTTTTGCGCGCTTTCCCGCTAAAAATATCTTTAATATAGAGCCGTACTTGCTATATTGACCAATCAGAATGCTGAAAAGCGGGTGACGCCAATGAGAATGGATGCCCAGTACAAACCCTGTGTTTTTATGGGTTTTTTCAGCTGTGCGATGTGTGTTCGACCAAAAGTCGTGCGCGTCCTTAGACCAATATGTAACCCACTTGACGTTCGTTTTTTATATTTTTATTTTCTCAGAACTCACATTTAATATCACTGAGTCACACCAATCTGCCTTTTCCATTGATAAATATCACTCAATATCCTATAAAAAAATTACAAAATCAAACTATATGTCTCTTCAACTTCATTGAAATATTCATTTTGTTATGTTATCACGGTTATTCTGACAATTTTATTCATATTTACAGCAAAAATGGTGTAGGCTAGCACAGGAGGTATCATGTTATTATAAGGAAGACATTGTGGGGTTTTAAACACCGCAATACCGAAAAAAAAAAAATCGCCAAAAACCGCAATACTTCAATACCGAGTCGAAAGTCTATGTTATACCAAAACCACTACTCTGTTTGCTACTGCTTAAGTTTCGAGTGAATATAGCAATTAAGAATTTGTTTAATTATGAACGTTAAGTCAGGTAATTTTCGACTTCGACAAGTAATGTTAAATTAATTTTAATGAGCAAGACATAGTGGCTATCGTTGCCTGGTAACAGTAGCGACAAAAACTAACTTGCGCTTTTCTGATTGCGACATCAGGAGTTGCAGCTTTCCGTTGTCATGAGAGCTAAGTTTCATTGGGAATATTCAATCGGAAACTGGAAAAGGCTCGGAAACCTTTGAACTTTCCCAAATACTAAAAAAGCGCATCCCGCTGGTTCGGACAATACCGCAATTCGGCGCGTTCCATTTGATGAAAATTCCCGAAAATTCCAGTTCAAGATCGATTGGAACAGCACAGGAAGTTTCCTGACACTGTTATTTTTTATATTTTTACCGGAAATTTGGAAATGCCGTAAATTTCCTGTTCCAATTGGCCTTCCTATCCGGTATGAAACAGCCCTAGTTCCTCTATTCGAGAATTTTGTCTCGACCAAAGCTACAAGATGGAGTGTAGTAATATGTAAACTGCGGCTTTTTGCGCAAACACTAAAATTTAAGCGGTTTAGTTTAATGCAGCCAGAGTAACCGGTTAAAACCACTCAAAACCGGTTAAAAGTGATCAAGATCATCATCATCACTATCAACTAATAAAGTAGCATCGCCGGTTGGTAGGATACTCTCTTTCTTAACTAATAATTGTCGAACAACTGGTTTTAAGACAGCACCATAACTACCATTACTGATTCTAGATAGTGAAAAGACTGCATTTACAACGCTTCCAGAAGGAATCGTTTCATTTTAGTTACATTCATTTAAATCAGGCAACTTTTCACGGCTTTCATTAAAGGCATCAACATTAAGTTTAGGTGGAGAAGTATCAATAGTAGAAATGATTTTCATATCTAATCTCGGTAAATATCTATCTAATTCATAGACTTTCACTCTATTCTCTTTTCGATAAGGATACGTTAAGACTCGTTTATACTTTTCATCGGTTCCAAATTTATCATAACCACTAATTGCATCAAAAGGTATTTTATTACCAAGGCCCCAAGAGGCACGATTTTCATAAATCACACTAATTAAATGACTATCAAGCTCTGCCACTTTCTTTGAATACTTACTATCGAGACTAATGCTTAGACTATATCCATTGACTTTACTGCTATTTAATTCGGTATTTTGCCGTTTAATTCCAAATGGGACAACACAACCTTTCACTTTTAGGTAGAGTGGTAAGGGTTTATTCTCAAACTTATAATAGAACATCTTTGCCTTTATATCTACTTTCTTTAACTTTTCCAAAAGTGATCTTGTTGACGTCAAGTTTCTCAAGTGGGAGCAATACGCAATCCATTATAATTTGTATTCAACTTAATTAAAAAACTGTTAATCAATATAGATAAGTGGAATACTGTGCAAATTGTAAATGGTGAAACGCCTAGTGTTGGAGTTACTATAGAAAAGAGAGGAAAATATATCATGGAGAGCTCACACTGCTGCTTTTGCGGTGGCCTCGCTGAGTAAAATTAAAGAATATATGTGTTTAATATGAATATATATGTTATCATACTGTGTTAAACAAAGAAAGATGACGGAATGCGTTCCAGGTAGTGAAGTAATTGTTAAGTTAAAAAATGGTCGGGATATGATGAAATGTATTTGTCATGAATGTGGCATTACTAAAACTAAATTCATTAAAAAAACAAGATTAGTTTTAAAAAGCATTTTATTTGTAACAATATTAACTATTGTTACAAAGGAGAACGGAAAACCTGTCCATTTTGAAGAACCAATCCTTAAAGTAAACCGTTTATAAAACTTATATCAAGTAGCATACACAATAGCTGGTTTGATTTAAAGCGAGAAGGTTCTATTGGGGTAAGTGATGAAAAAAAAATAGTCCGTCTGTTGAAATAAAAGCAGGTCATTACACTTTGGATAGATTAGTAAAAGAAATGGAGAATATACTAGAAGCTTTAAATTACAAAAATTTCAAGGTAGAAAAGGATAGTGGTTTTCCCGTGTTGTCATCAAAAATTTAGGAACGAAAGAAGTTAGATTTGATAACAATATAGCTAGTTTGCTTGACGTAGATAGATACCACGCTAAATTAACTTACTAAAACTAAATTCATTAAAGGTATTTTATTTGTAACAATATATATGGTATTCACAACTATTGTTACAAGGAAGAATGGTGAACCAGTCCACTTTAAAGAACCAATCCCTAAAGTAAAATTTATAAAACTTATATCATGTAGCTTATACAATAGCTGGTTTAATTTGAATGAAGAAGGTATAATATGGTTAGATGGTGAAGATAAAGTAAAAACTAGAAAAATAGAAATATCCCCTGGACATTACACTTTGGATAGTATAATTAGCTAAGCGTTTAAAATATAATGAGTATTTAAAGATGAAAAAGAATTCTCCCTATTGCCCGCTTAATATTGAAAATCACAGAGGGGGTGCAATTTTCTTAGATGAGAATATGAGAGGTTTTCTTGGTATTTATCGAGATTTAGATCGTAATAGTAGATATTGTGTAATAAGTCTAAAGTCTCCAACATATTTCATTCACTGTGACACTGGTTGACAGAGGAAAGAACTTATTCAATGGTAAAAGGTCAAGCATCTTAGCCTTTTTTGATTTGAAAGAAGTGCCTTATGAAAAGGTAAGCTATCACGCAGGGGTTTACGTGACTGCACGACAGGCGAACATGTAAATAGCATCACTCTTAGCGTCAGAGACGTAAATGGAAACCTCTTTGACTTCAGAGGAATGGCGCTGGAATTTGAATTGGAAATTAATTAATGAAGAGGGTATGACGCATTATGATGATAATGCATTCCAGAGTTCCCTAACAATATGAAACTCTGAAGGAAAACATAAAATCTATTTTCAGACTTGCCGGTTTTTAGGGAAGTCTGGAATGTAATCTATTGTTCTCCACGTGAACAGGGATTGTATGCTAATTAGTCAGATCTCGTGATAAACAAGCAGCGTGATAGTATACACTAATAGAGAAAAAAGTATGTGTTTATAGTTATCCTTTTAGTACACTTTTAGGAGTAACTCAGTATCTTCCGGGACTACTTAAAGTTCTTCCCTTACAAAACTACGTTTAGGTCCATCATACAGATAATATAGCACTGGTTGCCCCTCTGAAATCACACCTGTACTCGATAAATTATAAACTTCTAAACTACAGATTGGATCAGTAGCTCGCCGCCGTTCACCCCCCTCATCTTCTCCAGGATTAAGTAAGTATCTTACCTTTACAAATGGTGGTAACCTAATTTCACTAACACCGACAGATCTCTTAAATTGAGGCTTATCGATGTCTACCTCTTTGGATTTTAAAGCTTTAATGGGTTCTTTACCAGTGATTCTAGTCGAAGTAGAATTGAGAGTCTTGATAATTTGCGGCAAACCTCTTAACCCAAATTCGAGATCGGTCACTTAATATCATTTCTTGTGCATATTGATGACTAAATAACTTTTCAGCTAAAGTTCGGTTTGTTCTCTCTACAAAAGCCTGAGCACGATGGTTTCCAGCTTCACTCCTTTGAATAGTGACTTTATGCTTCTCAAATAAAGAAGTGACATCACCCATAAACTCTCGTCCAGGATCAATAATTATCTTTTGTGGCCACTGGAGTTTACGAGAATAAATAGTACCGAAAGCGCTAGCTACTTCACTTGAATTTTTGGAGGTTAATGGTTCTGCATCTTTATATCTACTTGCAACATCAATAAGTACCAAAGCATACTTATAAGTCTTCCTTCCGACTTTATCATGGGGTAGAAAAAGCAGGTCTGCCTGGTGTACTTTATTTGGTATATCTATAGACCAATGAGGTCTAGGTATATATTTTGGAGGTGGTAAATAAATTTGCCATAAGGCTTGCTTCTCCAACCAACCTTTAGCTTCCTCCTCACTTACATTAGCCTCCTTTGCTAATTTTGTGATTGCTGCATATCCTTTCCAATAACCTTCAGTACATATATGTTATTTACCGGCTGGGAGGTCCGTATCGTGAAAAACTGTGACCGAGGTCTTGAAAATGCTGCCCGAGGCCGCAGGCCGAGGGCAGCATTTTCAAGCCCGAGGTCACAGTTTT
>Ga0126337_10001766_pt1 | contig 13322 bp, 14 predicted proteins | sample DipCmetagenome_FD_92527 | JGI IMG/M metagenome (GOLD analysis project Ga0126337, IMG submission 92527) | Coral microbial communities from La Bocana,Puerto Morelos, Mexico - Diploria C A metagenome | ecosystem: Host-associated > Invertebrates > Cnidaria > Coral | place: La Bocana,Puerto Morelos... | reverse complement strand
AATCTGCAGCGGCACCTCTGGAGGTTTTACTTGCAGTTGTGTTTCAGGATTCACCGGTGACGATTGTGGAACAAATGGTATAACTTTGTTTTTTGTTTCTTCTCTGCTTTGGCAGGGACTCGTTGTCATTGTAAGAAACAATTTAGAAAATGATCGACCTCGCAATAGTTTTAAAATATATTTAATCTTGTGAGTATCTGGAAATCGGAATTGGAACATACCCTTAATGTTTCTTCTTTCTTTTATTGAAACACCCTTAGACCCATGTTTACCCAATCCGTGCCAGAATGGTGGAACCTGCAGCGGCAGCTCTGGAGGTTTTACTTGCAGCTGTGCTTCAGGATACAATGGTGACGACTGTGGAACAGATGGTATAACAGACTTTGTTTTTTTGGTTCTTCTCTGCTTTGGCAGGGAGTCGTTGTCATTGTAAGAAACAGTTTAGAAAAAGATTAACCTTGCCTTAATTTTTATCGAAACACCTTTAGACCCATGCTTACCCAATCCGTGTCAGAATGGCGGAGCCTGCAGCGGCAGCTCTGGAGGTTTTACTTGCAGCTGTGCTTCAGGGTACTACGGTGATGACTGTAGTATAACAAGTTCTAGTAAGCTACAAGTATCAACATCTCAAAAGGAATCTGTGGAATATTCGTCGCAATTATCTCAAAAGCACTCTATGGAATCATCAACACAACAAACATCGGAATCCGAACAAGCTGCAAAACCATCATCATTGGAACATTTTTCATTGACAGCTCAGCAGCATTCCACAATGACAGTGCAATCATTTCTGTCTCAAAATCAGCAGTCAGTGACACAGATTTCGTTATCGTCTTTGGAGACATTGATAACGACGAATCCACAACAACAACAGTCAGTAGGGACATCGTTACATACTCCAGTGCAACCTCAACCATCTTATCAACCATCTAGCCCTTACTCACTCACGCAATCGCGGCAGGAAACTCGGCTTCTTTCTGCCTCGCAACAAGCCGCATGGCTGGCATCAGTGGAAGCGTCTCCACAATCAATGCAGCAAGGATTATCATCGGAATCTCAACAAGCTGCCAAAATATCATCAGCGAAACATTTGTCCCTGGCAGCTCAGCAGCGTTCAGCAATGACAACGCAAATATATTTGTCCGAACATCAGCAATCAGTGACACAGATTTCATTACCGTCTTTGCAGACATTGAAAACGACGCATCCACAACAACGGCAATCCTTAGGGACGTCATTTCATACTCCAGTGCCACCTCAAACATCTTATCAACCATCTGGCTCCTACCAACTTGCGCAATCACAGCAGGAAACTCGGCATCTTTCTGCCTCGCAACAAACCCCAAAGCTGGCCTCAGTTGAGGGGTCTCCAAAATCAACGCAGCATGGAGTATCACAACAAACCAAGGTTTTATCATTTTCATCCAATCAAATAACAGGTCAGCCACTAGCAACTCTGCAACCGTCACCACAAGCATCAAAAGAACAAGTGAAATCTTCTAGTCTATCACATCCACAACAGCAACAACAACATCAATCCAATTATCCCCATGCACAAATAAAACACGCTTCTTCAGTGTCACCTGTGACGTATGGGATGAATGGGTCCAGCATCATTCCAGGTATAGAATATCTCTAAGAACTAAATGCGCGCCCTCTCAGGGTTGAGGCAAATTGTAAAACATAGAATGCATCAAAAAGGCTCACTATAGCTTACGTTTATTTGTACTGATATTAAGTACAAAATATGGTCAATGAGGGTAGTGTGCCTTCCCTACCTCACCCCACTCTGTTCGTCAGTCAGGCCAGTGAAATCATTGATTACTATGATAAGGTGGCATCAGCTACTCGATATATTTCTTAAGTGTGCAATCTCTATTCTATCCCCTTTCATCTTTCAGTTCACGGTAACTGGAGTATTTGGTCTTCATGGCCCAATTGTAACAAGCCATGTAATGGTGGAAACAAGACAAGAAAGCGCCTGTGTGATAATCCTGAACCAGCTTTTGGGGGGAAAAAGTGCGAAGGTCCGATAACTGAAACTGAGCCCTGTAATTTGTACAACTGTCCAGGTATGCATTTGCTCGATGAGGTTGAATATGATTCTGTTTCAAGTCTTTGAAGGAACCAAGGTTCAAGCCGTATGTATGCTCTGGACTCATGAGAAATAGACCCATTGCCTCTCGTAGATTTTTGCCAAAAACGCATTTTTGGACATTTTGGACATTTTCAACATGGATATGAGCCAAGTTTGTTACAGTCTACTCAAAAAGGCATTTTCAACATAATAACATGCCCTTCCACCCACTAGCAACACGTTTTACGACATTTTTGCACGGGCGTGTGCAGAAATCAAACTTTGGAGTTTTTGAGTAAGAAAGTGACCTATGTCTTATGGGTTTTCGGATTTCGTTTTTTTTCACCTTTCCATTTCTCCTTTTCTGATCTTTTGGCGGCAGCGATTGAAATTCTACTGGGCTAATTGCTTGCAGTTGAAAATTTCCGAGAAAGCATCTTTGGGATGGACAATTTTTACCATGGAGTAGCTAAGTGTAGTCGCAGAAAATTTTCTAGCTACTTTTTTACTCAAATTTCTGAGCATTTTCGTACATATTTCAGCATCCTGTGAGCCGATCACAATGATCTGGGTATCATTAGAAAGAGTATAAATAATGCTAATTTTGGTCAAAGGTAATTACACTAGAGCTGTAACAAAGGCCAACGATCGTCACATCGGTTACGGAAAGCGCGGGACTACTAATTATATTATATTTGCTAAAACCTCTCTTATAGCGGAATGTCTTATTCCTCTGCTAGAGGAGCTGTTGCACGAGATAGAGATTAATTTGTTTTTCCTTAGCTGAAGTTATAAAATACAAGGTCAGGTTCAAGGAGAAAACTTGGAGAAGTGATCTAGCAATCACAGATAGTTCACTGTACAGAGAGCTTGAAGAGGAAATTCAAGAAATGGTAATTATGCGTGTTATTTGTTTACACCGATCTCAGGATATTTAATGCGACTAAGGTAAAATTTGTAAAATGATTATCCAGAGAGTAATCAAAGAGCCAAAGTCTAGAATTCAGAGTGTATGGTTCAGGTTAAATCCCAGTCATGGGTCACTGTACTGTGCTGTGTACCCGCTCATTTTGTGTTTCGCAGCTTTTTATACGCCAGACAGAACTCAGAACTCAGAACTCAAATCGATTTTCTGGGAAAAGGCTGCTCTAAGAGGAAGCAATACGTTTGGTTCGTTAGTTAGTTACCTATTGCCAAGTTGAGCGTTTTACATCGGAACAGACACCAAACAACCAAGTAAAGAGCGTTACGTCAAGTTCTTCTTTGTCGTTTTTATTTACTTGGATGAACATGACTACATGGCTATGACAAAATAGCAGAGGAACCTGAAGTCAATTTCGGTTTCGACTGAGCCTTGCATTCAGCATACGTCGATATACATAGAGGCTGTGAGATGCTGATAACGAGCGCAATACAAGTGTCCTAACAAAAGACGTGACTTAACAGCGCCTTACTGTGTCTGCGTATGTTGATTATACTTGTACGCTAGTAAAAATCAGCCTCCGTGTTAGTAATGCCGTTAAGTGCAAATGAATGTATAAAAGATCACATATTTGAAATGCGGAGAAAGATATGAAGACATGATTGATCATCGCAGTTATACACACAACATAAGTAGTTGTGAAATTAAAGCCTGGAAAAAATTCAGGCCTGAATCGAAGCTCCTTCAGGTCTGCTTTTTTTTCAGGCTTTATTTTGTATTCACAACTACTTAAGTTGTGTCTATAACTGCGCTGATCAATCATGTCTTAATAATACCGTAGATAATGAGTAAAATAAGGTTATTTATGTTATTTGTTTTTCATTAACAAACTTTAGACTGTGTCTTTTTACAAAAGAAACGGAGAAGACGTGACTGTCAAAGTCTTAGATTTCAGGTGATTCTCTTCCCTTTGATTCAATAGTGTTGGACTTTGAAAAAGTTTCTATTGAAGTAACTGAAGTATTTGGACTAGAATTGCAGGTTATAGCCCCGAAATCGTATAGGAAATACAGAAAGTTAATAAACATTATTTCAATTTGAGGAATCCATTAACAAATATTTTGTTTCCTTTATCAAGGAATGGGAGTGTCATCGCTAGCTTCAACGTCAGCTACTCTTCCATTGATTCGCTGCAGATTGTCATCTTACAAGAAGAACTAGCCGGTGGAATGCTGGGTAATTCGTCAGCGGAATTACTCAACATTACAAGCAATTATGGTAATACAATTAATCAAGAATTAAAAAAGGTTAAGCCACGCTACAAATGCACTGCTCGTAAATTGCGTTACAATTACAAGTTCTTTGACGGACAGGTTAAGCCTCTAAATTAGAATTACAGAACTAAGGGGAACTCAAACACGTACAATCCATCTTTTGCAGTTAGGCCTAGTTCACACTAGTGAATTGAACAAAAGGCAACATTGCATAACCGCGTTTCAGTAATGTGAACATATCGACATAAAGACATGACGAACTGATTTTTCTGTATTCTTACAAAAGCTCACAATCAACACTACAGGTTCTATTGTTGTCTTGCAGTTCCAAACGAGCCCCCAGTTATTCTGGAATCAAACAGTACCACTTCAACGACTATCAAACTTAAGTGGTCAGAGGTTAAACAACTGAATTCAGTTCCACTTCTTGGCTACGTTATCGTGTACAAGGAAATCGACAAGAAGTTTCATGTGAACGCAATGAAATCAGTGGCCCCTGTTCCTCGTGAAGCAATATTGGAAGGTTTGAAAAAGTTTTCAAACTATACCATACGTATATACGCTTTTACAAGAAATGGAAACGGAGTGCCAAGTGATGCAATCTCTTTAAGAACCCAGGAGGACGGTTAGTCAACAGTATATAGTCAGTCCAATGCGGGTTTGCACTGTCACCCAATCAAAAATGAAAATCATAACCATTGAATAAATTAAGACAACAATCTGCGATATGAAAGATGATTGGAATGTAAATCACCTCGCCAAGATTTAGGTCTATGCGGCTTTTCGTTCGCGAGTTATTCGGAAAAGTGTTTCACCCAAATTTATATAGCGCTTTGCATAGAGACGCCATGGTGGTGCATTTCTGAAGGGCACCAACAAGGCCGACATACAATAACATACACATCTGTCATTGAGGGGCTCTTATGTCTGATGAATTGGTGACTTTAAATTCTGCAAAATGATGACGTCTCATGACGTCACATGAAAACCAGCAATAGGTGATATATGGGATATGATGAGGTAAATTATCATACGAGCGGTGTTGTTGTTGTTGTATGATGATAATTATGATAAGAACACTGATGACGCTGATTATGATAATAACAACAATAATGACAATAGCGAAAAATCACGAACAGGATGACCAACGATGACGTCTACGATGATGGCGATGCTGAAGATTGATGATTGATGACGATGATGATTAATATGAAAATAACGGCTTTGCCAAGTGCCGGAGCTTATCTCTGCTACACTCAACGACTAGAAGTATTTCTACTACACCAATCTATCATTTAATTAGCGATAAGATATTTTTCTTTCTTACTGCAATTAGTTCCGAGTGAATCACCACCAAACACCATTATCAAACCTTTGAGTTCAAGTACAATCGGAGTTTCCTGGAAACCAATCAACCAAGTACATGTGCATGGAATACTGTTGGGATACGAGATCAGATACACAAAAACTGACGAAATACCATTGACCTGGGAAACCAAGACATTTGGTGTAGATGCAAGGAAAACGGTTCTACGTGATTTGTCGAAATTCGCGCCTTACAAGGTGGTGATATGCGCCAAGACATCCAAAGGTTGTGGCAAAGAATACTCAGCCATTTCTCATACTTGGGATGATGGTGAGTTGGATAGCGAGATGTCCAATATTTGTTTAAAAGGGTCTTTAAGGCCACTGACGGCACATGCCAAATCTGTCTGAATTTTCCCAAATCTCAACCATCCTAATTTATTTTATCTATTATCACACCTTTGACACGCACTCTTTGTAAACCATAATTTTTTGTGATTTTAGGCATCTGTGCTGTGCGCTTTAAGCCTAGATTTTTTCCAGCTTGTAGCTTGTCCGATTATTTTATCTTAAGGCAGGCACTGTTGTCTGAGCCTCTCGCCTATAAAAGACGTAATCCTAAAGCGGTGGTGAATGATAACTGCGAGACTTTGCCGCAATACGAGACTAGCGTTTCTCTTTGCAAGCAAGAGACATTTCGACTTTTAAAATTGTGAGATCGCAAATCCGTTGGCGACTGCATTTTGGCGCGAAAACGAAAAAGCTAGACAAAAAGCTATTTACATGTAGTATAAGTATAAAATATCTTACTGTACTAAGTAATTTTTGGGTAATTTTGCACATTGAAAGCATTCCTATAGTTAGTGACATTGATTATAAGACTATTGTTTTGCTTTTGGGCACCTTTACTTTACAAGTTACATATTAGAAGCAGGTAAGAAGTGATTCATTCCCTTCTACTGATTTTGAACAGTTTTTTTTGTCTGTTTTAATCTGGTTTGATATACTTCACTGAAACAAAGATAACGCACGGGATAACGAGATTGTGTCTTAATCACATATTAAATTTATTCCTGTCAATTCACCTGTTGGTTAGCAGACTAATCTTGTTGGAGTCAGTAGCTATTATTGTAGTTGAGTCTTTTGCTGTACCAGTTGATGTTTATTAAAGTAAAATAAACTAAACAACAGATCGGTACTTCGAAACTTTCAAACTCTAAAACGTTCAGACATGGTTCACAAAAACATACAAACAAATCGGTAGTTCGAGACTTTCTTAGCCTTGCTAAAAATGCACGCGGTGAGACACACATATAACCACTTTAATACTTAAATATCGAGAGTGTGAGAACATTAAAATTTGACGAACCCCGCATGCCCCCCCCCGCATGCCCCCCCCCCCCCCCCCCGCCCCCCCCCCCCCCCGCATGCCCCCTCCCTAACCTTCATGCTGTCCTTACTGAAGGGAGGTTAATTAACTGGTGTGGCGGGGGAGAGTGGCGGGGGGTGGGGGGGTGGAGCCAGCATTTAGAAGGTTGATTTAGACCTTGGACATTATCCCTACTTTAAGGCTTGAAATTGACAATAAAATCCATTGAATATTATTCCACTAACTCACTTTCTAGCTGTTTTATTTTCTTTCCTCTCCTAAGTACCCAGCATGCCTCCACAAAACGCGACAGCTCAAAACCTGACGTCAGAATCATACATCTATGTCACTTGGACTCCAGTCCCTGACGGTCACGTCAACGGCATTCTTTTAGGCTATTCCTTGAAGTATAAAAGAATTCTAACAGCCGACAGAGACGTGTTTGACACAGACGAGCATGTGTTGACAGTTGGACCAAACGTTCACTCTATTACACTTATTGTTGAAACGTACTCGACTTACAGGATTCAAGTTGCGGCTTTTAATCGGAAAGGAATTGGACCTTATAGTCTTGTCCATGCAGGTAGGCACTTGTAATTGTGTGTGTATGTAGGGGAGGGAGAGAGGGAGTCGATAAAGAGACAGAACGTGGCTGATTATGACTGATCATGACTGCACGCTGGAATGGCAATCTAGTGGTCTCGGGATCAAGCCCCCTTGTCTGCTTTGTCCACTCTCTCCCACAATGGTTCACGGTTCGATTCCTTGGCACGGTAACACAGTGGCCAAACATTTCCACCTTCCTTCATTTAGAATTGATAGCTATGATCAGTTAAATATTTCGGGAGCACGGATTTGCAGTGATGAGAGTGCTAGCCTCCCATAATGTATCCCGGGCTTGATTCTGGTCCGTTGGTGTATGTGTGTTGAGATTGTTAATTGTTCTCGCCTTGCTACAAGGGAATTTCTCCAGATACTTTTGTTTTCCTTCCTTTACAAACAGCATCTCCAAATTCCAACTTAACCTGGATAAAGGGCACGCACCTACCTCTCTAAACTTGTTTATTTATTCACTTTAGTTTTCAGATGGCAGTTAAAATGTTAAGACTCCTATATATTGAATAATTATTTGATTACGATGCGAAATATCACAGTGCTTTTATTTGTTATTGAACAAAGAAACCTGTCGTTGTCCTAAAGTCCTTTACACGAACTACTGGTCGACGCCTCCTTACCTGATGGTGAACGAAGAAGACAACAAACCTGAAGGAATCTTCAGCGAAATTGTCACAGATATGATCCATACAGCTTGTGGGATTTGTTCTGGACACGGGGACACAGGGCACACCAAAATCGACATTGTTTCAAATGGCAAACAAAGATCGTCTGCAAAGAGAAACATCTTAGAAGTTCTCGAGGACATCGATGACGTTCCACAGATTAGTTTTCCAATCTACGGTAACAAATACATCACAAGATATTTGGCGGACTATGCTTATATTAACCTTGTCGAGTCACCTGTAGTGGCTTTTATTGCGAGAAGTCGTCCCCCCGGATCTGCTGCTATGAACATGATAAACGCAGTTTTCAAATGTGTTCCAATGATTGTGTTGTCGGCATGCATGGCTTATATATCAGGTTTTGTTATTTGGGCATTGGTAAGTAAATGCTTCCCTCACTCGTGAGTGTTACCTTATAACCCTTTCGTAGGTTCCGTTTAATCCCATCAGTCATTTCTGTTGCCTGCACCGAAAAACTACAGTTGGTTTCATACCAGGCTTTCATATAATACTGTCTCTTTTCAGGTTTAGTTAACTTTTGTTTCCCTGTTAACCGTTTCATTCAACGTGATTCTAATTGTCAAATGTGTTCCAATGATCGTGTTGTCGGCATGTATGGCTTATACATCAGGTTTTGTTATTTGGGTATTGGTAAGTAAATGCTTTTTACGGTCTTGAGTGTTACCTGATAACCCTTTGGGCAGCTCCGTTTATCATCTCATCGGTCTTTTTGCAAGAATCTAATCTAATCTTATCTTGTCAGTTTAGTACAATTTTTATCCAGTGGTAAGGGTTTCGCGCAATTGATTCTGATTGTAACGCCCGATAAAACATTGTAGAAAAGCATAGGCTATTTGATCTAGCCCTCAATCTGGGCTTTTTGATCGCTTAAGACTGTGATAATAAAACTTTGAGGGTATGTATATATCTTAACAATGTGATCTTTGAGTTACCCAACCTGAGACGATGATGTTATCTCCAGTCAAATCATTGGAGAATATGTCCAAATTGCAGTCCTTGGCATATAACAGCATTTGCAATATTTCATTTTTTATTCATCAGGAATCAAAGTATAACCCTGAAGAATTTCCACCCAGTTTTATTAAAGGTATTGCTGAAGGATTCTGGTGGTCTTTCATCTCCATGACAACTGTTGGGTGCGTACATTAAAATAAAATCACTTTCTGTACTTGCTCCTTTGTATAAAGAGTGTTGATACAATGTTGTGCTAATGACGACGGCGACGCCGAGATCGACACCTTGTAAAAAATGAACTTATATTTTTTAAGGAAGATACTAAAAATTAGTCATTGCGGTTCACGTTCTCCAAATTACGCAAACTTTGGCCATTTTAAATTGTTGCTTATTTCGGGTAAGAAATGTACAAAGATTCCAAACGCACGTGCAGAACCATTATTCTGCTCACTTTTTGTTTAGTGACGTTCTCGTTGACGACGCTGTCGTTGTTTGTTAAAGCTGCCTAGTATTTCAAACGAGTGTTCCAGGTGCCCTTACGAATACACGTACGTAATAAATCGACAGTCGATATCAGATTGCAACTCTGGCCGTGTAATACATGAAGTTGATAGTAATTCATAGATCTATCAAATAGAACGCCCATTCATCCAGTGAAATTGACCTTTTCGTCTGTTGTACTGATATTCTTTTGTTTGTTTGTGTGTTTGTTAACAGGTATGGGGACAGGTCACCTCGCTCTTTCCCTGCTCGTATTTTGGGTATCGTATGGACGTTAATTGGACTTGTCATAATATCGGTTCTGATTGGAGCACTTGCCTCGACACTCACATTTGTTACGGTGGAACAACCCATCATACTTTATGGTGCAAAGGTAAACTGTTGCTAGCTCCTACCCTGTTGCATCAATAGAATGTGGATGAAAATCCAAAACTGCGGGGCACTCCTTCTCGGCTTTACTTTGTCAGCGGTTACCCTACCCTGTAGCTCTCTTTCTCCAATATTCGATGTTGGGGTTTTTAGTAATAAAGCGTAGAAGGGCTGTTAAATTACCTGTACCACCGACTGCAGCCGACTCAGGAACACTTGAAACGAGATCGATAGCTGGAAATTAAGTCATAAATCATTTCAATCTGTTTGATGCAGATTGGTGCCATCCAGGATTCTGTGGAACATCGCCTGGGAATTCTCAAAAACGCAAGAGTAAACGAAGGTATGCGTCGGAGCTAGAGTATTCTTTCCGTTGTTGGACTTCTCAAATACCTAATAGTATAGGTAATCATACGGTTTCCAGTTCAATTTGGAATTAATTTGCACGACTGAGGTTTCTAAAAAAGCTGAAATTGTACGTCGAGCTGCAGTCGTGCAAATTAATATTCCAAATTGAACGAGAAAAACCGTGTAGCGAAAAACTTAATAGCAATACAAACATGAAAAAATTTGCATGGAGATGACAAAAGATCTTTCTTAAAGCCTTTTTTCCATTTTAGAAAACTTTTTTCAAAGTTTCCGCACAAAATGATAGCATTGGCTTAGAAAAGTTCACATTATTCTCTCACCCAATCATAATCATGAAGTATGAAGTAACTGTTGCTACACGTGGTCTGCATTGGTCTCAGCCAATCAGAATCGATTTTTTCATGTATATTATTAACAGCAGAATTCTACTTATCCATAGACAGAATATTACGCAAAGAAAATAAAATTTACAAAATTACAAAACACCGTAAGCCGTAATTTAAGAGGGTAACTAAACAAGCAAATTCATAGACGATGCTTTCTAAAGGATTCTCACTCACTACCGACAACGTGAAAACCTCCAAAAACGTCAAGAAGCAAGTTGCTATGGACAAGGTGACGTGTGTGGGGTAACAAACAATTCTTATATTCACTATTTGCTGACTTCGATGCCTAAGATGGAGAAAACATTAACGCTCCCTATATAACGATAAACCGATGGCTTTTATTGAACCAATACAATCTCTTTACTTGATTATTTCATCCACAGTGCAAAGCTACAGCAATGTGGAAGAAATTCGAAGAGCACTGGAAGATGGAGAAATTGACGGTGCTCTGTTAGACACTTACGTTGCCGCCGAATATAAAGAAACACTCTTTAGTAACAAAATATTTGTGAAAAAGATTTTGGACCGACCATTTGGTTACGGAGTGGTGCTGTCAGGAGCGGCTGTCAATGTGGAAAAAAGATGTCGGGACTACATCGACTTGCGAATAAATGACATTTTCCGCATCATCCAGAACATGACAAAAACACTGGAGGTAAGTGATTTTGAAGTAAGAATTATTATAACCAAGCCGGTTATATAATTCCCATAGATTTACGAGATATAGTTGGAACACTGTGAATAGATATTGGCACTGATATTTTCTCCAGGCAGTGTTCACCTCCTAAATTAAGGGCCGTTTCCAAAATCAAGACAGTTTGATCAAGACTTTGGCGAGTAGTAGGTGACACTGTGCGGCCAAAAGGCCACATCTCAGATAAACCATTTCTTAAAAAGTTTACTTTCCAAAAGGCCACACCACAGAAAAACCATTTCTTAAAAAGTTTATGTTCCTATTTGTTTACATGTCAGTTAGCCTTACTCTTGTATGTAGCAATAATGTAAACTTTAATGCTCTATTCCATATCAAACTAGATTTCAACCGATGGACATCTCTGAAAGTGCCATATGAATGACCCTTGACATTTTCGTTAATTTTCTCTCCTTGACGTGTTTTTTCTCCACAGGCGCCCGCTTCAGATGTTGAGGTGGACCAAAGTACTGGATTATTCGACAGCTCATCAAATATGTTTCGCATGTCTATGATTTCCCTGGTTGGTGTCTTGTGTGTGGCTATCTGTATCGGCCTTGCCTACCACTATGTGATATTTGTTCCCCGAAGGAAGAAAGGTAAAGGAATATCGCGCTTGCAATAAAGCAAACGGACACTACAGTTGCACGTTAGACAAGAAACATAACATCAGCAATTATGATAAAGTAAGAGTCAAAGGCCGGGTTGTGAGTCTTCTTTTATCAATTGATTTAAAAATTTTAGAACTCGGGAATTTGAGAGAATGTGAGAGTTTCGGAAATTTGAAGGAATTTGACTGCATAGTTTTCAACACAAGGACAGCACCTTATCGCTCTTATCGGTGACAGGACAGGATCGTTGAGGGCGGCCAAGCTGCATATTACACTTCTTATAATCAGAAACGTTTACAGACATTTTTTCTCTGACGACAAAATAACGCTTTTAGTCGAAAGTATTCCTCGATGTTTGAAAGTCTGCATGTACAGCGAGCAAGATTTTACTTATTTACTTATTTACTTACTATACGAAAGAACTAAACGATTGACATGCTAAATTTATCATTTTGTGTTATTTCAGAAAAAGATTTGAAAACAACTGCAAAGCAAATCTCTTACAGAGACGCTCTCATTACGGACATGAAGGAGTTTGTAGACGAATTCTACTCTGAGATTTCAGTCAAGATATCTTCGATAACAAAGGACCAAAAACGAGAAATCAGAGATATTAAAAACAAAATGAAACCTGCGACTCCATCTAGTAGATCTGTTAAGCTTTTCAAACAGTCCTCGGAATATACTTTAAATAGCAACTTTACAATTTCAAGCTGGGCCAGTGAAAAGCAGTACGAGTTAAATAAACAACTTTTTCAACTGGTCTCAGAAGGCAGGAGTGAACATGACTTCAACAGTGAGATTCATCAGTGACGTTAACATTATAAGTGCGATGTTCACAAGCGACGTTAAACGTGGGGAATCCTTACGCTAAGTCAAGAGAAAAAAAGCGGTCCATATTAGAGTGTGCTCCACTAGGAACAGTAACAAGATACCTTCGCATTAATTTGTTCAAATACATACATTCCCAAATCCAAAACATTTCAATTGAAAGGACTATAAAGGGCCTCCAGAAGGGAGGGGTTTCTTGGAAGGGGTGTGCAGAGAATGGGCTAAATTCTTCTGAAGTGCGCTGGTTTCGGCCTACACATGTGAATTGGAAGAATGACAAGTAATCATCACCTTCATACTGGAATTGTAATCAAAAACGACATGTACTTGTACATTGACGAATAAAAGTGTTCATAATATTT
>Ga0126337_10001765_pt1 | contig 13328 bp, 12 predicted proteins | sample DipCmetagenome_FD_92527 | JGI IMG/M metagenome (GOLD analysis project Ga0126337, IMG submission 92527) | Coral microbial communities from La Bocana,Puerto Morelos, Mexico - Diploria C A metagenome | ecosystem: Host-associated > Invertebrates > Cnidaria > Coral | place: La Bocana,Puerto Morelos... | reverse complement strand
TAATCAAAAACCATTTTTTATGCCTTGTTTTTAACTAGCCCCGTTGCCATGGCAACAGCTCACACCTTAGCCAAAATGCGAGAATAAACTCTTCTGTGGTTAATCTTGACTCTTGCAAAAAAAGGGAGCCAAAGGATAAATAGCTTAAAACTAATGGTGAATTAGGTATAGGTTCTTGAAAACTGTGTTCGGCCACCTTAAAGCACTGGTGGACATGATTCTTGAAGTATAAAGAAAACAGCTGTAGAAGAAAATCCCTCCAAGATGGCCTGTTTAACAATAGCTCAACTATTAGCATTCAACAGTACCAGGCATGCTTCAAAAGGAAATTCACCAGCCTATTCTCGTCACAGTAGAGAGACAGAATATCCTCTACCCATCTATCTGGCATTAAAAATACATGGAGAAACAAGGAAGAGAAGCCTTATTGATGCTTTTTTCAACATGGGATTAGGCATCTCTTATGACCGTGTCCTTGCTATCTCCACTGACATAGCAAAGAGTGTGACCACTCGATTTGAGCAAGAAGGTGTGGTGTGCCCTCCAAAGCTTTGTGGGAAGATCTTTACAACAGCTGGAGTTGATAACATCGACCAAAATCCCAGCTCCACAACAGCCCACGATTCCTTCCATGGAACAGCAATCTCCCTGGTTCAGCATCCTACTACATCCAATAAAGGCAATGATTGTAGCATTCCTCTTCTGAATGAAACTGCAGAGTCACAAAGAAAGATAGCACAACTTCCTGAAATGTATACCAATGTTGAGCCAGCAGTCTTGCAAGTAAAAGAACCATTTGCACCACCTGTGGCTGGACCCTTAAAACCAAGTTTGGCCACTCCAGAAGGTATTGAAAAGGAGTATGAGTGGTTAAATCATCTGCGGGAAAACTCTAGAAAAAGATGATTACCTATCCTGGGCCAGATTCCATGCATCAAGACAACCGCCGTCAACTCATACACCTGCAATCATCTCACTTCTTCCCATGTTTTTAGAGAATGCACACTCTGTTGCCATGATTCTGCATTCTATGAATGTTATCAAGTCAGCAGTTCAATACAACAACCCCAGACAGACAGCTGTCACGTTTGATCAGCCATTATTTGCTATTGCAAAGCAAATTCAATGGAACTGGCCAGCATCACATGGGGAGAATCAGTTCGTTATCATGCTAGGTGGCCTTCACATTGAAATGGCTGCATTCAAAGTTCTTGGAAACTGGCTTGATGGAAGTGGTTGGATGAGTATAATAGCGAATGCTGGGGTTACATCTACAGGTGTTGCTGACTCCTTCATTAAAGCCTCCCACCTCACACGAACAAGACGAGCCCACCAGATTACAGCAGCAAGTCTTTACATCTTGCAACAGAGGGCATATAGGAAATACAAAGAAGCTTTTGACAATGGCATTGAACCGCTGGGTTTTAAAGACTGGAAGAATAAGATGTCTACTGAGCACCCTCAATTTCTCTACTGGTGTCGAGTCTTAGAACTGGAACTTTGTGTGTCGCAGCTTGTCCGCTCTCTAAGAGAAGCGAACTTCAAGCACTACATTGAATCACTTGGCCAACTTGCACCATGGATGTTTTCCTTGGATCATATCAATTATGTCCGGTATCTGTCTGTCCATGTCAGAGACATGTGCATGCTATCATCTAAACATCCAGAGGTATTCCAACAGTTAAGCGAGGGAGCCTTTGTGGTGCACAAATCACCACGGGCATTTTCATCCATAGCACTGGATCATGCGCATGAGCAAGCTAACGCCTTAGTTAAAGGAGATGGTGGGGCCGTCAGCCTAACTGAAAGCCCTGTCGCTTTATTGCAATGGATGGCTGCAGGACCTGAGCTTGCAAGAATGACACAAGAGTTTGAAGAATCCATTCCTTCTGTCACAAAGGCAGACACATGCCACCACGAGCAAGTACCAGGAGTACAGGTTTTGTTTAAGAAGGACATTGCATCCCTGGAGTCTTCATTTGAGGAAGTGGGAAATCCATTTCTAGAAGACAGCAAAGATCTGTTTGCACTAGACTCAAAGGTTATTGTGGAAAATGCAGTCATCCAAACAGTCAGTTTAACCCTACATCATCTGATCATAATTGGAAAATATTTTCTTTATATTAACACAGCGCAAGATGAAAAAGAAAAACAGTTCACAGATTTTGTAACCCTCATTAACGAAAAAATTGAATTAGAAAAATACACTGCGATCACAACAAACTACTTTCTTTCAATAAAAAATGGTCCAACGTTTTTAACAATTAATTATTGGAGGCTAGCGATGCAAATGTAAAGTAAATTTATCAATTTGTATTGTATCATTAAATTTTTAAGTGTGTTAGTAATTATCGTATTCTAAGTAGTTTCGTATTTCTTTAACTCGTTTTAGTACCTTATTGAAATAAAAGTGTATTATTTCCAAAAAAAAGAGCTTTCTCACGACTTTAACCTAATTTCCTAATTTGCATATTTGTTGTTTTTCCCGGAATCTGATTTCATGCTTGACTAATTTGCAACATATTCCAGGTATTTATGACTAAGAGCACCACATTACTTTTTTAGATTAGTACAGAGGCTTTGCATAGTATACTTCACTGGAGCACCTTGTCAAACTCTTTGAGATATTGAGCGGTTCTGACTTTGGGTAGAAGAACACTTCAGGAAGGAAAATTTTCCATATCTTATCTTATCATCTGCAGACAGCTGTAGTCAATTCTTTACACTGATCCAATTCAGCTGTTGCTGTTTGCAATATGAATGTTACTTTGACTTGTTCATTCAGTTCTCCTGATTCTGCCGGTACTCTGAATGGCACGGGGTCGCAGATTGTAACCCTGTTGGCATGTAAACTAGACATTACTGCACATCTACAATGTACTAAGGCTGGGAATGAGCTCTGGGCCACAGCGAACCGGAGACAAAAAAGTTCATGAGGTTGACCTGATCCTGAATAGAGCTGGATACTTTGTTGCAACCGAAAACGAGAAAATATCAATGACAATATACCCGAGACATAGAAAAAAACTAACCATAGACTGGGCCGGCAGAAAGAGCAACACATGCTCATATCCAAGTCATTGAGGACTGCAGAAAACTATAAAAAAACGCCACCTCATCGGAAGAAATTTATCAATTTCACCATGCCACAGTTTCCATCAGCTCGGGTAAGTAAGTAAGAAACTGAGTGCAGCCAGATCACAGCCATAATCATCAGAATTGAGGGGATGGGCTTGACTACTAAATATAAATGAAAACTTTATTTCGAGGGTGCATATTTTACATTGTGCTTGTTCATATGGTCAGTACAGAAATTTTAATTTTTATTGGAATATGCCAAGGGAAGGAAGCAAGACGTAATCCCTTGCCGTTGTTTTTTTATTATTTGAATGAGCATTTAGCTTTTAGTTGACTTGTTTAAATATACAAAGGCATTGCTCGATTCTGTCAAATTGTCTTATATCCTTATAACTTTTTCGGAAAAAGGGAGGCATGGGCATTGGGGTAGTGCTTTGAGGTGGACTGATGTGGTAATTTGCTAATCAGGCACCCTGCTGCAAAATGACTTCAAATGGGATAGAATAGGGAGGAGGGTAACCAGGAGGACTAAAGGGAATAGGAAGGTGGGTAACACCCACCGCCCATTCTTTCACTCGCCTTCCTTTCTTTAGCTGTCATGAATGGAAATTACAGCACTTTAATTTGGTGTTACGTGAGTGCACAAACGAGATTAACAACAACAAAAACAACTTTATTTGCACTCAACTAGGAATTAAATGAACAAAACTAAGTTAAAATAAAAAGAGTACATGGCTGCCCGAAATAATCTTAATAGGCTAATAAGACTGGGCAGCCATCCTTAGTTAAGCTGGGTACAATTACGATGACCCTGATGACAATGGTTAAGGTGGCGGTATGGGTGACTTACATTGATGGTGATTGTGATGGTGATCGTGATGATGATTGTGGTCAGTATTGTTAATCTATCTATCATCATCATTTTTCATGACAGCTGTGTGTTCCAACTGCCGCGGAGCACACTACAAATCCTGTAAGGCTCGCTGTACCATGTCTGGAAAGTAGGTAAGCTGCTATACATTGGCCATTCTTAGCTTAGTAATCAGGGGAAGTCTATAACGTGACATGCTCGATCTCCAAGAGGCTTTGGACCTAATTATAAAAATAGCGGTTTATCCGAGTTTTCCTATCACGATGGCAACTTGGTACCAGTCCTAACCAAAATTCACTGATCCGCACTTAAATAATGATCAGTGCTTGAAGACACCAACAAGAACAAAAATGCGAGGGCGCCCTTTGGCATTGGCTAGGACACAGATATAGAGCTTCCACAGTTACATTATTGGAGATCTTTGTGGAATTGGTAATAATCGTGTTTATAATTTGCTAATCCATTTTACTATGCTTCAGGATCCTTACTCAGACACCTTGGTGATTGGAGACAATATCCAGGAGTCTGATTCTGCCACTTTCCCTGTCATTACTGATTGTGAGGAGAGCTCAATGCCAGCCACAGTGTGTGCAGAGGTCTCAAGCACTGGTGAGAGGTCAGAAACAGAAACAGTCTCTTTGCAGTCCCATTCGTCCCAAGCCTCGATACCAGAAGAAGAGATTAGTATATGGGTTGACGAGATGGAGGAACAAAACAGCAAACGTCAGATATTAAACAAAGCTCTCCACAGCATCTCAGGTGGCCGGTACAGCCCTGTAATGTCCACCCTGACTACGACCTGGGATGACATCTCTGACACCCAGCAGTGATATTACATCCGCAAAGCTAAAGAGACTATAGCAACCTCATTGTCTGTAACTAGTTTGGAAGGCGTTACAAACGGAGGTACTTTTGGATCCAAACAGAGACAACCAAGGAAAGCGCAAGCATCTTGATCCCAACTCTGTTACTCCCAACTATTTTGATCCCAACTCTGCCTATGAGCAAGCAGGCCATTGGCAAACAAAGCGACAGATCCTTTCCCTCTTTGCAGACGACTTCTCAAGAGCTGAGCATCAAGAGATGATCCCTGGGCTCTCCAAATGGCACATTGACCAAGCTCGCCGGCATGAAACAGAAGCCAGAAAAGGCCAACCACTCCCCGAAATTCCTAGTTTCCATACAAGAATTGAGCACGAAAAGGTGGATCATTTCATTGAATATATTTCCAGCCCAGAATTTGTCCAGGATGTGGAGTTCGGACAAAAACTCTCAAGCTTGACTCGGGAGTCACACCAGCGGTCATTAGGACCGTCATCCCTTCACACATCATAAGACAATATTTAGACTATTGTAAAGAACAAGAGTTTGAGCCAACGAGCCAGCGTTCCTTCTACTGAATGATTGAGGTGTGTTTGGCTTCTACACAGAAATCCCTGCACTACTGCAGAGGGCACAGAGGCATTTGACCAGATATTTTTGATGTTGGATGGCTCAGCAGATCAGGGCATCAGCATGACTGCCACTCAGAAATTACTAAAGGATGAAAAAAGTACTTGAAGAATGATTTCAAGACACACATCGGACAAGGTGAACATTGGGGTGATCACTGCACAGTCCACGCTCTAAGTGACAGTAGTGCATGGGAGTTTAGGGGGCGAATGTGAGCACCAACACTGCTATGAATGTGAGCGTGAGAGTCTAGAAAGAGTACTGAGAGAGGTGGCAGATATGCAAGACAAAGCGGACATGACAGAAGGGGTGAGGGGTAGGCTGAGGCTTGAGTACACAGAGAGTGTGCGCAACAGAAGGCTTGGAAAGCTTACTTGCTACAGTCAAGTAATCAGGACGAAGTCAAGCAACATATCCTCCAGAAGCTAGACGAGAACTTGTGTTTTGTCATAATAGACTGGGCAATGAAGTTTCTGCCTGTGCGATACAGAGAACAGAGAATAGATGAATGATTTTTTTTAGCAAGAGGGAAGAAGCTGGCATATCAGCGCAGTAATCACTAGAGCAACAGTGGAGACCAGGCATGAAGTCAAGTGTTTTGTACACATTTTCAACTGCTACCAAAATAGCTTTACCGTTCTTTCAATCATAGAGGACTTACTGCACAAAGTCAAACAGGAGTATCCAGTTGTGACAACAGCTTACCTCTGATCAGATAATGCTGGATGTTACCACAATGGGCATCTGATGCTAAGTCTTAGAGAAGCAGGGGTGAGAACCGGTGTCAGGCCAGTGCGATATGATTTCTCAGAGTCACAGGCTGGCAAGGACATCTGCGATAGGAAGACTGCTGCTATGAAGGCACACATAAAGCACTGGCTTAACGAGGGGCACGTTGTCGTCACTGCCAAGGATATGAAGTAGCACTAGAATCCCATGGTGGTATCAAAGGGTGCAGAGCAGGGGTCGTGGAGATGGACACGACCAGGGAGAGAAACAAAGATAGCAAAATACCAGGTGTTACTGTGTTGAACAATTTCCAGTATGAGGACCATGGAATCCGTGTTTGGAAAGCCTACGACATCGGCCCTGGATGCTTCATCCCCTATAGTGGTCTTGGAGTTACATCACAAGCAGATACAGGGCTAAGGGTGATAAAGCTATTTGGTCAAGCTACACACAGGGGAAGTGTGGGTGTGAGCATCAGGCACCAGTCCAAGATCTACTCTTGCCAAGAGACTGGGTGCATCCTCACATTCAAGACCCAAGCAGAGGCAGACAACCATATGGACATGGGCAAGCATCCAGATGTACCATCAACCTCATCGCAAGGTGAGGATATTGGCAGCACTGTTAGAGGATATGACCCTAGACCAGTGGGGTGGGCTCTGAAGATAACAAAACAACCCACCAGAATGACTGACAATTTCAGGACCTTGATGAAGAAATTTGAAGAGGGTGCAAGAACTGGAAACAAGGCCGATCCTGCGCAGATAGCGAGGGAAATGAAGACCCTCAGAAATGAAGACAGAGAGCTCACGTTTAAGCCCGAAGAGTGGAGGACTGCACAGCAAATCAGTAGCCTGTTTTCACATTAGACAACGGCGCTGCGTCATAGGGGTATTCATGTGGACGAAATCCCCAAGGAAGATATAGAGGCCGAAGAGTCAGAAATGGCCTTTGACACTCTTAGACGTTTGGCGATGGATGATATGGGTAAACCAAGCCATACAATCATCGTGGGTGTTAGCAATATCTGCAAACTTGTAAAGAACAAGAACCTTCACTCACTGAAACTGGCAGTTCTGAAAGAAATTTGCAATCAGCTACACTTGACGACAAGCGGACCGCTGTCAAGAAAAAAGACTTTCTTCGAGGCCATTGAAAAATTTTCTGAGACTTGCGCATGTTTTCAAAAATAACGTCACATGGTTTTATTGGGAGGATCTTTTTGCTCCTACCCCCATCTTCTCTTTTGGGGCCTTTTAAAGAGATGGCCCTTTAGATAGGTGTAAGGAGACCCCTACATAACAGGGATTATAAATACTTGTAAAATTGTGAGCAATATGAAACTGAAACTGAATGAATGCTATGATAAACAATTTTTGCGTACTGCTAAACGCCAGCTGTCCGTTGCTATGCTTAAATGCTGTCATGGATAAAACCAATCCGGGTTTTCTTCATCGACAAAAAAGCTGTGCTTAAAGAAATAGGAGGAAGATTTCAGCAGCAATGAACACAAATTGATCAGCTTTAGTAACATTTTGTCACTTTAGCCAGGAATTTATTATGTAACAATGTATTAAGCACAGCCATGTTACTTACTGTTCGAATTACATTTCCTCTTCCTCCAAATTGACTGTCATTTCGGCAACTTGCATGTATTTGCCTTCCATCACACATGCTGAAATAATAACTCTAGAAGTCCCCAAAACTGTTCACTAACTTACAAAACACAATCTTGAGTCTGCCTGGCATACTAATTTGCATGTCCGTGGTTATAAAATGACAGAATTCGATTCGCGAAATGTCATGTTCATCGTGGACTGTCAACGTCACCAAGATCAAAACGACAATAGTTTCAAAAACAAGAACTTAAAGAAAATTTGTTTCAGTAAGTGTAGATTCACTATCACTTGCATATAATATCAACAAATAGGCAAAGTTTTCCAGGGAAAAATCGACAACATGCAAATTAGTCAAATTTGAAGAAAGCTTACGGGAGGAAAGTTTAAAACACCAAATGACAAAATACACAGTTGAAGTATGACCACTTATCTGAAAAAGACTAGTTATATTTTTCTCTTACTCAGAGTAAAAAAAGTCAATAAACGCCACAAAATTTTTCCCCGAAAAACTACAATTATGCAAATTAGGAAATTAGGTTAAAGTCGTGAGAAAGCTCACGCTACAGGATTTGAATTTCCCAAATGAGAGTTTGCGTATATGTTAAGACTTTTTAAGATAGACTAATAAAAAATAGTTTTGATCTGGAAATAAACTGCCGCATTTCTGAGAAAACCAGCTTTGAAAATTGCCAAAGTTCTTTTTACTCACGATATGCACGAAGTGATGATATTTGGAAGTGCTCCAAAGTAAGTTATTTTTAACCAAATTCGTTTATATAGGAGACATGAGCTATTTATAGGCTGGGAAGTATGTACAGTTCGTACAAATGAATAAGGCTAATGCGAAGTACATGTACGTAAAATCATTTGTGGAAGTTCACCCAAATTATCCCTCTCACGTGACTAAAATAGCACCAAAAACTAGGGGGTAGTCTAAATTCTATGAAATTTATTACTCGGGCTACCTGAAAGGTAGGCCAAGTTAAAAATTGGGTTTTCTATCTATCTATCTATCTATCTACATGTATCTATCGTCGTGTCGCAATTATATATGCTGACATAATGCATGAACATTCACGAAAACGAGGCGACGCTCGACTTAAAACACATAGTCTGTTAAGCAATGACCGCCTTCGCGGAGAACTCCTCGCCTGATGTAAGCGAAAGAAATTTGATGGCTATTACGCTCAATATACATGCAAAGTCACACACCCTTCGCGGTAGACCCACACTAAAACTTGTGGAGCGTTTTGGGAACAGGTCGGTCCGCGAACTTTAAACGAGATAATTTACGAGCAAACCTTCTATCGAGAAATATCAGGCGAAACCTGCACATGTAAACACAACCGTGTATTTAGACGGGATCGAGAACCCAGTAGAATACCAGAATGTCTCAGAAGAGGCTGACTATGAACTTCAATACAGTGAAAGCTACACTGCCAGCAGACAAAAATAAACACAAGTAGAATTATTCATGACCGAAAATTACGAAATTACGTGACGACAGCTTTAACCCTAGTCGCGGTTGGGTTCTCTGCGTGTTTGTAACTCTACCTGTTTCAGTAGTACTTTTTACACATACACACTATCATTAAGAGTAGCCCGAGTAAACGCCTGTAGGCGTCTAGTTTATTTTACTAAGAATACCACCGGTCGTTATCTCATCTGAAAGAGGAAAAAATTATGCTGAAAGTTTGGAGGAAATCGGCCGACCTTGATCCATGGACCCTTCCTGGTCCTTACTGACAGTGACACTTAACTACAAAGGCATTAAATTCCCAACACCAACAAAACATATTGATAATCTTGCGGTGCAAAACAAAAACTTGCAATAAACATCTTTGGCTGGGATAATAATTGTGTGATTGTGCTCAGGATAAGCAGAAAAGGAGAAAATGTGCTGCAGATAACACTGCTGTTGTGTGTGTCAGAAGAGACTCAGCACTACCGTTATGTGAAGCAAGTAACCGCTTTCCTCCTTGATCAGAACAGAAACATTAATGCAAACCACTGTTTCATGATGTGCTTAAATGGTTTTCCAAGAGTAGACGCACAAAAATCACAAAAAAAACTGCAATGGTGTGAATGGAAGACCGACATGGATAAAGATGCCCGAAGAGAGGAAATATACTCTTTCTTTCCAAAATTATCACAAACAGATGAAGATGCCATACATGATATACGTGGACTTTGAAGCTTTGGTCCGAAAGATTCAGCAGTGATGCAAGTATGCCGAAGGCCAGAAGGTCACTACACTGAGAAGACAGAATGGCATCAAGCATTTGGGTATTCTTACTTGGTTATGCGGAGTGAAGGCAAAGTTATGGGGTCAAAGGTTTACAGGGGTAAAAATGTGGTGGAGAACTTTCTCAACAACATTCTGCAGGAGGAGGTTGAAATAAGAGAAATTTTAGCTACTCCAAAACCACTTGTGATGACAGCAGAGGACTAGAAAAAACACAAAAATGCGACTGAATGTTTCATATCTCTAACCAAAGTTTGATAGAAGATTAGTACTTGGACACAATACCAGTCCACTTTTTTATGACACAAAGCCACAAAGGTTGTTATCACATAGGAATCAAATAAATAGAATGTGTTGGGCCAAAAAGAGAAAGAAAAGAAAGAGACAAGATAAAACAATGGATTCCAAACAATCAGGAAACATGTTTGTTCTTTTCTGTGCAGAACTTTTGATGAAGCAAAACCATAAAGACTATGTAAAGGAAAAGACTATGTAAAGGACCATTGCCACATAATGGGCAGGTAGACCAGAGCCATGCACAATGGGTGCAATCTGAAAATGCAAATAAAACCCACGACGGTCCCAATACCAGTTGCATTCCACAACCTGAAGGGCTACAATGTGCACTACCTTATGCAAGCAATGTCACATCTGTAAAACAAGGTGAGATGCACTGCCAACAACATGAAGATACATGTACATCTCATTTTCAGTTGGGGGGGGGATGTATTTCATTGACAGCTTGAACTTTTGACAAGGAAGCCTGGATTCACTTGTAAGAGAGACACCAAAGGAGACATTAAAAATAACAACAACCATTTCAAAAGGCAGAACTGCTTCAAAAAAAGGGATCTCCCCTCACAAGTACATGAAATCATGGGAAAGATTTAGCAAGACACAGCTGCTGGACAAAGAGATGTTTTACAGCAAGCTGAACGACAAGCACATAACAGACGAATAGTACATACACACACAGAGGGTCTGGGATGTGTTTGGATGTGAAACACTGGGCAACTACCACAATCTGTAAGTGAAAATGGATGTGATGCTGCTAGTAGACGTTTTCGAGAACTTTCGTAACCTACCATATGAAAAAGCATACAATTCCAGCTAATTATTGCATCGTCAGGCCTGAGCGGGACACACTCAAATAAGGAGGGAGCGAGCTGGAGCTGCTGACATACATTGGAATGCATCTCTTTGTGGAAAGGGGAATCCGGGATGGAATCTCCATGGTGAGCAAGAGATACGTGAAAGCAAACTATGCGCTGGTACCAGACTATGACCCTAGCAAACTGAACAGTCACATCACACATCTCAATGCTAACAACCATATGGCAGGGAAATGAACAAGACACTCCCAACGAGGGATTTTAAATGGAAACGTGTTATGTCACGGAAGAAGAAATCCTTACAAAGAAAGAAAATGGATGGATCTTTAATATCCAGCAGAACTGAATGAAGAACACAAGAGTTCTGGATATGAAACTCCCGCACAGCGAGAAGCTGCTGCCGACACTTGAGGCCAAAAACAACTATGTCGTGCATTGCAGGAACTTGCAGTTTTATCTGAAGCAGGGCATGAAACTGAAGCCCGTGCACAGGGTGCCTGAGGTAGAATAAGAATGCTGGATGGAGCTGTACATCCGTATGAATACAAAATTCAGGAAAAAAGCAAAGAACGACTTTCAAAAGAACTTCTACAACATCATGAACAACTTCCTTTTTTTGGCAAAACCACAGAAAACCTGCATAACCGTGTTGACATAAAAATTGTGCACAGCAATGAGACAGACAGAATAAGACAATTAGTCCTTTGAGCTCAGGGCATGAAATATTTTCAAACAACATGATAGGAATCGACATGCCCAAAACCAGGCTGATTCTTAACAAACCTGTCTACATCGGAATGACAATCCTTGACAATAGCAAGATCCTGATATATGACTTTTTCCACAAGCTAAGAAAAACAATGCGTCCCAAGCTGCGAGCTGTTGTACACAGACACAGACATCCTTCTGCTTGAGATCAAAACGGATGACAACTACAGAGACATTGAATCAAATGTATGATAAGAGTGACTTGAAAGAGCATCCACTTAATTCAAACACCAACAAAAAGGTCTTGGGTAAAATGAAAGACGAATGAGCCAGAACCACCATAGCAGAGTGCGTGTCTGAGATTGAAAATGTAATCCATCTTAAAGGCAGACAAAAAAAGTAACAGAAAACAAAGGGTGTAAATAAGAATGTTGTCAAGAAACAAATAATGCATGAACAGTACAAGGAAACACTTTTTGGTATGAAGCAGTTATGGGACGGAATGAACATTCTTCAAAACGAGGGGAGTGAGATCTATGGCAACAACATAATTTTGCTTTCCCCGTTTGAACCAAAGCAATGGATAGCAGATAATGGAGTTCATAAAAATGTTTCTGGGTACATCAACATCCAACAGCCTTTTCCGAAATATGATAGATATGATGATGCCAATATTGCCAACATTAACAGTTGATGAACTTAGAGAGTTAGATGATGAACTTAGATAGTTAGTTAGATCTTGAACTTTTAGAATTGCTCAGGTGCTAACTCTGTGTTTGTGGGGAAAACCAGCAGTTTTTCACCTATGAAGCCGTGCTTGGGACTGTCGTGCAAGTAATACAGTAAACGTTCATTTGGTTTGGTAAGAGTCTTTCAATGCTGCAAAAAAAGACCAGATTAGATCTGTGGCTCTTTTACACCACCTGCAAGCTTGCTAGGTTTGTAGAGATAGCGTACATTAACATAAGAGGGGTTCTTGTTTTCCTTTTGCCCAACCAATAAGGTGTTGACAGCTTTGTAGGAACAGCTTTTTCTTTGATAGCAAGGGCAGGTTTCTTGCCAGTAAGGCTTGTTACCTCATTGTTCAGAGTAGCAGCACCTCCAGAAAGTTTTTTTACCCACACAGTAGACTGAGGTACTGGTTCCCGATCAACCAGTAAGCAAGGGTGCAGTAGAAACTTCAACAATGGCCTTGTCATGGCAAATGTCAACCCGGCTGCATCGAATATATGTGTTGAGATTTTCCGGCTCTTTTGTAACAGCACCCCACCTATCCTTAAAGCTAAATGCAGTTGGTATCTCTGGCCCATTACACCTGTGGATAATGAACTATTTGAGTAATAGATATCAATATACTGAAGTAAACAACCAAAGATCTGCTCTTCTCCCTATTAAATTTGGTGTCCCTCAAGGATCCTTACTTGGCCCAAGACTATTCACTATCTACACCAATGACCTCCCCGACCACGTAAAAGATGGCTTCATCTTGATGTATGCCGATGACACTACTATTT
>Ga0126337_10001764_pt1 | contig 13335 bp, 15 predicted proteins | sample DipCmetagenome_FD_92527 | JGI IMG/M metagenome (GOLD analysis project Ga0126337, IMG submission 92527) | Coral microbial communities from La Bocana,Puerto Morelos, Mexico - Diploria C A metagenome | ecosystem: Host-associated > Invertebrates > Cnidaria > Coral | place: La Bocana,Puerto Morelos... | reverse complement strand
TGAAGAAGGCAGGGTTGAAGGGAATGGGAGCCTGCTGGTACAACTAAGCGTCTTACTTTTTCGCCATTTCATCGGTGGGATAGTTCTTGTTCAAGTCACCAACTAAGGACCGTATCTTAGCACTCTTTGATAAGACGGAGTCACAGAACTTGCGGAACAATTCCTTCGAAGCAACGGCCTCAAAACACAGGGCCGAGACAAATCATATTATATTTCTATATTTAAATCGCAAATCATTCAAATAATTCTTTATACTCTTTCGTAGCTGTTTGGAAAGGCCTCCGAAGCAACCCCATAGGATTCAGTATTGCGGGCATTTGCTCTTTCCTCCATCCTCTCTACATTGGAGATATCAGGCTCGTGAATCTCAGGGGCCTCTTCCTGCAAACGTGATGCATCATAAAAAAACTCTATAGACCTATATGATTTTTTTTCATTCAATCGTTTTCAACTTACCAAAGCTTATTGAAAGGGAAGCTGTCCTGGGTAAGATTGGAAGTCTGCTCATGACGTTGTTCATGGCTTTCTTCCTGCTCCCGGCTCCCAGTTTCCCGAACTTCAACATTGTATTCCTCTTCTCCTGAATACTGCTTTCTCCTGGACAGTTTGGTTTGAACATTGAAGGGTATGTTGAGATGGGCTTCTTAAGTTAACAATTAAAGTATCTACTTTGACCAACCACCAAAATTCCAACAGCATTCAAACAACTGCATGTATTAGTATTGTTTCTTGTCGTGCACATTTAGTGGCAGTCCTGACCAACTTGGCATCTTGTCGGCAAACCTTGATTGCCCCATCAATGCGCTTCCTTATGTTTCAAAAGATGTGGTCCACTTGGTACATTTAGGCAATGCTGGTCCGTACACAACTTAATCAAAATCAGGTAAGTACTTCTTGTTGTTTTGTTGATGCCAAAGAACACATTCCAGTGCAAAACCTTGGACATCTCTTCCCTGGTGTACCAACCCTCCTCTATGGAAGTTTTCTTGGCCTCCTTCTTCGTGTGGATTTTCTTGCAGACAGCTTGGAACTTTTCCTGGGAACACTTGTTGCTGCTAGGTGATCTACTATGGCATCACTGCTGGAACGCTTGATCGATGAACACATCAAGATGCCAAACCTGCACCTCTATTTTAATTGCATGGATGTATCTACTTGAAGAATATGTACTCATGTTAAGATATCGTACATGGAAACAAGCAATGATGACATTACCACCCATGTTTTACACATGAAAAAAACAAGTTAAGATCCAAAATGCCAATGCCATTGTTATGGACAAGGGTCACCGTTGAAATCACATTGCTCAAACTTTTCTGCTAAGTCATCTTTGTTTCCATTTTTCCACATGTCATGGAGCCACTGAGGAACCGATGGTTTCCCATTAGATTTCACCTCGCAATGGCGACGAAGCTTGGCCTTCAGTGCGTTTCTACGTCTCTCCTTTGCTGAAAGCACAGTAGCCTTTGGAGCAGCAGCACCACCAGTTGTACTTCCAGACTTAGTAAGGGCCAGTGGGGATAAGAATCTTAACCCGTTTTAAATTTGATAAGGGGAATGTGGTGCTAATTGTGTAGCAGTAATCACTTGATGACCTGATTTTTCATCCAATTCCCAACGACAAAAAATTAATGGAGGCTAAGGGAAGATACAAAACATCTTGAAACTTCTCGAGGTATTTAGCCTAGTAGCTGGGTTGGTTTTGGAAACCTTGGATGGGGGTGCTTTCTCTGGTCCTGTAGCGTCTAGGGTTCTCTTGTTGGATTTGATGTCAGCAGCGGGCGCGATCACCAGTGGTTTATTACCTTGTAACTGTAACTGTTGCATCAACAGCTCAATTGCTTTCATGGGCTCTACTCTGCCAGCTTTTGCAAGCTGCAGCGTGTCAAGCAAGCCATCCTGGGTGAGGTGAGCACATGGATGTAAAGGGCTTTATGGATTTCAACGTAACATAAAATTGCCTTGTTCTTGATATGTTTCATTTTAAACATTCTATTTGTGTTGTATATGTATATACTTTAGATTAGTCAATTTAGTCAAAAGACACTTCCAGTGGCTGTCGCTGTACCCACGGGAGAGGCAGGTGAAGGTGACGTAGTGCTAGGAGGAGGCATGCTTTGGCGTTTCATTTCGGCAAGTTCCACTTCAGAAGCTGGTAGTGTATCAGGAATCTCAACCACAGCGTTCTGAGGCGTAGCCTTCAAAACAAAACTCGTTGCATATCAATTGTGATATTACAAAAACAATTACCATTACAACAAAAGATTCAGTGAATGGATAATGAAATATTATTGTATTTGTCATCTTCAATGCATGTAAGGAACCACATGTTGCACAAGTGCGGCCCCAGCTTGCTTTTCAAGTTTCTTGAGCTCCTCCATCTCCTTGACCTCCCTGGCTTTGACCTCATTGGTAGTTGCTGGCAGGGGCCAAGTGATATTAAGTAGTGCCACGCGCAATTCATCACAATTTATTTAAACCTTATTGATACAATGTGTAAGAAAAGGCGTACAAGTTACAGAAGTATGGTTTACCTTTGGAATGTCAACTTGGAATCTGAGTACAAGGCTGTTTCCTGTTGTTTCTCCAATTCTGCTAAGCCTTTCTCCAGCTCCTGCAGGAGCAATGCCCGCATGGTTTGAAGTGTTGGTTTGTAATTTTTGAAACTTCACAAGGATGATAAAGACTGGCCACCGATACAAATTCTTTACACAGTTTAGGCTTAAACAAAGGGTCACTAATTCTTTCTTCTTTCGGGTCAGATGGTTTCCCACAGCTAGTAACTTTGAGAAAGGGTTGGGTTGTACCGTTTTACTGAGGACACCCTGATCGATCCTGGAGCTGGTCAAGATCGTCCGGCAAATCAGCGTTCATATTTTCGATCAAATGCGCCAAGGCAGCATTGATCTCCGCCGTAGACCAGGCTTTTGAAGCTAGGGATTCCATGGAGGGGGTTTTAACACCAAACATCCCTTTGAAACCCAAGACGAGTACCAAGCCCAGAACCTTTGAGCCAACTGTTTCTCCATGGCAAACGGTTTTGAGGGATTCATCCATTAGAACTCATTCTTCGACAGTTGAACAAAGAATGCTTTGTTTCTTCAATAGGGGAAGCATCCGGATCACACCCAGTTGGCAATACTTTAAATGGAAACCTAGTGTGCCTTTACATAGTTCATGAAAACTAAGGGACCACTTGATTTGTAAGTTGTTCCTGAACGAACCTAGCTGATTCCAACATGACTGCCCTTCCCAGCACCCATCCTAGAAAAGACACGGTGTGTTAGAAATCATGGCCGTTCAAGCGATTTGGTAAAATTCACGGGGATAATAATTAAACAGGAATGAAACTTCAGAATGAATAATTGTTAGATAAAATGTTGTTATCTCCACACCAATTCAGCTTGAAGAGCCATGATTTCTTCTTAAAGCGAATCTTTTCTTTTCAATCTCAGATTCCAATCGGGAACAATCAAACAAATTAGTTTTGGACAGCGTGCAGTTGCATGAAATATCCAAATTTCAGGCCAGTGTTGAAAAAAACTGTAGCCAATGCAACAAAAGTCTTTTGGCTCTGGTTCAACCTTTCGAAAAGCTATGTTAAATATCATATAAAAAGTATAGTTTTACCCATAATTATTTACGGGTATTTTACGGCATTTTACGGGTATATTACGCTATTTTACGGGTAAGAAAAAACAGGTATAGGATTACGCTCCAAACCCCAGGTATTTGGATATCAAAGCCCAGGTATTCTAGGTTGAATACCTGGGGTTCATATGCATTTACGGGTTGTTTACGGTTTTTACGCTCCCACCCTAACATAAAATCTCAAATGTGGTTTTAAATTCCTGAATTATCAAATTACTGGTGGATATGTCCATATTTCTTGAGAACCATTTGGCCAAAAAGAAACAAAAAGAAACAAAAAGGCATCCTCACAACCTTTTCGGTAGAAGGGGGCGGAACTCCTCCGGAATATCTAGAGACTTTCCACCCCGGAGGTACCTGCACACCTCTACCAGACTGCCTTCAGCCCATAAGGCTTCAGCATCCAAGCCGAAATCCATGCCACCAAAGACTTCTGTGGCAGAAGGCACCGGCACAGGGAGCATGGGAAGGCCACGCTTGTCACTCACCAAGTCAGGGAACAGCTCAACCAACTTCATACCAAATCGTACCGGGTATTCCCTTAGTACCAGCTTAAGGGGGCCCAAGTAGCGGTGCTTGAAATGTTCTTGCCAAAAGGATATGTCCCATTTAAGAAAAGCAGTGCGTTCCATACAGCAAAACATCATGAATGGACCGAGATGTTTCTGCAATCCTTTGCCGAACAAATAACAAGTAATAAGTATTTACTCCAAAACGAGTAGAGGTACCAACTTGATAAACGTTTCATAAAAGTAGTACGTTGTTTTTTCTCATTTTGAAGTAATGTAAGGCCAGTGGCCAGTTGGACGACCAAAACACTGGTTTCCAATCAGACATACCAAACAACAAAGAAACTAAGGAAAGGACTCACTCCGTTTTAAGTTGGAATTGCCTTTGTATCTGGTCTTTCCATTCTTGTCCTTATAGGTAGTTGTGGTTTTGTTCTTCTCTCGCTCTTCCTTGGGTCTTTTCTTCCACCCCACCAATCGCCCCCGCCACAGCTTCAGGATGTGTGCGGAATTGGAATACGCCCAATGGCGCTTTGGTGTGGGCGCTCCGTAATGGAGCATATACCAAGACGCTTTGAAGACCTGGGGAAAGCTGGCGAAGGGCTCATGGTTACTGCTAATGGGTCCCATACTGAAACTGGCAACAACATAATCAGTATTATATAATATATTATATTACATAAAAGGGAAAAGCAGAAAGTTTCATGAAATAAAAACTCTATAAGATCTTTAAGGAAAGGAACATCACCCTTCATATTTCGGATTTGCTGAATTAGCCATTGCCATCGTGGGTAGAATTCAAGTACACTGTTAAATGGCTGCTCCAAAGTGAAGCATCCGTTCATAGCAACCACCAGCAGTGCCAAGAGTGCTACCCTTAGTTGGCTTCCAATCTTTGATTGATGGTTTTTTAAAGTTGAAAACAAAATAATTCAGGAATATGCTTCTATTTTCTTTTGGTTGATACTAAGAAAACATATCCTTTCTTACCCTACTGCATTTAGCCCACCTAGAATGGAAATATGAGAACTGTGGCCATTGACATAGTGGCCACATTGGTTGCGATAGTATTTGATGATGTTGAAAGCTCAACCCAATCAACGTGTTGGACTCGAGGTCATATGTGTCCTCCGTTTTTCCTTTGTTGGCCGAATGGAAGTGTTTCTTTCCAGTTTGAATGGCCTTCCTAGCATAATGCCAAAATATTTACATGTGCAACATAAAACGCAACATGTCTAAACACCATCGCTACTATAGTCGAGCAAATTGTTTTGGAATATCACCGGGTGTCAACCAAAAGAAACACTGCAAGTGGGTATGAAGTATCCAGTAAGTTCCATCGAAGTTGGGGGAGTTGTACAACTTCAAATGCGCCAACAACAAAAACTTTAAGACCATTTCTAGCTGGAACTCCGACTTGCCATCAAGTTTGCTTCCAGAACTGAAGGATAGTCCGTGTTACCAATGCTACAGCAAGCTGTCCTTGCTGATGTCCCCGAATTTATGGTAGTCCACGAGCTGCACTTGATACCAAAATGACATAGAAAACCAGCAGGATCGCCATGTAGGATTGCAATGATTGCCAATCTTAGTGGTATACATGCATGTATTCTAAACATGAGTTGGCTTGGCAACTGTCATTATGATCCAGTTCAATGCAAACACTTGAAAAGATCGAAATATAAAAACAACTCAGTGAGTGAAATCCACCCCTAATAGATTAATAAAAAGGGAGGTGGCAGTAATGAACCCCAACCATGTTAGATAAAAGCAAGTCCCAGAAACGACATCCCCTCCGGTGTGGTGATATCCATGGGGTGTTTCTTTCCATTCTTTCCTTTCGTGGGTTTGAGGTATGCAATATCCAAGCGAACAGACCGTTTCCCGGACCACAGCTGTGTCTTGGACAACATAGCCTTCCCTGCGAAGAATTCAATGCATTGGAATTTGTCCTGCGGTGGCTGCCAAGCAGAGGGTTCTAAAGGGGAGGTCAACTTGAGGCAAACTATTCCAGAGAGAAGGGTTTGAATCCATTCTACATGTATATAGATGTTTGGGAAGTTGGAAATCGACTCCTCAGTGTCAAGATCGGGGACTGTAGTCCATGCTGCCAGGAGAACTGCGAAGATAAAAACCTCACTCATTAATTCTACCAATCCAAAGTGAATAGTTCAGATCAACTATGCATAAACATTCAAAAAAGAGATGGGCAAGCTAGAAAGACCAAAGCAAACCTCCAAAAGGTTGCACCCAATACCAGAAATGACATATTGATTCCTGTTTGTGCTATACAGTAGCTGTTAGCTAGCTGCAATCAAAAAACCTTGGGAGCACGTAGCCGGCTTAGCCGCCACGTCAACTGGTCTAGAGACTCCTTGCTGACCACCATGGCTAAAGCCAAAGCTAGAAAGTGAAGACACGGAAACAATGCCAGAATATGTTTGGTATATAAATGATTCCTCAATTGAAGCTGTTAGATGTCAAGCTAAGGAAATTGAAAGTGCTTACTGAACGAATGAAACATTTGGAGTCCAATCAAGATGTGAAGATGCTGCATCAAGCGAAGCGGCGAGTTTCCAACAAGACATACAACATCATTCCCATGAGACATTTACAAATCTAACCTGATGTTTTTTGATTGCTTTCCTCATGTTCCTGTCGCTTGGGTTTCTTCAAGATCATGATCAAAACACATTCTCTATACTTTATTTTCTCTAACTCAGTTGCCAGGAAACCCATTCAACAAATCCATAATCTAGCCAGGGGATCCATTGTCCAGATCCAAGTCAGCCTTAACTGACCACTTCAAGCCTCGCAAGCTCCGAGGCATTTGGTTTGGCCTTGGTGCACGTGCTGTGGCAGCAGGGATGAATCAAGGAGGTGTTAAGGAGTAATCCTAACGAGTGCCTTCCACTTTAGGTTTTCCAATCGGATTTTTTTGTAAAGAAACCTTGGGTGAATGAAATATCACATCGAGATCTATATGGGTGTCCCCGGACCTCCCCCAAAAAAGGTCGGTAAAACCAATCAACTCCAAATGTTGGTGGGAAATCCATCGCTTCAATGATGTTTCATGGTCCAACTTTTTTTCTCAACGGCGATCATCGACTTCACGAGTTTAGGATTGTGGCCCTGTGGATTGAATCCCAAGCCAAAAGTCATCTAAAGTAAGACCCATGAGGTTCGCCCCATGGACCATTGAAACCCGCAGCAACATACTCTCAAAAATGCATTGAACTATTGTGCGTTGACAAACACACCCCCCGACAATGCACGAGCGAAATGAACATGGAGATGGACCACTGGATCTCAACAGGTGGCACTGGTAAAAAAGATGTTTAAAAAAGTCTATTAGATTCAGATTCTACTAGTGTTTCTTGTATAAGCTTTCCCTTATTCAGAATTGAAGGTATTGTTGGGGTCTTTCTGAGGTCTTCAATTTCGTTCTAGCAATTATTTGCTAATAGTGTTGTTGTTCAGCTAGCCACCCAGTTGATCACCACCTACTGGTCCAACACCTTCTGCGCGTTGAACTTAATCTGGGCAATCATGAAGGAAAATTCCTGAGTATCCTCCAAGAGCACCTCATCCTCCGCAGACATCACCGGCTTTTCATCGAGCCATTCAGCCTGAAAGAATAAAGGGGCCGGGTGTGGACAAAAGCTTGTGGGTTGTTAGTGTGTAGAGAATACAATTCGCTTTACTTCTATACACTAGATACGATAAGACTATAAGACTATAAGCTTTGAGTTTAAAACTGTACGGAGTGATTCGATATCCCATCTCCGAAAACTAAAACATATCCAGTGTTTTCCAGTTGGTTAACTTGCAACTTATAACAAAAAATGTACGGCACCTACCATTGATCTCAATACCGTATCATTGACCTTGCGTAAAACGTTACCAGAGAATACATAAACAAAAAATCATTTATTATCAGACTAGGAACAAAGACACGAGCAGAAACAAAGCAAGCCGTCATCCGTTTGTTCCATGAATCAGGACGATTGGGGCGAGTTGTCTCAATGCTGTCATTCACTTTGGTTCGGGTTGGGGTATCCTTGTAAGCAAAGTAGGCAACCTGTGGACTCCCTGGCATCCTTTGCCACTTCACACCCGCCGCACACCGAGACCAGTAGGGCATGATACTCACATGTTCCATTTTCTTTGAAACATTCTTGGTCAAGAAAACCTTCAGATCATCGAATTCCATGGTGGTAACCTTGTCACACTCAGTTGCAATGGCTTTAAAGACGACCGCATCAAACAGTGGAACTTCTTTCGGAACAGAGTTAGAAAGCTTCCTCCCCTTCCGACTGCGGCGAGCTGGAACGTCCTCCCGAGGTTCAGCAACATCAGCAACGGCTGCAGCTTTGGCCTTTGGTTGTACCTTGGTTTTGGCTGCGGTGGCTTTGGCCTTCGCCTTGGATTTGGCGGAGGCCTTGGCCTTGGCCTTGGGCTTGACGGGCTTTGGCTCATAATGGGGGGTTCCTTGTTCCTCCTCATCCCCAAACAAATTCCTTTTAGGGGTCTTGACATCTGGATCATTCGGAATCTCCAAATCTGGATTTTGAGCCGCATGAGCAGCAGCTTCCAACTCAGCCAAGGCAGCTTGATCAGCCTTGGACAACCTTTTACCGCGGTTGGCCTTCATCCGGATCACTGGTGTAACTGGTGACTCGGCTAAAGATGTTTTTCCTCGACCTCGACCTCGACCTCGACCCTTGGTTTTGGGAGCTGCTTTGCCTTTACCCTTCACTTCCCCCTTAGGTTTGAGAGGATCCTCTACCTTTCTCTTTCTGCCCTTTCCCTTTGAACCCTTTTCAGCGATGTCCTCCTTCATAGCCAACTGATCACGACGAGTAAGAACCTACCAGGGGCAACCGTTCTGGTAGACTACCGCATCAGAAGTATGGAGTTTGAGTTTAGATAGTTTAGAGATGGTACCCTACTTTATATAATGTTCTTTGTGTTGGGTTTGGGTCGAAATCACCAAAACATGGAAACAATAAGCCATGGATAACATATCACGTTTCCCTCCCAACATTACTTAAAAGTCACTTGAACGGCTTGAACGGTAGGCTGACCCTGAACAAGTTTGTGGGGTCTTCAAGCTAGAGTGTATCCGACCATGATCAATATCCTTTTTGTTGTGATTTATTTGCAAAGCATCATCTTGATAGCCAGTCCTGGATTTGAAACATTTAAATCAATTTTGAAACAAATGACTATAATGTTCCGGGTTTCTCCCTCAACTTCTTGCTCCTCTTTCTCCTCAGCAAACTCTTGAGTGTCTTGAGGAATTGGCGGTGGAGGAGTCTCCTCGACTTCCATGGGTTCCGTGGCAGGAGGGGCGGCAAGGGGTTGTTCCACTTCCACTACCTCAACGGGCATTGTCTCCGCCGTATCAGGTGCATACTCAACAGAAGTACCACCTGACCAGGGATAAAGAAAAAACATGGAAAAACACATTACGCAAAACACCTACTACCTTTCAGCTGTTGGGTTTGTAAAATATGTTTTCTGGGAAGTATGTACCCTTTCCATGTTTGTAACCATTTGTTTTTTACCTGTAGGTAGCCATCTCAAAATAGTATTTTTTCATATGTGATGGCCTGGGACTCTGGAAGATGATGCCGCTGGGTTTGCAGCGCTTTCGTTGCCAAGAGAGCGTGATGACTTCAATCGCCTTTGATTGGCGTTGTTTGATGGGTGGTTTGCTACCATGAGTAGAAAACTGTTTGGAAGCCTGTGTTTTACATAGGATGGCTATATTGACTTCAACTCGTTGCATGACAAATGGGCCCAGGATTTCAATGTCAGATACCCTATATTTCTAAATTGGGGATGTAGGATTCTAATAGTAGAAATGTCACATCCCATGAAGTCAGGGAACTCAAGATCACTCTTCTTGGCTGCAATCTTGTCCTTCAAGGCTTGGATTGCTGCACACTTACCTTAGCAGCTCATGTGGCAGATACATTTACACTACTGGGGCCCTATATGCGTTTAAAGTACATACATGCATGTTCTATGATTAGTTGTAAACATATTCCACTGAAGATCATGAAATCACTTTGCTGGGGACTTCAAATAAAAAACGTGATCAAATGTTGTTCGTGATGCAAGAGGATTTGCCATAGCAAAGAGTACATACTGGGGCAGAGGATGGTGGCACTTCAGGGGCACCCAAAGCAGCTGGGTGTTGTTCCGGAGTTTGTTCTGGTTCTGAACCTCTAGGTTGAGAAGCTGGAATTTCCTGGGGAGAATTTTCACCCTCATTAGGACTAGGAGTGTCACCACCAATACCAGGAATCACAGGCTGCACCAGAGCCCTCTCGGCCTCCAAAGAACTCAGCCACGAAGCAAAGGTTGCAAAGTCCTGCTGGGTTTGCGCATCATCCTCTACACCTAAAGGATCCTCTGCAGTAGAGCTGGCAGCGGACGGTAGGCATTGAACAGGCTGTCTGGAGATCATGTACTCATCGATGAACTCCTGGAGGGACCCCATATAAGTACGGAGTGATGAGTGGCGCTAGCGAATTGCGTTGCTAGTTTGAAAAAAATATGTCATAGTGTCGATGTATGATGTTTTATCCTGGAAAATGTGAAGTAAAGTAAAGAGTTTGTTTCAAACATAGGCCGTCCCCCAAGCCCGCACTTTATCAACTAGATTCCTGGAGATCTGGCTTCAATGTCAGCAAAAGCACATGAAAATCCACGTCCTTCAGGGGACACAAGATAGACTGGAGAAAGACTTTTGAATGCGTAACCTCTAGACATACTTTATTTGCATTGAATTCGTCAATGAACCAATTTGAAATAAGATATATTGTAAACAGTACTTATCAGTAATTCTATCGGGATTTGTTGATAAAACTTGCAGACCCCCAACAATTAAGATAACATATTTCTTTTGAAATATTGGGTCCTTCGTCACTTCCTTATGGTTGGCACGACGTTTGAGAAAACTCAGGAGCTTTTTGATTTCCACTGCATTCTTGTAAATGGTCTTGGAACTGACTTCCTTTCCCATTGCACTGTAAAGTGTTTGGATTTCAGCTTGAAGTGGTGGCAAATGAGGTAAGTGAAAATCCGGTGCTTCAGAAAGGAGGGACAAACATGGAAGCAAAACCTCTCCATTCAACTTGGCATTCTCACGTGTAGGCTGGCACCACTTCTGACTTGCTGGATACTCCAAAAGCAAACCATTTAGTACCCGACGTCGAACCCCACTTGTGCCCTCCCACATCGCAGCTAGCCCTTCACATGACATCGCCATAGCTGCGAGGAAATCTGCGAGGATTATGGTACTCACCGTTTTTTTCTCAGGATGAGCCAAACAAAATCCTTTCGGGCATTTTTTGAGTATAAAGTATATGATCTAGATAATTTAGATACTAGGTTTTTCCACCACTACCATCTCCCTTTCATTTTCAAACATCATCAATGCATCTAAGGAAAGATGAGGTATTTTCACCATTGCTGGATGACACGACATCCAATCCGACGGCAAAAAAAGTTTGGGGGGCCGGACTGTTCAATTGATGATGCGGATGCCGTTAATCGCACACATCAGGGCCGGTGCAGGTAGGAACATAGCGAGGGATCCGCTGGTAATACATGAAGGGTCTTATTATGTGTTCCATCCTGTTGTTCCCTCTATGTTGCAACATCTTGCAACCATGGATATTGCAAAAAAGGTTGGAAAGGCATTCAAGACCTCACATGGGCCCACGTAATGAATGCTTTTGGATCTTTTGGGAAGAATTGTTGTGACAAACAAGATTTGTTTCTGATATATAAAGAAGATTTGGTGGAGTGAAACCCTTCCAAAAAACCAATGGCCATCTTTCATCACCACCTTAGAGCAAAAAGCAGTGTTACATATTCTGATGGATCATTGTGGATGGCCCTTTGGTGGTATGTTCCAAGCTAAAAGTAGGTAACCCGGTTTTTTCACTCGAACCTATGGAAAACTAAATCTCATGGAAAAACCTGGATTCAAACTTTCTACCTACAAAATTGTAGGTAAAAGATTCCCAAGGTATATATATATATATATTATTGTAAATAAATTACGTATATGATATGTATCTCACTACCAACAAGGATTTCTCCCAAATTTGGGTGATTTCTTCTACCCACGGAATCCATGAATTGGAGTTGTCTTGGTAAACAAAACATGTACGCACAAAGGACGACTCCAGGCAAAAAAAACCCAATTTTGGCAGCATTCCTTGAGGGAATCCCAGGTATATAGCACCCATTTGCAAGTGAAAAGTCCAATGCCACATGGTTTCCAAATCTTAACCCTTCATTAATAACACCCCTTGTTCAGCCATGCAAGGAGAGTGTATTTTATCAGCGGGTTGCTATGACATTTACATGACCAATCCATTACACTGTTTCAACCGACCCACAAACTGCCTTGAAAGCAGATCAAATGACCCCTAAACTTTGAGGTGAACAAAAACACAACACAAAAAGAAGCAAAAAAACAGTTGTTGTTGGAAGAGTTTTGCCTATTTGGTTTTAAGTTTCACTGTATATAGTCGACTCCAAAATAACTTGCCAAGTACATCTTTATATTATGATTTCCTATGATTATTAGGTGTCAATCGTGTGACGTTCCGGGTGAATTCTTCGGGCCCATTGTCGTCCCCACAGGTCGACGCTGAGCTCGGTAACGATAGGGAAATTTGATGATCGACGCCGCCACGTCGTCGGGTTGGAAGATCAGCGACCTCAGGGCCGCGCGATGCATTACTGGTTGGTGGTTGAACCAACCCATCTGAAACATGTTAGTCAACATGGGTTCATCTTCCCCAATTTTCGGGGTGAACATAAAAAATATTTGAAACCACAACCTAGATTACAGTACCAGGACGATGGTGATGTTTGTTCTTATCATGGTCATATTGTACTCTGGTGTTGAAAAACACATCAAAAAATAAATAATAGGATACCAATATGTTTCCCAGTTGGGAAGGGCTTTATGAAGGGTTCAGTATTTCTTCACCACTGTTCTTCAAGGTGGGCCCCGGATCCATTTATACCTGGGCTTATAACCCCGGGCCCCTATGAGCTGGGTTATAACCCGAGTTACCCACTTATAAGGTCATTTACAGGAGTTATAATCCCATTTATAACTGGTAGGGGCCCACCTTGTTGT
>Ga0126337_10001762_pt1 | contig 13342 bp, 8 predicted proteins | sample DipCmetagenome_FD_92527 | JGI IMG/M metagenome (GOLD analysis project Ga0126337, IMG submission 92527) | Coral microbial communities from La Bocana,Puerto Morelos, Mexico - Diploria C A metagenome | ecosystem: Host-associated > Invertebrates > Cnidaria > Coral | place: La Bocana,Puerto Morelos... | reverse complement strand
TGGCTTCTGCTGTGGGTACAAGAGCAGCTGCTCGAGAGAACGATCGGTACAACTCTGCAAGAGTCTTGCTCACCTCTTTGCCTAGACCCTGTGTTAGAATAACAATATTATATAAAAAATATAGAGGACTGCTCTTCTAGCAAGGCCATGGTGCAAACTAGCCCTCTCTCTCTCTATCATGCAACGCTATGCTCTGAGGAGAGATCTCCAGGAGAGGGGACCAGAACTGGACTAAGTGAGGTCATAACATGTGTACCAGAAAAGTTTAAAGCTTACCTGGGATAACTTAGCATCCAGAAGATGTTTGACTGGAAATGTTAGTGCCAAGTATAGAGTACTGAAGTCATGTTCTAGGGCATCTCCTTGGTTGACATCATTGGTCTAAAATAACAGAGACTCGCATAAAACAACTTTTTAGACAGATAATTATGTTCATTAAAGCAACAATGGCCAACATGAACAAAAACTTGATATCTGTGACTAAATGTATATTGAAAAACGGAAAAAAATGGCTATCAGGTACAATTGATTGAATTTACATACATGTAAGCCTACAGAAGGTCATGTGATCCAGATGGGAGTCCCCCCCCCTCCTGACACAGTTTCTGACAAGCAATGGTAACAAGTTGTTTCACCTACACACCCCTGTCCTAGGTGTTGCAGTTCACACTCCAATTTTCTCGATGATTGATCTCATTCTTTCGTTCAGTTCAGTTGTTAGTACACTAGTACAGCAGGTAACATGGTCATAAATACCGTAGATAATGCCACAAGACAAATGACATTCAATGTTCAAGAGGAGCGTGGCGATACCTTTTTGATGTGCTCATTTAGTTGATCCACAATATGACACCACAATCTCCACAAAGCATCTTTGCTTGAGACAACACTGAAAATAAATTCAAAACATCCTTTGAGTTATTACATTAACAATCATACCACATAGCAAGTAATTTTGGAACACTCATTGTAAGTATGTCTGTCCTGAATTTTGCTTGTACTGTACCTTGACGCTTTTTCAAGGAGATTTAAAACAGTCTGTAAAAAGAACAACTGTCCAGAGGCTGTTGACATCCCACAAGAACTGAGATGTTCAAACACCAGGTGAAACCTGTAGATGAAGCATTAAGTCACGATAAGTTGATTGGAAAGTGAGGCTGGTGGAAAATAAGATGAAGCCACTACTCTGTTTAATCCAGGTGCAAAACAAAGCCTTCACTCTGGGGACTCTCTCATCTACAACCAATTCGGGACTCCAATTTACAGGCATTTTTTAGTTATTTATTTAAGTTCCACTCTGGACACCATTCAGAATCTGTGTGCATGTTCCTGCAATCTGGACCCAATTTTGGGAAAAATAATTTAATGTGTGTTACATATTAAGCAATTTTCAAGACGTCTATGTGTCATGTTGTGGCATAAGAAAGATTATTACTATAACTATAAGCAACTGAAGGTAATTTGGGGAACAAAAAAGCTGGAATATTAAAAACTACAGATATTCTATTATTATCAAACTGATTTGGGGGGAGTCTGAATTCTTTGACAAACCTCTCAATTTGCCAGATATTTGACAGCAGGTGTGGTGTGAACAACAGCTGAATGAGAAGGAGAGCAGGTGACCCTTGTGTATTGTCTTTAGAGTGCAGTGATGCCATGGGATGGCTTAGTACTTCAAGAGGCATATTGGACAGCTCTTGTAGCAGTTTCTGTGGGAATAAAAATTTACCATGCAAGAACTTTCAGCCTAAATTACAGTGTGTCATTATAGCACATTTTGGATACTTATGTTTCATATCCTGGCTAAAAGCATGGTGCAGAGCACTAACCATTACACAATTTCCCATACAATGCATCCCATTCACACAATGTCCCAAGAACATGGGTTGATAAAATTTACAGACAACTTACAAGTACTAAAGTTGGTGCCAATAGACTGTTGTCCAAAAAGTCCTGCATGACAGCAAGCAAGGGTAACAGGGTCTCTCCATAGTCTGACGAGGAGCCTTTCATCCAAAAATTAAAGTTTGATTTTGTCAGTTTAGAAAAGAAAAACATTTTTATAATGCTTCACCAAACTGTTGTTATAAACAACTGCATTTAACTTTATCACCTTTTTCCAGTAGTTTATGTATTCTCTTAACAAGCAGGGTCCACACCTTCACTCCCAAAGGTTCTGGAGTAAAAAAGAATGAAACACAAGTGAGATATAGAAGTGTGCATGTAAAACAAAGGAAAATGACCATTCTCTTGCTAAATCTAAGGCATAACAACTTATTGTGTGGTAGCCTGTGACTCACATACTTGTTGGTTATCCTGTGACAACACACTTTTATTGTCTGATTACTGCAGCTGTGACTTGCATGTACAGCCAATTATTATCCTGTTTCTTACCTGCAAGGTCAGTACCCAGAGCTTTGAATCCTTCCCTTGTAGCATTTGTCAATAAGGAAACGTATCTCTTAAAATCCTCTGGTCTCTTGAAAATCACTGTCTGCAATCTTTCAGCTAGGATATTAAAGTTTCAAAGTTACAAGTCAATCAATGTTAGTGGAAGAAGAAATCTAGAATTGTCCACAAAATTAATGCCAAACAGTATTAGAGAAATCTGTTACCTAGTGTGACTATTAAACTTGAGTTCCCATTCATCTCATGGTCATCTATCATAAGCAATTCTAGCAATATTTCACATCCTTGTGTGAGGAGTTTCTGTTTCGCTGTTTTTCCAAAGCTTGCATTTAACACAGTCGGAGTCCTAGGGGTGCCCATATCCCTGAGAGATCTTCGGATGGTTGATTTGGGTGTTTCTGCCATCATATCTGCCAAGAGTTTGCTGTTTGTTGGTGTTGGAGGACATTTGAGTTCAGAGAGGCCTTCTTTGGTCTTAAGTAAGCTAACTTGATCAATGGCTGCTCCAAATATAAACTGAAGCAGTGGGGTGCAAACCTAGAATACAATTGAAAAGCAACTTTAATTCACAGAGGAGTACAATGAGTAGTTCCAGAATTCTGTGGTAAATTAATTCCATTTTTCAACTGAAGGGACAAAACAACTTTTGGTTTAAATTATTGAGTGGTTCAAAAAATTGAGGGTTCCAGAAATTGGGATTTCACTGACTGTACATGTATGTTCATCTATTGTTTCTCAAGTGCAATTCAAATAAATGTAATTGCGACATCAACAGTTATAAATTACTCATATTATGACCACAACAATGATAAGGTTTTTTTTTACATCCATTATAATGACAATGATGCTGACCACATAGACAATTCTGATTATGGTAGAGACAACAATTGCTGTAACAATATAAGTATGTTGACAAAATGATACCTGATCAAACAGCTCTTGAACTCTGGAGCCTAACAAACAGACAAAGTGCCACCATGTGGAAAGTCGGGCCGCTTCAACTGCTTCATTCCTCTCTTTGACTGCAAGGTTCTGAAATGACCAACAAATTTATGTCATAATGTTAAATTCAATTTGTCCTTTACTCTCAGGATAGCAAGAGTCTTCAATTCAAATTATGTGAAAATTACATAACATACCCTTAATGGAGTCATAATAAGTTTGACCCTTCTCGGACTGCAAAGAACATCTAAAAGAATAATGAAATAACAACAGTTGTCACAATGGCTTCCTTGTATATAAAGTTAGGAAACTTAAGGTCAGTGAAGACCATTTTTAGCCTCTGGCTCTGTAAAGGGAAAGAGGAGTATAAATATATCATTATAATATATAGGTGTGTGTGTGGAGCAGCTGCCAGCCCAACTCCCAGAGCAAATCAGGGAGAAAAACAAAGCTGTATTTACCTGATGAGAGAGCAAAGTTGTCAATCAAGACATTCCATGAAGAGAAGGACATGACTTGGACCTGTTGTGATGGATTGCGGAATCCCTAAATGAAATAAAACAATGTAAACTAAAAGAACATTATATTGAGTATGAGTCAGATGGTCAAATTAGCAAAGTAATGCTCTGATCAGGAAGTGAGATATGTAATACAAGCTCAATGCTACTACATGTGCACAGGATCCTGTATTTAGATAGCCAAATGGCAATGTCACAGGGTACCTGCTCTACAAGCTTTAATAAGTCATTAATCAAACTTCCTCCTCTGTGTAGAGTCTGCAAAAGAGAAACAAATGTCAAGCCTTTTTATTAAAAACTTAATTATTGTTACAAACTTTATTGAATAAAACATTTTCTACAGAGAAAATGCCCAGGGAACAGCAGTGAAAATGATGTAGGTATGAAAAGCAGAACTTATTTGGACAAGTGAATTGGAAGAGAGTATGACCCTAGGCTCAGCACATCATTCTTTCAAAAAAGTATCATTTACCTCTCCTAAAACAGGAACAATGCAACACCAGCACTTGAGCACAAACAACTCCTTCTTTTCAGAACACAATTTTGGAAATTGCTTCAACAAGGACTGAAAAATGAAGTCATGAAAACCTTGTGGTTAGAACTATGGGTTTTTTTTTCAAACTTGCTGGGAAAACAAAACATGGGTTTGAAATAGCAGGAAATAGAAATAGAAATAGTAAAAGACTGAAGGACAAATCCAAAGGAAATGGTTTTGAGTTCAAAATAACATTAGTTTGAATAAACGAGTTTGCAGGGTCCAACTTTGTTCTTCAGCAATAAATCCTCATATAAAAACAACAACAAAAACAAAGAAAGTCTAGAATATTGGGGAATGCTGTATTGATGCTTTGACAAATTCGCAGACATAATAACGAACAGGGCATAAAGGATTAGTCAGGACATTTTAACTATCCAACTTACTCCTTTTAGAAGTGGAAGAATAATTTTTACAACTTTTTCTTGGGAAGATATCATATGTTCCAATCCAGCAGATAATACAGCTAAAGCCCTCTCTCGCACCTACAAAATGAAAAGTGAACCCTTAAAAAGGTACTGCATAAAACTTCCTAACAGCCTGCATTCTATGTCCATTTAACACAAGAAGGAACTTGGTCTTGTTGTGACAAACTGTTACCGGCACTTTAATTAAAGTGGCTCGAGACAGTTTCCGGTACTTTTTTAGACGTGGAATTAGAAAGGTTCATTATAACCACTCTATATTGGTTGACGCCAAACTCATGCCATCAAAAATCTGCCCAATCATTGCAAGTAAGTTGTGGTCAATTTTGTCGCACAATAGGTTACAATAGCAACAATAACCTTCTAGAAACACCCTAAATTTTAGCTTTAAGCTCTTACAACTCAAAAACGAGCTCGGTGACCCAATTTTTTATTTTTTAACTGTGATAAGCATGATGAGATGCGACTTTTTGCAAAGTTCAAAAAAAAATTATACAGAGCAGGTTCAGAGCCACCTTCAAGTTGCATTTCTAATTGCAAAAAGTTGCATTGTATGATGCTTTTCACAATTCAATAATAAAAATGAGGGTCACCAAGCTCATTTTTGAGTTACAAGAGCTTGGCAGGTCATATTGTTACTATGGTAACCTGTTATATAAAATAAGATGACCACAACTTGTTTACCAATGATTGTGCATTTGTACGATACTATTATTGCCATATAACATGAAAGATCTGGTCCACACCTTATTTCTAATTTTCTCATTGATCCCTTAATTTGTATGTGGTTTTGTTGATTGGTTGCTTTGTTTGTCTGTTTGACAGTTTGTTTCTGCAATCAATGATAAAAAAGGTACTTCTAACTATGTGTACCTTGATGGCTGAGCTAACAAGCAGAGGAAATACCAGCTTTGCCCAGCATTCAACTGTCTTGGTCATTTCAGATTTAGGAAGCTGTTGCAGTAACCTAAATAATTGATAAGAAAATCAGCATCCTGGAAACTCAAAATCTAGATTCAACCCTAACCATTTGGCCCCTGTAGTTCAGGGGGGGCTGTAGTTCAGGAGGGGGCTGTAGTTCAGGGGTGGGGCTCCCATATAAAAAGGAAAGAGCTGCTCATGTACCATACCTTTCAGGGGTAAAAATCAAGACTGATATGTTTGGGGTTCAGCCACAGTAGGAGCTTTCACAGTGCATTGTAGGGTAGTAAACCCAAAACAATTGGTGTCAGTTAATGCGTTGTTTTAAAATTGGTACCTTTTACAGGGATTTCAAACCATGCCAACAATACAGTATCCTGGTACCTCTTCTACTTTTTGTTTGGACATTTTGCACCTTCCATCCATACAATAAATGTTACACAGCAACAAAAAGATTGACAATCAAGTGAATGTATGAGATGTATAAATATTACCTTTCAATCACACTGAGAGCCTCATGGTCAACAGTTACTGACTGCAGATTCTTAGTGAGAACTGACTCCAGTGTAGTAAGAATGGAGTCCACCTATTGATTAATTAGAATTTCATATCACAATAATTATTTACTGCAGACTTTAAATAATTTATTATTTGTGTAAAATATCCATATATTCTGGTGGTGTTTGAGCAACAGCACCAGAATGAGGTCAGGCTGGTCATTTTCATATATTTCTATCATTTTGTCCACTCTGAACTCAACTCAACACCACTGTATGTTGGAAATGCAAGGAAGGGCTATTCTATTTCATGACAACTGCAGCATTAATTGTTTTGAAACTCGTTCAGTTTTATCTCCTTATAAATGGGACTGCAAGCTTCATGGTGATTTGTTCTTTTTTCAACACTTTAGTATTTCCAATAACACTCTTCTAAAAAGTTATGTGACTTAATAAAAGAACTCCCAACTTGCATGTCACAAATAAGGTAATATATGTTACAGCACCTTGGCATGCATTATTGCCTTGGTTACTGCCTTGTTCATTACCTTGGTGCTTATTATGTCTCTGTCTAAATTCTGCTTAGCAAGACACCACAATGCCCGAGTACAAACACCTTTATCTTCAGACTCCTGGATTCTTGTCAGAAGAGCTGAGCGGGATAAAATATTTGACAATGAGTTAATCAAGATCAAGGTAACTAAGGATTCAGTTGACTCATTACCAGAACCTCAATGTTGGTTTCTACATAATGCGACACAGAAAGAAAATGAAGTAATTCTTTGGATTGGATGCCAGTCCATTGCAAATTACTCTTCAGCATGTTATAGCATTTAATTAATACCCTTGGGTAGTAAAAACAATATGAAGGTGAAGTGTCTTCCCAGAGAGCACAGCATAGGCCATCCAGCATACATGTACTATCAGAACAATGCTTGGTACACAACCTATGATTGTGGCAAGTATTCCAGTAATTCAAATAAAGTGCTATAGAGTCAGCTACATTATGTATTTAAAGTGAAAGTTCCCTATTTAGTAACACTTTCTTAGACATTACAAACCAAATGCAAATTTTAGAATTTAACAATATGGCTAAGTTTTAATTTTAAAGTTTAAAACTCTAAGCAAGCAAGAAAGACATGTAACAACTTACCTTGAAGAAGGTCCTGACCATCTGACAGACAAATTGAACTGTGAAAAACATTTGCAATTGACTTAATGGGACAAAGACAGGGACATACAGCCATAGTGATACACATACAGTGAAATCTTAATCCGTTTGAGTTTTATGGAAAAAAAGTGTTGTCAGCCTAGGCCCACATGCATGGCCAAGTGACTGTGAGATCATGGCTCCATGAGATAATCAATACCAACATAGAGATCTAAGATAGAAGAGCTAAATCGCCTTCTGAAAATATGGTACAAAATTGGAGAGATTTCTGTAGGTTTCATATTTGAAACTAGGGGCATTGCAGGTTGAAGCTTCTAAATTTATTTCCATTAGTAACATAGTACATTCTAACTACATGTAATATACGGTCTTGATGCTGTACACCAACCTTGCTATCTGCTCTTGATACAGACAATGTCCAAGAGTCTGCAATGATGCTTGGCAGAGATCTGACTTATCTGACTGAATATCCCTCTGTAGAAAAAGGAATAGGACACATCTCAATGATGTTGAAACATTTACTACCAAACAAAGACTGTTAACCCACAATGATAACAATATTCTAACTCTAACCTTCATGTATAACTTTAAAGCATGTAAAACTGTACAACTTTATGCTACAGATGTCTATATATTCCAGGAAATTTGGGTGGTCTGTCACAATGATTTATATCAATTAATCAGTTCATCAAAACTCAGTCCTTTATGATGTAAGTCTTTCTGTCTACACATACTAATCTGGGACAATCAATTAAAAGCAATCATAAACTCAAAAGCTGCTATAATTTTTAAAGGTCCATTTTCCCTCTTGGAAATTAAAGGATTAACTCACCTTTAACACTAACAAAACTCTTGTATGAAAATTAAGAAGTTCATTTACAAACACATCTTCTTCTTCTCTTAATCGGCTGAAAAATTAAAGAAGTGTGTAATTAAGCATCTACTCTCTTGCACTGGAGAGTTTCTAAAACGAAGACTCAAGACCCAATGTACCATCAAGAAAATTACATTATACCGAGCTAGAAAATCGGATTTTGTTGGATTGCCTGCTTTATATATCTTAAGTATTGAAACAAAAAATAGGGCAAGACATTATGTAGAAGAATAACTGTTCTATCCAGCAACATTCAGACGATTTCACACTTTCCAGTCAGGAGGGTATTCGTCAGGAGCTACGCAAAAAACCATAGCCGGGTTGAACTCATGCCCATCCTGATCAAGGACGTTAAGAAAATCTGCGCTTGAAAAAAAGTCATGAACGGTTTAAATCGTGATCTACGGTACTTATTTCAATGTTGAATTCTTTAATACGTTAAACGCAGTTTCCTTGCCACTTACTCTGTCATTCTCAGATACGCGTCAACTTGATCATCACCAGCCGCCATGTTGTCTTCGAGAACGCGAAGAAGAGGTTCGAAAAGTCCCTCGCATTCTGGTATTGTTACCATCTTTTATATTTCTCTGAATGGTCTTCAAACTATCAGATCCTCAAATTCTGCGAAAGATACGATGAAACAGGCATAAGTTTTGAGACCATGCACGTTATCTTTATACACTGAAATGTACGAAGATCAGCATGTTGTATGTGTCGAGAATCTCAACTGCAAACTGAGTCTAATATTTAGATCGCGCATAGCCACAACACGCAAGGACTTCAATGTTAACCGTCTTCTTACCTTAATATTTCGATTGCTTCATAAGATTCTGGATAGTAGGAAAACAGTGAAACACTTCACCTCTCAATTATTAAGTAGAGTTCAGGTTAGTTCTGCCGCGAAGGATTCTCTGCAAATCGCGCCAAATTTATGAATCAGTTCTCTGATTGGTTGCTAACTTTTCCTTCCCAGGTTTTCTCGATATCGTTCGGCAGCTTGGCTCCCCAGGCTTTTGAGTCATCGCGTGCGAGGCGTGCATTCTGAAGCAGAGCACCGAAAGATTCGTGACATGGCCTACATCAGTTTTATCCCAGTGATTACAAACCCCAATACTCAAAGCCTTTTTTTAGCTCAAAACGAATCGTTTTTGAGATCACGTAAGGTCGCAACTTTCACAGAATCGTTTATTACTTTCGAAGGGCATATACTTTCGCGATAAAAGCAGAAAACGATCGTAAACATCTATCTCTATCCCAGGGGATGTGTTGTTACTTTCGAAACCTTGATCATGAATGATACGTACCACTGGGATTTGTTTACTTTTTAAGGACCACCCACTATGCGAAGAACTTTAAAAAGGAGCGAGAGCTTACCCAGCTCACCATTTCATGTTTCTATTCATCCTCTCTTCCAGATAATCGTTGGATCGCATTAAGCATTGTTTCCCGCTCAATCAAATTTAGCGGGGAAGGAGCAATTCTGCGTTCTAGGATTTCAGCTCTAGGTTCGTTTGGGAAAAGCCAGCTATAATTTATTACGATTACCATTATAAACCTTCAACTAATGTGATTGCTAAGGTTTATTACAAACGATCTTATCCTCGATGCAAAAATATATTTTGAAAAAGGCTAGGACAGAGTGGACACAGGATGAATAAAGTCACGTTTTCTTTGTGATGAAATAACAAGTGATCAAGCCACATAGCAGATATAATATTCCTTTAATTGGATAATTGCTTAGGTTCCTGATTGATCATGATCAAGACTATGAATCAAAACGTTTTTAAATTTTAACATCAGCTAACAATGTGTAATTTTAAACAATATTTAGTACTTAAAAGAGTGAAATTTACAATTACATTCCTAAGATATTCTTGTTGCTAAGGAAATAAAATATTGTTTTCCCACAGGAAAGAAAAGATCAGCTCATCAGAAAAACTTTTTTCCAAGAAGCTTTAGTCGCTGTCTGAACAACAAAAATTATGTTTCTAGAAAAACAACTCAATTTTGTTGTCTCACTTTTTAACATATCACATTGCACAAAAAGCAACTTTATTATTAATAAATACACTCTCCACAAACCGAAATTTCCCACAATAACATTTCAGTTGTGTTTTAAAGCAATGTGTATGATTGTATTTAATAAGGGCTGATTAGGACAACTAGGGCTGAATATTTTTTGAGAGTCCAGGCATACCTTTTTTTTTAAAAAAAAAAAAAGAAATGTTAATCTAATTTTTGAACTTCTTAATACAAAAAGTTGTCTTCTCCTCAGCCAAACTAAATATAACCCATGGCAAAAAAAGTCATGGCGAAAATGATCAATAACACTTGAAGTATGTGGTATTTTTCTGGCATTCAGTTATATTAGGCTCTACTTAGCAAACATTATTCGCTGCAGTAAGCTGTCAATGCAGTTCCGATACTAAGGCAAAGAGTCAGCAAGGATTATACAGCCTGCCAAATGGCTTACACAAGAACTTAACGCTTCAGTAGACATAATTTGATAAACAGTAAAGTTGTCTCCTAAATGAAACTTCATACTAGCGGTTGTTTTCATAATTTGCTAGTTTTACAGGTAGATATTCACCTACTTTATAACAATTTACCTTTTTATCTCAAAAAGAAAGTCTAACACTAGTGTGCATAGCTACTGCAGCTAACATAATTATAGCTATTTGAACATTAATCTAACTTTGGCACACATTTATGTGAAACCAGGCAAACTTAAGATACCCAATGTTCTCTCTTTCTGGGGTTTCCAGGAAGTCCTGGGTGGGGAAAGTGAATGATAAAATGTCATATGCTCCCCTTGATGTCACCTTCCTGCCTTCATCTACCAATCCTGAGTGAAGAGCAGCATAGGCTGCTAAAAAATTAAAACATTTCACGGTAAACAATGCAAAGTTAGGCCCAAAAATATTTACCGATGTTAGAGGGTGATTAAATGTATAACACATGGGTAGATCCAGGGTTTTCAAGAGGGTGGCTGGTATCTTGGGGTTTCAGAACCAATAGGGCATGCTCCCCTACCCTAACCCTAACACCACCGCCCCCCCCCCGCCCCCCGTCATCCTTAATCCTCCACTGATAACAAAATAATGAATAAGTTTATGCACATAGTCAAGGGCTTGGTTTATGAAATACAAGTCAGCAATAATAAACTTTGGCCTTAACAGTTTTCATTACTAATGCTCAAGATTGACCAATAATTCAATGAACAATAATCATTATTAAACCCAGTCTGTAGAATTATTTCTGCCAACTCCTTCACCTGGCACTGCATGAACAGTTACCGGTACTGAATTAAGTCTCTCTGGTTCACTCTCTTTCATGGCTGCGCTGATAGAAGACTGCCCGGGACATACCCTTTGTGGTAGATTAACATTTACCCCTTCAACTTTGCCATTTTCTTCATAACACTCCACCACCACATTCTGGTTGAGTGCTGCCCATCTCTTTGAATACTGTTTAAAATGCTTCAAACTGTCAAAGTACAAGCCACCAACAGCCAAAGCAATGAACAAACCATTGACCATGTACGCAAACTTCACTTCCTCAGTGGTTCGTTCAGCAATTGCTGATGGGGTCCTACTGACACGGGACCAGATAATCCACGTCACCGAGGTGAGTAGCATCGTTGCAAAAGCAATGAAAAGCCCAATGTGTAGCCACCCTTTGGTGCTTACTTCAGGGAAACTCCACTGCAAAAAATCAATTAAAACTTATTTAGTGGTTTGCAAAGGACTCTGTAAACTATCAATACTAACAGTAAGTGAAGGCATTTTCATACTAGTATGAACTATAATGAACAGAAGCTCTATAGAATAGCAGTTAATATACAATACTGTTTTAGACTAGATGGTTCATTTTCTACCTGTTACTCTGTTGATAAAACTCAACCTGGGTAGTATAATTTGTGCCATTTCTATAAATTGCTGTACATTTGAGCCAGTAAGTTTTAATAAAAATGACCTCACTCCCAGATCTCTTGCGAGTAAATCCATTAATAATAAATCATTATAGAGCTCAGCAAGCCAGTGCTTACAAGCACACATAGTATTGCTGTTACCTCTTGGTGGGATGATAGTAGCACTACTTTTAGCTAGGGAATATTACCTCCTGTGATGCTTTTAGACTAATTGCATGCGAGAGAAAATATTTGATGGATTATAATGAATCATAACAAACCTTCCAGAAGCACTTGACACTATGCTTGCTTGTCCTAAATTTGAACTTGCACAGCTCACAGCTTTCATGCCCAGATTTTGACACCCAGTTCAATATACAACTCTGATGAGCATACTTGACAGTCCCAGTGCACTTGCAAGGCCTTATGAGCTCTTCATCTTCATTACCACTGTGACATATGCGACACATCAAGCCACAACTTTCTCGCAATTCAGTGAGTTTGCCGAGTGATGAACAAATACTTGGATCTTTTGAACTGTTCCTTCTGGGATGCTTGACCTTCAAAACAGCACTTCTTATAATGGATGCGGAACTACATCTCATCGTTGTTAAGTTATTACACGAGTCAACTAATAAATGAGATGAGTTTGCCTTCTTTAAAGTGGCAGAATTTAATACCAATAAACTTTGTGACTTTTTTCTTTCTTTGGACGTATGACCATTACTGGCGTTCTCTTTTATGACAGGTCCCTGTTGTGTGCAAAAGATGCAGTATCCTGCAGACGATGAACTTGTACCATTCTCTGTAAGAAGCATGTGAGGATCTTGACAATCAGAATTTGTAGTTTTCTCGAAATCATCCTCAGTAAATTTTAAATCTTCTGCTTCTTGTCTTTCTGAATCTGATTCTGTTGACAGTAACAGCGGTTCACTGGCCATACCAAGTTTTTTACTAATATTGCGATGACTGCATCTTCTTGAACAGGAACTGATAACATTGTTTTGGCTTAAACAAGGCAAACTTGTTGCAGATAGCTGGATATGAAGGAGATAAGACAATAAAATAATTTTAAGATGATAAAGGACAGTTCTCGGATACTGACAAAACTGACTGATACTATTTTAATGCTTGTTTTTT
>Ga0126337_10001761_pt1 | contig 13349 bp, 14 predicted proteins | sample DipCmetagenome_FD_92527 | JGI IMG/M metagenome (GOLD analysis project Ga0126337, IMG submission 92527) | Coral microbial communities from La Bocana,Puerto Morelos, Mexico - Diploria C A metagenome | ecosystem: Host-associated > Invertebrates > Cnidaria > Coral | place: La Bocana,Puerto Morelos... | reverse complement strand
CTCGAGAGACCTACGTGACGTGTGAGTGAAAATAGTTTCGCTTCAGAGCCATGTTTGCTTTTCTTTGAGATCATCCTTTTAGCAGTGCAATTCAACATCACCACTGCGGGCTGCAAGTGACAAATATGAACCCCGAATTTCGCAGTCCCAAAATCTGGCACTGCACAAATTGGAGCCGATTGTCACAAAAAAACAACTAAACTTATATATACCGGGTGAGGTCGGTGGTAAGGGGAAAGGGTCATCTTGTCCTTCGTCCAAATGTATGATCAAATTCGACGATCTCGTAAATCTCACGGATAAGAAATCATGATGGTGAATGACGACAGTTTCTGTGCAAGCAAACAAACTACTTGCCACTCGGATACATAACATCAAAAGGTCTTTCAGACGAATCCGCTATGGTTCAGTGATTCAAACCAACAAAGACCCACACAAAACATCAAATGAATTCATCATCTCCAACAGGGGTCATTTATATTACCAACCCAAACAATGGACTGTGGGAGGGAATTTGCATTATTTGGATCTTCCCGGTCATGGTTTAGTATAGTTCCCATACAACTGGGGGCTTATCTCATCTCCAACAAATACCCTTAACAACCAGGGTCCAACCCTCGTCCAACCCTCACCTTCAGGGCTTGCAACCTAAGGGAAGGTGGATCACCAGAAATTCGAAACAAACATGGGGAAAATCTGGGGAAAAGATGAGGAACACTATCACAAAAATACATGAAAATACTCACAACTATATGGGATTTTTTGTGAAATCATTCTTTGCGATTATTGCTTTTCATCGTATATTCTATCTTCTGTCTTCATGTGAGTAGGATTTTTGTGCTGAAGGTTGGTGAAGCTACAAAATTTCGTGCTGCGGCTCTTGGATGATAAACCACTAACTTCAAACATCAATGAACTTCAGTTACTTCCATTTGACTCAATCGTTTACCCTATTTGGAATGATCAGTGGCTGAAGTCAGTTTTTCACTTGAGTGACTTCAACCCCTTCCACTTGAACACCAACTTCTCTGGACCATTTCAAGCCCAGCAACGCCGGAGAAGGAACCATGGCCATCGCCAGGGATTGTCATTGCGACTCCGTGAAGAAGAAATGTTGGAAAAGATTCGTGCTAGCAAGTTGTGTGACTATAGCAGTTGGGGGTCAATTAGAGATCTTTGATATTATGCTAACAAACAATGAACAAATCAAATCTGCTGAAATGTTTTGTGGATTAAGAGGCTTAATCTTAGCTTATGGGGAAGAAGAAAATGCTTCTACTTGACTCGAAAGCGCATGTTGGGAGCGGCATGGATATGTGCTGTGGGGCTGTGGGGGTATCATGGAGGGTACTATGGAGGGTATGCTCATGACACATGAACATCCAAAATACTGCGGACGATGACGATGATCAAAACGGATTCAACTGATTCTCAAGATTCAAACAGTTCAAACAAGTCAAAAATTTCTGAAATGGAATGAATGATTCCATCATGATCATTCAATCATAACAACATCTTGACTCAACTCATGTTGATTCTAAGCTATAGTTTTCACATCCAATACTTTCACCTTTTTTTTGTAAACCCAGCTTCACTGACCAAAACTTCCCTTCACCTGCAGGACACCTTGCTGCGAAAGCCAAGTCTGAAAGGCGTTGGCCGTTGCCTGGACGCTTCTCCCGATGGTCAGCTTTATGGCTGCTGGAGAAAGTCCCCTTTGTTACGAAGGTTTAAAAGAAACCGTGCGATACTGTTGATGGTTCAGAAATCCGGCGTTCACCAGTTGAGGTTGGTAGTTTATCCCATTATTTACAGAGTTTTTATACATCCCAGGTGGTTGTTTGGGATTTCTGAGCCATCAATAGTATGTCTAAAAAGGCTGCAGGTTTACGTCATTTTGAGGACCATTTGGGTCTCCTCCCTTTTTGTTGAGTTTGAACTTATGTGGTGATGATATACAGCCAAGACCCTTATTCACATGATTCCTTTCGCAGGGTTTGCGTTTTGATGTTATTTCTAGGAATTTTAAATGCAACGTCGTGGGCCTCCACGGGGGTAACGGGGGACCCGGACTGGGATCATTTTTGCCAACCCGCAACAGGAATGAGCCAAGAATCCAAACTTTTCTGCCTAGACAAAATGAAGAAACCAGGAGCATCCAGAAATTTTCACATTCCTGAGCCCCCATCCTGAGAAGTAGAATGGATTTTCCGGAAACAACAGTGAAGAACAAGAATCCCCCTCTATTTTGGCCCGGAAGCCACTCAAACATGAGACAAGACCATCAAAGTCGGGGCTTCCACACCTCGCTTTTGTCGATGTTCTCGTTGTCGGAATTTAATTCCGGGACTCCCATGAAAGAGTTCAAAATACTTATCTACAAGAGTTTATAGTATGCCTCCCTATGGGATAAGGACAATACATGTCGTAGATAATGATAATACATGATAATACCCTATGGTCATTTTAAGTGATTGATTTATCCTCGTGGTTACTTTGAATCGCCCACATATGGTAAATCACAATCTCCACATAACTGGGTAGATCTGGGTAGTATAATCCCCATCAAATCCCCCAAACAACCAGGTTTCGGGTCCTTGGTCGTGCGCGCTTTGGGTGACGCACTCCCCAAAGCTATTTCGTTATTACGTGCTTTGGACATGTGTCAAGTATGTACCGAAGCTGTCCATTCCGTAGCATTTTGAACACGGGTTACATCACAGGACATGTGTCAAGTATGTGCCGAAGCTGTCCATTCCGTAGCATTTTGAACACGGGTTACATCACAGGTTTGGACATGTGTCAAGTATGTACCAAAGCAGTCCATTCCGTAGCATTTTGAACACGGGTTACATCACAGGTTTGGACATGTGTGAAGTATGTACCGAAGCTGTCCATTCCTTAGCATTTTGAACACGGGTTACATTACAGGTTTGGACATGTGTCAAGTATGTACCAAAGCAGTCCATTCCGTAGCATTTTGAACACGGGTTACATCACAGGTTTGGACATGTGAAGTATGTACCGAAACAGACGTTTTTTTTGGACAAAAACACGATCTTTGCCACAGGATTGGACATCTCTAACATGTGTGAAGTAGTTTGAAACATTGGCCCCAGTGAGAAAACAGGTCATTCTGAGTCCTTGGTCACGCGTGTAGCTAAAACCATGAAAAACGATGTATAATCTGCAGAGGAAACATTGTTTACTATGGGGACCACAGGAAGAAAAACGCGCGCGACCAAGGACCCGGAAGGAACAACCAGGGGCCCGTACTTTTCATTGCTCACCTGTTGTTTTCTTCCCAGCAACCCCAATACACCGGACACAGCCCGACCAAAATTGGCCGCCTCGCCGGAGTATTTGCTCTTTAACTTGCCCTCGGATATAAGAGCCAGCGTCGGGAATGCCTACGGCAAGACGGCGTAAGCTGGCTGGACACCTTAACATGAAAGTTATGACTCTGACCACACCTTTTTCTAACATCAACTAATGGTTAGTTGGTGCTTTGGAGCCCGGCAATTTGGGACTCGAACATCGGGGGCAACGTCCGGATTCGAATTTCAATCCCTTTCATACGGGGAGAATTTCAGGAATCCAAAGCACCAGGCCCCAAACCATCAAGCAACCATATAGCTGACAACAACCCTGCGGTAAATAAGAAGGCAAATATGAGAACCGACATCTTCAAGGTCACTCATTGAGTGGCACATCAGCCACTGCCTACAAAGATACGTTTAGGACAATGTCACTAATGAAAAATCACTTGCCTTGATATTGGCCTTCTCACAAATGGTTTTGCTAACTGTACAGTCCACCTGGCACAATCAACTGTTGAAATCTGTTGGTGGCTTTGGCCACGGACGGCCACGGACAGACAATGCTTGGTAAAGGTTGATGTTTCTATGAAACGGTTTCTTGCTTAGGCTCAACTCCCGACTTGCAATCTCCAACGAGGCAGGCAGCACGTCCGCAATTTTCACGGGCCAGTCCTGTGATACCTCAAGGGTCTGAACTTGGGTCTGACTGGTAATTGCTTGATTCAATGTGATCCCATCTTGTCCAAAACTGGAAGAAACACCATGACATGAAAATGCCGACAAAGTATCCACAAAAAAACAACTCTTACCTGGTACCCGAAACAACCAGTTTTTAATGGTTGTTTCAATTGGATGATTGCAAATCTTTACATGGGAAATGGTTGTTTCACCATTTAAACATCCATTGAAAATGATTGTTTGGGGTTCCTGGTAGCAATGAGAATGTGGAAATCTGGAAATCAAACAACAAAAAAACTGAGGTGTCCGCAGCTTGATCTGCAAGTTTCTCCCAGATTGGTGCCAACCTGCCGACTCAAGGGGTGTTCATGACTGGGTCATGGATCAACAAATTCAATGGACATTTTGACCCCTTGTAACATCAGGGATCACCCCAAGAAATCACCTAAGTGCAATGATTTGACGTTACTTCTTAGGAAACTGGATTTTCGACAAGTGTTGAGACAGAATCATACAAAATATCCTGAACATAGTCGATTTTGAGTTGAAAAAAAACATAGAGATGTTATGATATTACACTAGCAGAAACTTTGGTGAGAAAAGCCCTCAATGTGTATCAGCCTCACCCTGGAATTTGCGGCGCGCCTCTGGCAATGTGTGCACCAGGGTGCATAGAATTTCACGAACCAAGCGCCACGCTTGACGTTGTCATCAAAGTTGAACTTGGTCAGCTTCACGATATTGTCCTGAAAATCGTTGTACCCAGGTCAGGTGCTGCAAACTTGGTTGGGTCGGAAATAAAAGGACAATCCAGGAGAGAATTGTTGGAAATGACAGAACAACAAACACAAAGGTGACTAGGCAGGGCAGTTAAACAACCCAATTTCAACATTATGCATCAGTCAAACCATCCTCATCTCCACCAGTAGAGTTAAACAAACATCTTCTTTACCTGCACCTACAACCACCACTACCACAAGCACCATTAACAAAACATCCCCAAATGGCTCTCAGATCCAACCTGTGATGACTAACAGTCCTTATCAGCTTGCACAGTAGTGAAGGAAGTGGCCTCAAAAAACCGATTCGTCATCAACTGACACGAGTCTCATTTTTCCGTCAACTACTTGTTGGTGGTTGAACCACCCATCTGAAAAATGTGCGCAAGTCAAATTGGATCATTTCCCCAAATAGGGATGAAAAAAAGAAAGTACCCTTTCTCCCCATAATCATGGAAGTGAAAATTATCCCAATTGAAAGGAAACTAATCTTGGGGTTGGTGCTTTTGTACCCCCAAAGTACTAACAATCCCTTCCATGAGGGGATCCCGAATATCCAAAGCACCGGGACCCAAACCACAAAGTAACCTTTAGCTGATTCCAAAAGATTCTGAAAAAAATCAACTGGGAAAAGATGCCTGGTTAGTGGTTGAGTTACCCAGTTCAACAGCATGTGCTTATCAAATTTAGAAATCTTTCCCTCCAAAAAAGGAACAACAACATCTTCTGGAAGACCATGCATGCACTCAACGCACCTAATATGCCGCTGAGGCACAACTAATATGGCAAAGAGCCACACAAGAGGGGCTCTCATGCCTCCTTCCAAACAAGGGCAGTTGCAAAATCATCCGATCATTCTATCTCAGTCAATTTGTGCCAAGAAAAAGCAGGAAATGAGTGGGATTTATTGCTTAAATTCAGCAACAATTCCGGAACGCACAGATTTCTCCTCATTTTTCTTGTGTTGTTTGGATACCCAACATCACGTCCAAACACCGCAACCGAACTCATATCTCCTCTAGCTGCAGCATCTGCCATGCCGCGGCCCCACGTGAAGCTGTTGGAAACACTGCAAGGCAAATAACTACGTACACATATAACCCTTCCTACCGCAACCATATCAATCAACCTCATAATCACCTCAATTGAAAGTTGGTAATACCAGCACTCCAGCATTTTCAGTGGAAAATGGGTGCTTTGGTATGCCATATTCCACTGAACCAGCCGATTGTTAGATTCCAATATTGGAGCACCAAGATGGAAAATCTGTCGGAACCTGTGGCTAAAGTTCCGCACCAGAGGTTGTCTGTGCAATCATTTCCAAGATTGGTCCAAGTGGTCTGAGTGTCTTGCCTTAGGGACTAACTACAACCAGTTCCTCGAGAAAACGAAATGGTGTAACTCAACAGACTTCACAGTTCAACCTAAGACTGAAGAGTCAATCATTCAAAAAAAACCGCACCATCCATAACTTATGGAACGTGATTCATGTTCCCTGTTCCCACATTTGTAGTGCCCTTTCTTTTTCCGCCTGCAGGAAGTGTTGACTGTACATCCGCCTTTGAATTTCAGTCGCAAAAGGTGTCGATTTTTTTGCCAAGCCGAAGGCCTCGGCGGCCGCCTTCCACGACACTTCAATGAGGGGAGCTTCTGAGGCTGAGGGCCTTTGATATGAAATTTGACGTCTTCAACACCTAAAAAGAAGATGTAAACCTTTCATGTTATAGTTATATTCATGTTCATCTAACCTTCCGTTTCATGTTTCATTCAATCTTCACACTCCTTGCCGGTTAAAAAGTTGGTCCATCACAAGAAACATACAAATTTGGTCGATTCGGCTCTGCTCAAAAGCTGGAACTCCCTGCGCAATCGCTTCTTCGGATTGATTGGAGAGGCCAAAAGCCACTCACTCAAAACCCTGGTCGTCCACTAGTACCTGGAGCTTCAAGATTTATTCAATACCCTTCCGAACCCAGAATCATGGTTTTTCGTGGAAAATGGGTGTATCTCCAATATTCGTTTCCTTTCAAGTAGGGTGATTTTCCACTGAACCATGATTATGGGAGAAAGGGTAACAAAAAAAGGGTCCATCCAAGGTCGATGTGGTGAAAAAAAAACATCTGAGAGGAGCACAGCTGGTCTCACCATCTGCCTTCCAATGTGACCGATCCAGGATTCCTCAAAAGGAGTGGCCAAATGTGGCACGATTTAAAACAACCAGCAGCATCTGCTTAAGTTACTGCGCTTGCGATCTGCATGAAGGGTCGTTGTTTCTTTTTTGGCTCATCTGAAATCTGGATGATTTTGAAACCAAGCCAAACCATTTTGGCGATACGAACAGCTTTCATCCAGACCTAGTTTGGCCTTTTTGGCGTCAAATCTGACCAGGCAGCTGGGTGCGCGACTTTATCTGGCGATGAGTCTGCAATCAGGTAGAAGACCTGACTAAGCATGCCAAAGGGAGCAAACAAGATGCTTCCTTGAAATACACTTGCAGTAATACATCTATTCTTCATAGAAATTCTGATATAGGCACATTAAAACAACACGGAAACAAATCATCAATTTGGATGACGGTCAACTGATCAACTTTCATTTGAGTATTGGGCACGTCCTGGTGTATCTACACGGAAGGAGTTCTCTTTGCCAGTGTCCTTGCATGGCAAAGGTTCTGGTCGTCTCAACCGGATGAATTAAAAGGGATCCATTGGACCCTGCAATAGGAGCTGTTGATGGCATCACGAAACAAAACTTCGTCTTGTAGCGATACCTTAATTTGCAGAGTTCCAAATGCAGTTCCAAGTATTGGTGCATAAACATCAAGGGCACAAAACATCCACAACTAAAAGCTCTCGAAACTGATCATTTTACAAAACAGTTGGAATTCGAAAATAAATTTGGATAGCTCCATCCCTTGTAACTCCTCGTCCGCAGACTTGACTGTGGTACATTCTGCCAGCCTTGAAGAAAGATACAACGAAAATCCCTTTGGTCCCCGTCAATTTAAACAAAAATGTTCCCCAATAAGCGAGGTGAGCCGGAAGCCCGCAAAAGACACCGCCCCTGGGACATATGCAAGCACAAAAGTACGAGTACTTGAAGGTTTATGTCATATGCCCATATATGCCCGGTGTGCCCTTTGGGTTATATCTATGAGATGAAGGCTTGCATGCCATAAAATAGCTGTTTACACCAACCAGCTTTCAGACCAGAAGACTTTTACACCAGAAACTGTTTCATTACACCAAACGGCTCTTAACTCGGAATGGTTTCCAAACGAGGAAGCTAGACAGGTGCTGCCCTCTGGTAGGCCAAGAGCCCTCCCATCTGGTAGGCCACGTGCCACTTCCCTTCTCCCCATGCCTTTTCCACCGCCCGCAAAAGCAAGGAAACATCTGAAAAAAACACGCAGAAAATGCGCGAAGAAAAACACTGTAATTAATTGAAAAATTACCACCACAGAAGCTATAAAATGGCGGCGAGCAAAGTACGAAAAAAACGAAGCATCGGAACCAGCAGAACGGAATGAATGGGGGACAAGCACCAAAAAAAACACAGGAAAAAAAACACTTGCAGCAACACCAGGAAAAGCACGATAATGACTACGAAACAAAAAAAGAAATGACACCAGAAAAAACACAAGAGAAAGTGTAAGGAAAGCGGACGAGATAAAGAGCAAAGGAAGACCAAAAAGAGCACTAGAAATTTTGCCAAAGAAACATACCCAAAATTAAAAAATGTGGTGGTCCTTCAGGATGGTGAAAGTAAAGGCAAACCGTGGTATTCACTGTTTACATAGTGGGGCTACTATGAAGCCAAACAATAATTATGTAGTTTGTGTGTTTTTCAAGAATTGCAAAGCACATCCCTCAGACTCAAATGGCTGGGAAGGAGATGAACAAGTCCTGATGTACTTCACAAGACTCACACGAGCACAGGCAAATTCTCCGCAGTGCCTAATGTGCTCTGTTGGATTTCGGTACTCACCTCAAAGTCAGGTCTGAAAAAATCGACTTTTCACAGCTCAAAAAAAGAAGTTTCAAAAACGACTTTCCACAAAAAAAACAAATTCCAAGTATCTTCTCTTGTCTTTTTCAACCCAGTCCAAACGAATGGTTGCTACATCGTTTTCATCCAACTAAAACAAAATTTATGGATTTTGGTGCCGGTTTTGCACTGGGTGTAGCACCCTGTGACTTGAAGCTGCATAAGTACTGCGGAGTGAGGACAAACCAACGCCTGCATCAAGGCCACCAAAGCTTGGTCCAAATTAAGAAAAGATAAACCATTGGTAATTTCGATTATTTTTCGTTGTTTGTTGAAAGAGCATTTGAAACAAAATGTTTCTCACTCTGACCTTCCATTGATGTGTTAGTGTTGCAAGTCTTTTTGAAAAAAAAATCAGGAGATTTCAATTTTTCCAACGCCCTCCACTCAGGTTCCCGAAATCCTTCTCCATTCTTTCATGTGCTTCGACCTAGGCCACAGCCACATCTTCCTCTGACGTCACGGACTCGGGTTGAACCATTGGCAAATTGGGAGGCCCATGTATATTTTAAAGGATACAAAGATGGTGTTAGATTCTCAGAATCTACAAGTTCATCAAACCCCAACTATCAAATCCTACACCCCGGCTTTTGATTTCAACTGATCACTGCTCCAGTGGAACAGATTTTGAAAAATTTCATGATGTGACCACCAGGTGAGAGCAAAGCATCAAAGCATCCAGTCAATTGCTGAGAGCAACACTGCTTCACAAGGAAACCTTCTTTGATGATGTCATCCCTGTGGATTACAATTTCCTGAGATGTGGAGCGGCAATCTGTGGTGCCCGAACCTCCCACAGAATGAACAGCTTGAGTTTAAAAACTACCGGCAGAACTTGATTTTTGCGATTGCAAATCAAAAACAGGCAAGTTTCAGCAGCTGCCATGTTTGATGAAACAACGTTTAACCTCTCACAAAACGAGACGCCCCGGTGCACACCTTTGAGAAAACGGCCCACCAGGTTGGAAAATGCCATGCTGATCATGCTGAATGTTGAAAAGGATTGAGTTGGTATCTCTGGATACCATCGGATATCATCTGTCGCGAAAGTAACACAAAACATGTGTTGAACGATCGGAGAAAGGCGTTTTTGTCAAACAGATAAACCAAGAACCAAAGATGTGCCAAATCGTCAAGCCACAAGAAAATCAAGGTAGAAATCATCTCCGACGCCCCTAGAGTTTGTTATAATTCCCATACCTCCTTGTATGCAAAAGTCAATCAATGAAACATTCTCAGAATGAGCAAAGCTTCAGGAAATCGTACACCAGTACATCCTGATGGTTGGATCTTCAGTGTTGAAAAGGCAAAAATGGGTGTTTTCATCTACCAAAGCGATTTCTAAGACACCTGGAAAGGCATTTCAACTGGGTTCGTACTATGGCACAATGTTTTTCCTGCAATACTTCTCTGATGCTAGTCTGATGCCAGCTCCAAATGGATCTCGGAGCTTCTGTCTGGATGCCTTGGCGAAAGTGCTTTCTCGAAAACACAGAGACAACCAAAAGACATCCTACAATTGCTATGCGTGTTTTTTTTGTACAGTAGCAGTTTGTGAAGTTGTGAATTCACAGTAGACACTACATTCACACTTAAACAATTCAAAACATTTCAAAAATGGGCTCCAACCGGCGCTCAAGCAATTTGTTTTGAAGGCAATCGCGCAGTTCTGTACAGGTGAAGGAAATCTCCCAACACATTGGTTGGAACAATACTCCGTTTTGCAGCCAGGTTTGGATTCTCAACCTTTGCTCACTTCGCCGTCCTCTCACAGAGTTCAGAGTTCAAAATGTTAGGTGTCCTAAATTGGCAACTGTTTTGAGCCCTTTGGATTTGGTGTCACCAGTTTTCAGAAACACATTCATTGGGTACAAATCTGAACTGTAGAATTTGAGTGGAAATCAGATTTATACATACAAATACAAACAGCAAAAGATACTCACATATCTTTGTTGTGAAATCCTCAGCGATTCAATTGTCTTTCCCCAAAATATTCCAAACTCCCACTTCCAAGCAGAGCAATGTCAAGCTCCAGTTTTGAGATTTTCCTTTGATTCGGAAATCTCAGAAACCTCGCGTTTCAGCCTCTCCCAAACTCCACCCCTCCTGCAAGTCCTCACCACCCTCTGTCGGCTCGATGGGTTCCATGGGCTCCGGTGTGTTGACAGGTTGAGGCCGTCGTTCGAGGATGAGTTCACGGATCAACAGGAAGGACTGAAGACCACCTGAACTCCCCGTCGGGAAACTGACAAAACCATGAGGTCCAGTTAACAGGATGGTGTTTTCCAGTGCGATTTGTGGAAATTGTAACTTGGGATGTGCAGGGATATGCGGATTTTTTTCTCTTGATTTCTGGTGATTGCATGTGTTTATAGATGATGAAGCATTCCGCATTCCATCGGGGCGCTTTCGGAATTTCATATTAAATTTTCATCAACTTTCCAGATTTTTTTCCACAAACTGTTTCATGATACCGCAAAACATGGACAAGTCCAAGCCGATAGGGCCATGAGGGCTTCTTATGAAGAGTTCCAAGCCGACACGACTGAACCAGACTGAACTGGGTGGATGTCATCATATGTCGTCTGACCTGCTATTGCCACGATGACGGTGATCACCACAATCAATGTGACCTGGACTTCATCCTCAGCCGGATGGCCACGTGGTGTGATGTTGAGGTAGTTTTGAAACCAAATGAAATCAGTGCAGGTTCCCAGCACATTGGTAGCAGTGACTTTTCTTGAGATTTGAAAAATGTTCAGCAACATTGCTTGATGAACATGCGCACATGTAAAGGTTGCAAGGCTGGACCAAGAGTCGGAATGTGCCCAATGAATTTCGTTGGCCAAGCACATCGTTGTGAGAATGACCACCAGCAAGGCCATGACCAATAGACCAAGTTCAATCTGATTCCATTGGTCCTTGCAGTCGCCATGGTTGACCACAACATTGCTTTTCATGTGTTTTTCCGAAAACATCGGTGAATTGAATGTTCTAACACAGCCCTTGCAAGACGGTGTTCTAAGCGGAGATTAGATATCTTTGTCCCTTGCTCTGTCGACCGTGCTGCACCCCTCCCTCCACACAGTTATTGAAAGAAAGCGTGGATTTCTACGCCATCCTGAATGCTTTCGGTATATCTGGCCTCTTATTTTCAACACGTGTCCAACACGCCTTGGTGTACGGGGCCTGGCTTGCATGGAGGCCAAACGATGCCACCAGGACTATCGTGAAGAATCCCATCCTTAGCTCGTTCAATCAGCCTCTTAATACAAATGCTCTCTCGGAGCCGATATGATGAACTTGTTGTGTCTTGTTGTCATGTTCACCTTTGTTCCAAGGAACTGCGTAGATGGATTCAGAGTAATCGGGAGGGTCACGTTTATCATCTTCAACAGCATTTTTCTTACCAACCTTTCCACCTGGCAAGGGCTTGGCTACAAACCATCCGTCGCAACTTACAACCCGGAAAAATATTCTTATTCCAAATGTACGAGGGAGTTGGGATGAGTTGTGTATCAAGAATGCTTCAAGTGTCCCAATGTGTTGGAGTTTGAAAGGAAAACCCTTCAACAGAATGCTTTTTTGATCCCTGCTTTTCCTAAACCGCAACCCTGCCCACCCTGGCACACAAGCCTCCCATGTTTCAAAGCCTTTCCGATAGGATCGTGTCAAGAAACGCCTCAGGAAAAAAGAACACGTGAAGAAAGTGATGTCTGTGATTCCGCTGGGTCAGAAGATTCAGCTGAACAACAGAAATTCACGTGAAACCCACAACTGACTACATGCCTTTCTCACTCACAATCCTTTCTGAAAAGATAGCAACAAAACCCCAGAATTCAAAATGGCCAAGCAACACCTGGGGTTCATCCTTGAGGCTCTTGTCTTGGGTCATTCGAATCCATGAGCCCGGTCCGACCTGAGTTTTGCACCTCCAAACGGCATCCATGAAATGCCAGATCGCAAATCCATAGCAGTCATGATTCCGACCTTTTAAACATAGCAAGCAAGCACTTCAAGCACTTCACGCACTTCCTTGACAAACAGGAATGATTGAGGCGCTTCGACATGACTTCCCAACAACTCGCCATATATCAGCACTAAACCCAAGAGTCGGTACCAGGGTAAGGTGGTCATGCAGTGTTGGACGCTGCTCATATTATGATACCATTGAACTCCATCATGTCCTGTTGTCCAACAGTCTAACCCCAAACTCCCTTCAAAAGCAAGCCGCGGCAAAGCACAAGATGATGGCTAACACAGCGATGGTCATCCCAAAAAATGGGTTGGCGCCCGCCAAACAATGCGCCTGACCGAGACGCTGAAGTTACGTCGACATAACGTATAAAAAAAAAGTAGTAGTAGTAGTAGTAGTAGTAGTAGTAGCAGCAGCAGCAGCAGCAGCAGCAGCAGTAGTAGTAATAGTAATAGTAGTAGTAGTAGTAGTAGTAGTAGTAGTAGTAGTAGTAGTAGTAGTAGTAGTAGTAGTAGTCGTAGTCGTAGTCGTAGTCGTAGTCGTAGGGGT
>Ga0126337_10001758_pt1 | contig 13364 bp, 19 predicted proteins | sample DipCmetagenome_FD_92527 | JGI IMG/M metagenome (GOLD analysis project Ga0126337, IMG submission 92527) | Coral microbial communities from La Bocana,Puerto Morelos, Mexico - Diploria C A metagenome | ecosystem: Host-associated > Invertebrates > Cnidaria > Coral | place: La Bocana,Puerto Morelos... | reverse complement strand
TCTTGAAAGGAAGCTGGTTGTTCTGTATGTGTGTCTGTGTGTTTGTTCTGTGTGTGTGTGTCTGTGTGTATGTCGTCAAAGGAGTTCGAAGTCTATGTTTTTTGTTGCTGTTGTATTCAGTATTCAAATGATATGTATGGTCTGAAAGATGTCTGGTATAAAAAAATCCATTGCTTACCTTCTCTTGCGTACAACGATTGCTGGCTTCCTCTGCACATTGGAACACTGCAACTGCACCTGTGTCTTGTTGATATTATACACTGCTACTCCTAACACTGCTGTCAAACATTTCTTTTATTCAACTGTCTTCTCTGCTTTCGGGTCCGGCGTCTAGTTTCTCGCCACTGACCACGAGCGGAAACGTGGGACGAGCAGTCTCACCTAGTGGCAGCAGCAGCTAGTAATACTAGTAGTAGTAGTAGTAGTAGTAGTAGTAATAGTAGTAGTAATAGTAGTAGTAATAGTAGTAATAGTAGTAGTAGTAGTAATAGTAATAGTAGTAAAAGTTAAAAGTAGTAGAAGAAGCAACAGCAGTCGCAGTAGTATGGCACCCAGCAATGGCGCCCGGCAATGGCACCGGGCAATGGCACCCAGCAACACCCAGCCATGCTACGCATGGCACCGGCGCTGGCACCTAGGATGGCACCAAGCCATGGCACCCAGCAGTTGCATTCATGGCACTCAGCAATTGGGGAAAAAAAGATTGTAAGCTACTATCAAGTTTTCGAAAGCTTTGATATCTCCATTTACAATGCCAACGCTAGCGATCTTTCGGGCCTGATGGCGGCCTTACCTGAATGGGTCTTTCCTCCTGCAAATTCCATCCACACCTATCCGTGGCGCATTGTTTGGCCCTACCATCCAGTTATTTCTACCGGTAGTAGTAAAGTTCGCTCTTACAATCAAGAACATCTTCTTTTCCATAAGACTCATCACTTTGCTATTTACCACCAGGTCGCTGCGGTGCATTATGAAATGGCCAACCTTTTCGGCCAATACTTCTTGACTCGACCCCCCCCTTCCGTATTTCAACGCTATCAAATCGGGCATTGCTGGCCTCCCTGCTGTCCCTGCTGACATTCGCACTCGCCGTATACCTCTCTGCCCTTGCCTGGACCTATCCGGTTGTCACCGGCCAGGAGCGAGCCTGTGATGTCTGCGCCCTGGAAAAACGCCCCGCAATACCCTCGCTGAATATCCGCTATGGCAGCTCCAGCTCGCTCGTCTGCTCATGCTAGTAAAGCTCCCCCTACTCCTCTCTCTCAGCCCGGCGCTCCTACCGCTCTACGTCCGAGAGCACTCTCGGACCCCTGCTCAAGCCCCTATCCAGGCCCATATTGGGCCTTCCATCCTCCGTTGCTTCCTTGTTGGAGCGTCCCCTGCCGAAGCTGCCATATGGAAGTGGACAGCATCTCCCCCTCCCTGCCCCTGCAAATCAATTATTTGCGTCCTGCTGTTCATCCTCCTCCACAAATAGATCCACAATCCCCTCTCCCGGTATGGCCCCCATAGCCGCAATGAGAAGTGTCGAATCCGGAAACTGTGACTTCACCACCCCAGCGGTGGTAGGAAACATCCACCCTTTGGACTCATCTTCTCTGAATTTTTCTTCAAGCTTCTCCGCAAACTCCTCCGCCGACTTGTAGTTGCTCGCCTCCTCAGAGAAAACAAATTGATCCAAGGCACGACTCTTCACCTTAGGAGGAAACACCTTAATAAGCACATTGAACCTGCTCCTTGTAACCAACAGGGACTCCAGAAGAAAAGGTGTCACCTGGTCCAACCTTGCCAATGATCTCCATGGCTTGTGAAAACTCCAAATAGAAAGGCTGACCATCAGCACTGAACACCGCCTGGCCAGGCATAGGTAACCTGGACGCCATCTTCACCCTGAGCGCCTCCAAGCTGTCATCACTGAAAGGTGAGGCCTTGGCTGACGGTTTCTTCGGGAAGTTTGAACAGTTTGTTTGGCTCAAGGCCACGAACGCTGACATCTTCCTTCCTCTTCCACTATTACACTATCTTCCATGGGGTTCCTGCGAGAGGGGAAAGCTTTACTTGGCTTTTCCCTCCTTCTCCTCCGCTGCTCCTACGCCTCTTCCCACGCTTGAATCATCTACGGCAGACCTACCTGAAGCACCTCTTCCTATGTTGGTTGAGCGATCTGTGGACCTTGAAGAGTCTTTCTCTGACCCTTTGCAAATGAGTGCTCCTCAGATCTGCCCGGAGCCAGTGGAGGACTTGCCTCCTATCGTAGTTCCGTCCCCGCCGGCCCTTTTTCCGCTCCTCACCTTTCCATCGCCCTTCATCTCCTTCTTTCAATACCCCCTTTCTCACAGCGGTAGTGGGCGCTCCAAACCACCCAATGGCTGGTAAATCCTTGCACTCTCATTTAGTTGGATGTGCCACTGTTAATCCCGTCGAGTCTGCACATCGCTTTGTTATTTATGTCCCTATTAGGTCCACTCTTGCCTGGAATGGTCCACTGGATGGGCGCCTCTTTTTACTGCTCTCGCTTCTCTATCCTGATTTGCCTTTTTTGGTTTGTCCTCCCACCTTGTTCCTAGGTTGTCAAGGGAGTAGTTGGTTACCGGGTTGGCGCATAAGCAAAATCACACGCGCAGTATGAATGGTCTTCATCTTTACTGGGAGTTCTTCACCAACCTGGCCATTCTTGCGTTTCCTACTTACTTTCCTTTCTGTCCCCCCAGGCATCGGTCTCTTCCATCAAGGAGCTTGTTGGTCGAATCTGCCGGCTGGACCATTCCGCGGTTCCGAATCTTGGCAAAGGACCATTGCCATAGCCCCATCTGTTTGCACCAAAATATGTGTTGAGTTGTTGGGGATTAGTCCCCTTTGACCATCTAGTAATGTCATCCCTGAATTTTAAGGGTTGAATTCCTAGACCTGGTCCGTGTCCTGAGGAAGGATATTTTGGATCTGCACGAGCGGTTCGAATGCGGAGGTGGTTGAGGATTGGAACGAACATTTGATCATTTCCTTTGTCGGCTTTATGTGATTTGGGTGTTTTGCTTTGTTATGGTTTTAGATGGTTGATGGACTTAGAAAAAAAGATGGCAAGAACATCCGATTTTTTTACATGAACAAAACATGTAAGGTTTGATGTCCCAGAACATTGCCCAATACTTCAGAGCATTTTCTCCCTTCGCTGATTTCGCGCGTGGTGAATTTTTACGCGCAAAAAACTTGGGCGTGGGAAATATACTTCTGAGTGTTTTGCTACATGTGATATGTTGGATTCTTGATTCAAGTCGCAGTTGTCCCAGCAACAACGTCTTCTAGGAAACAGTGACTTCTGCAAACAAAGCGTGATGCCTCCCCAAAACATCGTATCTAACCTCTATGAGCACCCTGAGATTTTCTTTCCTATTTTCACTGGTGAGCCGGGTCGTCTTGAGAAGTATTGGGTGAGAATCAGGATCTGTACAAAAGTTTAGGCAGGGGCAGCTCAGAAACATGGCAGTTTGAAGTATGTTTTTTGTTTGGGTTTTTCATCTATGTGTACACATATATGTATATATATATATATATATCTATCTATCTATCAATTTAGATGTCTCGGACTTTTAATTCAGACACATCTAAACTTGCTAAATCTAAAAATATTTCTATTTTGAAATTCATTTGTATATTGCATTTTTTGATTTGTCAAAAAGTGTTTGCATATGTCCTTTCTGACCACCAGCCTGTATGCAACCGACATCTCAGGATGTACGCATCTCAGCTGAGGATGACTTCTGGGGGTCTGGGGGAGGGAGGATGATGGCATACATTAAGTACTCTGCGGCTACGTGTATCATCTTGGCATCGCAAGTATGCGTTTGCCAAACAACCTTCTCCCATGAATCTTTGTGCAACCACAAAGTCACTGTCCAAAACTGGGCCGGTGGTCTTTCTCCCTCATGCACCTGTTCTCGGGCGCCATCTCCTTCTGCTACTGGACACCACCTTGTCCATGATGGCTCCAAGCTCGCTTCATCCTTTAGCCCATCTCTACCCCACTCTTGAGCTATGATTGCAGGCGGGTCTCTCAATAACAAGTTCTTCCTGAATTATCGGGATTGCTACAAGATTTTTGAAGACTCCTTTTCCCGCTGATGTAAGCGCAACTCTGTACCAACACCTGGTCCCCGATGGCTTCTTGCAAGGTTCTCTGACTTCTGGCAAGAGCACAAATCCCGTATCTCTCTTCATACCTCAGCAAGCTTTACCAAAAAGCCCCTTCCCAACTCTGTCTTGGGAAGACAAAAAGCTTCCTCTCCTCGCATCTTTTGTCCTGTCCTCGAGTTTGCCTGCCTATCCAAGACCTTCTCTGATCCTTCAATCTTTTGACCTACCTCTGAAAGCCTTGATTCTGTCCTTCGTATTACTAACAAACATCTCCTCGCTGGTTTCAAACATCTTGACCTTGGGCCGTAGGTTCTGGCTGTACTCTGCCACGCCTATGTTCTGCCAAAAGCCAAACCAGCATTCGCCAGCGACCGGCTTGTTTTTTTTAACAGTCTTGACACTCCAGGTTCTTCGAAAGTTGGTCAATGTTCTTGTCCATCCATCTTACCAAACCAATCAGGCAGGCGACATCATCAAAGGGCGAGCCTTCGCAAGTTATTCGTTGTTGCGTTGCAGATGCAAACTTTTTCCGGTGGGCTCACAGACCTTTCAACAAGTTCAAATTGGACCTCCTCTCTCCCCTGCATGTGCTTGATCTCTGAACAAAAATGGCCCGATACTTACGCCGCCACCCTTACACCTTTCATCCTGCTTGCTCCGCTGCGTCGATAGCCGTCTGGTTATTCGCCCTCCATTCCTCCTTTTGAAGCCCTACTTCACCAGGACCTCTATGCAAAGCCCATCATTTTAGAAGACGAAACGGACCAGGAGTTTTGCGGGCTTCAAGTGGAATCTCATCGCGTTTTTTGTCGTTTTCCGGTACCACCATGTCCCCCTGCGTGTTCTTTTCATGTCTTTGTCTCCGTCTGTTTAGCCTCGAACCAAATAAGTTATCCTTGACCCCCGGCAGTCTTATTGGTGGCCTCCTTCACTATACGCATAAGATGGTTTTGGTTCCCTTTAGTCGTTTTGGCCTCGTAATTGTTGGCTTCATCGGTGTGCCGTAGTGGATCAGAAGTATTGATCCAGAAATCTGGCCCCAGATCAACTACATGTGGAAAATTGGAAAAAGCCTTTTTGCGGCACACCTTTCCTCCTCACCTGATTTCCCAAAAATCTAGAACGTGAACTCCAGATCAACGAAAAGAGGAAAAGAGAAATGCTGCTCTTGTTTCGAGTTTCATTTTGCTGCCAATTTTCTTTGAATCAAGGTGGTAAAGTCCCGGAACTGGGATGTTGGCATGGGCTGAATGTAAAAGTTCTGCAAGCTGGCGCGGTTCATGCTGGCGTTCAATGCGGTGGACGGCGCCCAACTGAGCCGTGCTGTGATCCGGAAATTGGCTGGCGGCAAAGGCGGATAGCCGGCGTCGTTAGCTGTGGTGTTGTGGTCGTCGGTGAAGGCAGGTGAAGTGGTTGGTTCAGAGGGTGAAGAATCTGCGTACTCGGGAGTCGACGTTGTCGATGTAGGTCAAAGGGGACGGTAACTTCCATTGTTTTCCAAACCAAAACACTTGCCAGCAAAATGCTGTGACATGCAGAAATTGAAGCTGCATAAACTTCAGCTTCACCAGAACTCAAGGAAATGACCTTCTGCGTTCTGCTGGAAGAATACAGCAAGCAAGATCCAGCCTCCTGAAACTGACTTACGATCTGACTTATTTGAAGCCCAGACAGAATCTGAAAACACCTCAAGATGCAAAGAATCTGGGTCCTCGAAACATTGGCTGTGAACACCAACATACAAGCAAATTCCCTTTGGTTCCATGGGGATATGAAACGAGGTGCCTCGACACATCCTTCTTTCTCAAAGTAGGCGTGGCCACGCCAGTCGACAGCCACCTTATGGTGCCTTGGCAATGTGGAAGGTCTGTTGCAAGGTAAAGCAAAAATCCAACACAAGAACAATAATGGGATGACTCTTCTGGGTTCAAAGCTTCGGTATCATCCTTTTCATCCAACAATGGATGACCAGGGACCCTCTTTGGTCTGCTCGTGGGTTTCACTCCTGTGATTTGCAAAAGCTGCTCAATGTGCCTATGGTGTGTACTGATGGTCAACAGATGTGTCCTCTTCAGGAACGAAATTTCATCGCCTTCTTCTCTAATGAAACTGCTGCTCACCTTGTGATGCTGCTTCAACATAGGAATCAAACGATTGTCAATGAAATCAGCTTTGCCACAAATCAACATGTCATCCATATGAAGCAAAATTATAATGTAGCAAGAAGAATCCACACTTCGAAGCAAATTAGGCGACGCTGAGCACTGAACCATGTCTGCCTCTTCACACAAAAGATTTGCGATTGCCTCATACCATAGCTGTGAACCTGTCCGCTGGCCAGGCAACACATGGCCAAGATGGTTAAGGATACAACAGTATACTCCTTCTGAGGGACGCTCAAGAAGGCCTCTCCTATGTCAACAGAGGATGAAATATTTCCAGCATGCCTCATTCTAAGACACAATGTTTGGAGCAAACGACCACCCAATGCATTGCTTGCTGGTGAGAACAGATCAGTCCTTTTCACACAGCCAAGCATACTCACGTGCCACGAGCCTGCTACGATGAAGCCAGCAATGCTTGTTGTCGATCATCTTTTCACGCCAAGTACGAACGAATCTGGTACTTAAATTCTTACGCGCAACACTTGATTCAGAAGCCTCAGATGCAGGAAGAAGAACACCCATGTCACAAAGCCTCTGGATTTCTACACGATCTGCAATGTCATCTAGCACCTTCAACTCCTGCTCAGTAAGATTGGGCTCATGTGGAGTAAACTCAAAGATAAGCTTATCAAAATCAGAGTTGCCGCAAGTGCCAGACTCACGATCATAGCCCTCATCATCAATGTCGTTGTCATAGCCTTCCAATATCTCAATCTCGTTCTCCTGAAATGACAACTCAAGCTCTTCATCTTCACGCCGGTCACGTACTGACATAACTTGATCTGGTGTTTCCACCTTGGCCTGTTTTGAAGGGCTACTCGAAGTCTCCAGCTCAACTGCATCTCTCTGAACAGATGCACTGCCTCCTGGACTGGGAGGCGCTGTGTTCAAAGGAGCATTTGGAACCTCTTCTGCAACTGGCCCCGCCTCAGCTGATATCCCAACTGGTGGTGGCTTCTGCTTTCTCTTGATTCTTGATCACGTTCTTCAGCCTCATCTGCTCTAGCCTGTTCACCAAGCTCATCATAATTCAACGCAGGAATTGGTTCAGGACCTGCATCTCTTCTGTTCTACATCCTTGAGGTTTTGCCTAGCCAAACTGCTGGAAACCACTTTGGATCACTTTTTCGATCCTGACGAATAAACAGGCGTTCTCCAAACTGAGCTACAGGACCACTATAGCAACGACCAGTGGCTCTCTCAAAAGCAGTTTGACCAAACGAAACTCGATAACGGCCGTGGACCCAGGCTGAATGGGCAAGGGCCCATGCAAACCAAGGGTGAGTACAGGAGAAAATCTGTTTACCAATGTTGCAGCAAATTTCCAAATCACTATATAATCAAAATGCAAGCATGGCTCCTCGCAAGCTCTACTGCGCCTTCTGCAGCACCACCATTTGCCCGGTGGTTTCCAACAGCTGTTGGTTCAGGAGTCATTTTGATTCCAAGTGATCTACACGCCTTACACACTGCTTGCAACAATGCCAACGTGGAAGGTTCTCCATCACATCTTAACCTACACGTTCATTTCCAGTTGAAACAACGAAACGTGTCAACTCACTGACAAGGAATTGAAAACACTTGCCACCTTTTGACAACGTTGGTGCTGCGCCTAGCAGGCCTGTATCCTTGTCATGCATGGCAAGGAATGTGGCCTTGTCTGTAGATTCCTCTGCGCTCCTACCACAAAATCGAAAGTCGAAACTAATCAAAGATGATGCACTGTGACAATCGTCTGTTGCAACATGTTTGTCTTGCCTTGATCCAAATGAAACACAAAGCTCACACCATTCCTCAAACGGCTCGTGGGTCAAGTTGCGCTTATCCACCTGCTGTTTGATGGCTCAACTGGTCTCCTCTGAACGTGAATCTCACGACGTGCCTCTGACTTCATCTTAGTTTCAACTGCATGAGACGCCATCAACTCCTGTGTCTTGGCAAAAATCTGAAGTCTCTGCAAATTGATCTTCTTACATCCACGAGTGCTCAAGCCTAATGTGTCACATGCTGTTCTGATAACTTTGAGTGGACAACTGACGTCTATCTTCACTCCATCACTGATCCATCTGTTGGTGCTGCAACAACACGGTCATCTGGATCTGGTTCATCACCACCTGCACGTGGTGGCTCAGTAATGCCCTGATCTGGAACTGCTGGAACAGGAGAAGAAAGGAAATCTTCGTCATTACCATCATCTGCAGAAATTCCAAGCCCGACAATGGGACCAAGGCATAGCCACCTCATCCATTTCAAATCCAAGAAATTCACATGGTACTGCATTTGTGTGTGCAATGGTTATCATTCGAATAACTTTCTCGCGATTTGCAACTGTGTATTCAAAATCACTGTCACTGATCTCTTCAAGGGGTTGTGAATATTCGATTACTTCCCAACCAGTATTTTGATATTCACCAGCACAGTACGAAGCCAAAGCAAAGTACGAGACGGACACAACGTCGTGTCTATGCACGTAGGTGAGCTCGTCTCGATTGCCCACAAATCTTCATGAAACTCATTCCAGCCAGGTGATAAATTGGCCAACGAAGTCAATCTGATTGCATTGATGGACTGAGTTTCTGGCTCAACTGTCTCACTGATGTTGGCGGCTTGGAAATCACACCCTGAGTATACAAACTATTCTTTCGATAATATGTCGCAAAACTGTAACCATCTGTGCGCAAATGAAGTTCACCATTGATGCGTTTGAAATCCCATCCTGATCTCAGCAACAAGCAAATGATAGGGCCTGTCACTGATGCAACCATGAAATGTTCTTTAATGATGACATCACTTCCTAAACAAACCTCTGCAACTCGACGTCCTCTCTGCTGGATTGGTGCCCCTTGGGCATCTACGAACCTGGACGAAGGATCAGACTGCACTGCATGACCCAAGTTTGCACAATCAAGCGGCAAACACTTGAATCAGCACCTGAATCCAGCAGGATTTCAACAACGTGGCCTCCATGGTCATTTGAAGGAATGGCACATATGTGCTGAATATCACAACTTGCAGAAAGAAATGGTGAATACGTCCAAAGGTCATCATCATCATCACCACCACCACCATCATCATCATCATCATCATCATCAGTGCAACTCATGTCATGACACTGAACAACACAAATTCTTGAAACAGAATCCGAAGAAACACACGGATTTTGCTCGAATGCGGTCAGGTCTTGCACAGAGGGCACGTGTAAACCAACACGAGAAATTGCTCGAATGTTTCGAACATTGGACTGACTGGCGGGCGCATTGCTTGACGATGCACCATTGCTCGACCCATTGTAAACCGTGCTGCTATCATCGACTGTATCTGCATTAGTATCATTAATCTGACGAACTCCACCTGCAGCCTTGTCAGACTGCATCTTTCTGCAATCAGCCTTACGATGACCAAACTTGAAACAATATGCGCACTGATTTGGATCCAACTTCTGATATCCAGATTGATTCGAACCTTTGCCACCAAGGTCAGATTTTCCTGTGGAAAAATCCTTTCCTTTTCTTTTTCCTTTGAAGTTCGAATTCCACTGTGAAAATCCTTTGCCCTTTTCCATCTTTTCCTTTCCCTTTAGATTTGCCCTTTCCATCTTTGCCCTTCGTCTTGCCTTTGCCCTTCCACGTCACTGCGTCGATCTCCATTGGTGAAGGTCCAGAATTGCCAGGTGATGCATAACTTCCTGCCACACCAAGTTCGCTATGCACGTTCGAAGTGCTCCACGATGCAGTCACCACTTCGTAGCTCATCACGTAACTACGGACTGAATCACAGGTGCTGCTGTCATTCATCTGCAATTATTGAATATGCTGTTTGCTGTGATTAGGAAGACACTTGACCAAAATCGATAGGGCCAAGTCGTCACTAACATTCACACCTGCACATTTCTGGTACTCGGATCTGAGACGTTCCAACCCTAAAACTTGTTCACGCAAAGCCTTTTCTTTCACAAACATTGGGGCTTGCATGTATGCTTGCAGCAATGAAAGGGCTCGAGATTTACTTGAAGGCTGAACCTGTTGTAAAAGTTGGTGATACACCTCAAGACCATTCCGGTCTTCCTGCTGACGCAAAAGCCTGAGAGGCTTGCCGCGAAGAACACCTGTAAAAATCGAATACAGCTGTAATGCACGTGCTTGTTCATCACCATTCAGCTTGGTCAAATCGATTGTCACCTTTGGATGCTCTTCTACAAACTTCAGTTCTGATTCAAATTTGCTGTCAGCATAGAATAACCAGCTTTTGAAATTCAAAAGGAAATCTCGCCAAGTTCTCTGATCTAAATCGGCGTCCTCTGACCCAAAATGATCTGGTTGCTTGATGATCTCAGATGCTTCACGAAATTTCTGCTCACCATTCTGCTCACTCGACTTAGCAAAAGCAGCTTGCACCGCCACCGAAAGAAGTTGCTCGGGCGTTGGAGTAGCCATGAGGAGCACGGCTGTGTCAACACTTTCAACTTCAAAGATGCAATGCAAACACCAAAGAAAGTTTCAACCACTATGTTTCTTGAAACCAGCTGACCAATCACTACATGAAATGCCAGCTAGATATTAAATACCATGCAAATGCGGGCCGACGGAAATTGGGCTTTCTACCGAAAAGGGCTGAATGCACTCCTCCCCACGGTAATTCGAGGATCCTAGGAGCTCCGCTACCTTGATTGTTTTCCAAACCAAAACACGCCTCGGACATCCAAGTCTTAACATGTTACCTTTATGACATGAAGTGAACAAGAAAGAAGCGAGTTGAAACACTACACGCGGAAACGTCTAAGTACACGCAACTAGAAACACTACCTACAAGACTAACTACAGGTACACTAGCAGCACTATATCTATAGGACAAACTTTCAGTCAAACTTTCCAATCATGTTTGGCATGGCTGCCTCTGGTGATGAATCGCTGGTTGGTCAAGCTGAAGTGGATGTCCTGGTAGTGGCGGATGTAAAGGGGTGTCTGCCAATTCAAGGTCGGGTCACCACAAAAATGTAAATCACATGTTGGGATCGGTGCGGATGATCCAACCACGGAAGGCAACCAATTCACAATGATGGAAACCAGGACGATGAAGATGTTGACAGGTTGGATGATGGCAATGGTCATGGAATGATCAGATCGGCGTTGGTATGCGTGGCATCCCCACAATCTTGGCGCCCATGGTCACAGTCGTGGCCTTGCCACACATTCAGATTTGCTTGGAGCAGGTTCCAATCAGGTGGAGGGATGTCCATCTTGGCTGGCGGCGGCCATGACTGAAGGTATCAGAAACAAAGGTGATCTTTTTCTCTTTCTCTGGAATCAAGGGCGCTTGTACCCAAATGAGCCACGAGCAAACAAGTCTGTTTCAATCCAAGTTCCAAGAATTCAACACATATGTACAAGCGTCTTCACAGAGGCATCAAACACATGTGTGATTGCTACAGCGCACAAACAGGTATGCGCTAACCAAAAAGTTGATTCAAAACAGTTGATGAACAGCTGATCAAAGTTCATATAAAACTGAAAACATTGAAAGCACACTGATAAACCATGAACATTCTATTGAAATTGAAGTATCTATTTTGCAATCATGGGATCTAATGAGTGCGTCAGCTCCCATCGGCTGAGGCCAGGGCCATGCCATGAATAGCATTGGCAACCAATCCAGGAACGGGTGTCTAGGCAGGTCTAGCCACCTTATCCATTTTATTTTGCATCTAATCGAAGGAAGTTTAGAAGCCTAACTTCCGACAATATGGACAGTTGAAAAGCAGAGTAGAGAAGTCAAGTCAGCAGAAAGAAGATCAATACGCGAGAAAAGTCACTAGAACAAAGATATACACGCGCCAAATGTTAGGAAAGTCGCGAATCGTTGTGTTTTTCAATGATTTGTGGTTCCAGATGTTCGAAAAGTAGGCTCGCTAAACCGGCGGGCGCGGAATTAGCTGTTGAGCAGAGAAATCAAAAATGGCACGCAGCTGTGGCGCGAAGCACATTTGCAAGTCAAAATGTACAAAACACCTCAGATCGGGACCAACCTTTGTAGTTCCAACGTCGAAAAATGGCACGACGCTGTGGCGCGACACACAAAGTCAAAATGCACCAAACACCACGCGCGCGGACCAGTTTTTGAAGTTCCGATCTCGAAAAAGCGAAGCACATTTGCCCGTCAAAATGCACAAAACACCACAGCACGCCGCTGTGGCGCGAACCGCATTTGCCTGTCAAAATGCACAAGGCACCACATGTTCAGACCACTTTTTGAAGTTTCAATCCCGGGCACGCCGCTGTGGCGCGAAGCATATTTGCAAGTCAAAATGTACAAAACACCGCACGTTCGGACCACTTTTTGAAGCTCACATGTCGAAAAAATTGTCAGTTAGTAACTTAATCAGTCACTCAATCAATCAGTTAGCCAACTAGTCAGGTAATCAATCCATGAATTAATCAGTTAGTCAGTTCGTCAATTAGTCAGTTAGTCAATTAATCAGCCAATGAATTTAGTCAGTTAGTCAATTGGTCAGTTAGTCAGTTAGCTAGTTAGTCAGTTAGTCAGTTCGTCAATTAGTCAGCGAGTCAATTAGTCAGTTAGCTACTTAGTCAACTCGTCAGTTATAGTCAGTTAGTCAACCAGTCAGTGAGTCAGTTAGTCACTTAGCTACAGTTGTTTTGTTGGTCAGCTAGTCAATTAGCCAGAAAAACAATTAACCAATTAGTCAGTCAGTCAGTTAGTCAGTGAGTCAGTAACTCAACAAGTCAGTCCATCAGTTAATCAACCACTCAATTAGTCAGTTAGTCAGTTACCCAGTCAGTCAAGAAGCTACTTAATCAGTCAGGAAGTCGATCAGTCAGTTACTTAATCAGTCAGTTAGTCACCTAGCTATTAGTCAGTTAGTCAGTTAGTCATTTAATCAGTTCGTCAGTTAGTCAGTTAGTCAATCAGTCAGTGAGTCAGTTAGTCGGTTAGCTAGTTAGCTAGTTAGCTAGTTAGCTAGTTAGCTAGTTAGCTAGTTAGCTAGTTAGCTAGTTAGTTAGCTAGTTAGTTAGCTAGTTAGTTAGTTAGGTAGGAAGGTAGGTAGGTAGG
>Ga0126337_10001757_pt1 | contig 13368 bp, 4 predicted proteins | sample DipCmetagenome_FD_92527 | JGI IMG/M metagenome (GOLD analysis project Ga0126337, IMG submission 92527) | Coral microbial communities from La Bocana,Puerto Morelos, Mexico - Diploria C A metagenome | ecosystem: Host-associated > Invertebrates > Cnidaria > Coral | place: La Bocana,Puerto Morelos... | reverse complement strand
GGGGTAACCCTGCGATGGACTAGCATCCCATTCAGGGGGGAGTAGCAATATTCCTAGTCGCTTAATGCTACAGAAACCGGGATAAGCTCCGGCCTGATGGGCCACTTAGGCTCGTATGCAGACATAAATAGGGTAGGGAAAATTGAAAATTATGGTCATAAATAGGGTAAGGGTTTTGGGAAGCAGGCCACACACCCCTACCCAATTTTTCTGGGAGTGAAAATGTGTAAATTAAAACAATTATTTTAGATTTACATGGTGTACAATGTAAATGCTGATTGAGGCTAGGTATCCTTTTAATTTACACATTTTCATGTTCTGTTGTTACCATTTGTCTTAATTAGCATTTTTTGTCTACTTATTATTCAACTTGCTTTGTAAATCACTCAACTGAAGATGACAGAACATAAAAAATTGGTGGTTTTCCTTAAATTCTTTAATGTCAAAAGCGTTCAAAGACACTAGAGACACCATGTCTTAGACTTGCCACAAAATTATTATTTTCCATAAAATTAGCGACAAAGGCGCAAGAAACAAGCCACTAAGTTGTCTGTTTAATTTCCGTCCAACTAAAAAAACACTGGAACTGGACTTTGAGAAAAGCTAGCCATGACTTTGAACCAATCTTGATGCTACTGTCCGTCATGTCATGTCAAAGGCGAGGTCAAGTATGGCCATGTCCTGTGAAAGTCACTCTTTAAATGCCCTAATAACCTGTTGTTTTGTTATTTTTTTCTGTTTTATTAAATGAAAGCTTGCTTTCTTGCCAATGTATATTTTTTTAATAATGGAAAAAGAGTTTTAACTTGACCTGGAGGTGGTAGAAGAAAACAGTGGGAAAATGCAGCTGCCAGTGGTGTGCAGCATTTTTCTGGCCAATCAGAGAGGAGACTAAAGGTCAGTAAAGTCTGCTGTGAGGAAAGCGGACATTTTTCTCCAGTTGACTTCATTACGGGGGCCTTAGTGAAATCTTCATTGTGGTTTGGACTAGGAAAGGTAAGTCAGTGTTCAATGTTCAGAGAATAATAGAGTTTAGAAAGTAATTAACTGCAGCAGTGCCTACAAGAACATAACTCACTATGAATTGTATGTTTTCAAGAATGGACAGATCCTCAGCATTGAAAACAATTTAATGGATGATTGCACTTGACTGAATCTTAGTTGATTGGCAGAGCCCTTTGTTATGGCAAGACTTTATTTTTAATTCACATAATATAATAATATATAATATTTAATTACAAAAGTTGATAAAGATACTATTTTTTCTTATGTAGTCAAGTTTTGTGAATTGAATTGAAGTGTCAAATTGAAAGTGATCGAGTGAAATTTGAGTGAAATTATAGCTAAGGTTAAATTAAAATAAGCTTGAGCTTAACTCTGTCTACCCTTGGAAAAAAGCTCATGTAAATATAAATGCAATCTACATTGAAGGGAAAACCTTAGTCATGCGACTGCCAGCTATACATGACAATCCATCTTGACTCTATCAGAGGATCAGTCAGTTTGAAACTCCGCTATCTCCTGCCCCCCAGCAACCAGCCAGGCATTTGACATTTTGAACTGATTCTCCTGGGATAAGACTAGTGTTCAAATGCCCACTGTAGTGTTATAAGATAATAGATCAATGTAATTCAGGGTTCAGGGCTTAAAGAGTGGGTATTACGTGTAGTTGTCATTGACAAGTAAAAATTCAAGGTTGGCTACAGTAATAGAGTAGTTAAGGTTCCATTTATTACCTCAGCTTCTTTAGTAAGTGAAGTTGTTACAGCGGTTGATAAAAATCAAACTTGCTAACTCGAGTTGTCATTTTTACCAATAATTGCAAATTCAAAAGCTGACCTTATAATAATTGTTGTATGATTATCTGGACAGTACCAACAGTTTCAGAGTTTCAATTCTTGGTGTCTTGAGGCATTCAAAAAGATATAAAATTGTGCCCATTAAAATCTGTCTAGTGGAAATTTTGTTATCAATGTAAGTAATGTTTTTATCCTCCAGCTAGCTTTTTGCTATCCCAAAATAACTGAAGATATTAGCAGAATAAAGTGGGAGAGGATATATAAACAACTTTGTAATTCATAGTCAACTAAGTTGTTTAATCATGCTGTGCTCAAAGTCACTATTGTGTGTAAACATCAAAACATTTTGGTAAGTAAAAGGTTAGACTATTCATTTGTTATTTTTATGTTTTGTGGGAAACACTATCTTACAATTTCTTTAGCCACAACTTTTCAGATCTTTTCCCAGGAAAGATAGATTTAATCGATCACTTTCACTCTGTCAAAAACAAAGTCATTGTCTCCTTTTGGCTCATTTAGGGGCAAGTGATGAACTGTTGTTTTTCCATATGGGCTTCAGAGCCACCTTTTCAAGGTGGCCCTAAACCCTCTGTACAGATTTTTCAAAAAACTTTGCTAAAAGTTGCATTTTATCATGAGTATTAAAATGTAATAATACGAAAAAAAATTCACTCTGATGTTTTTGAATTATAAGCTCCTTGAGCTGTAATTGAGGGTGATTTTAGCAGTGCATACTGTTGCTATGGAAACCTATTGTGTCATGAAAATGATCACAACATGTTCACCAATGACTGAGCAGATTTTTGATTCCATGATTGTAGCAATCAAGTGACAAAGAGTAGTTAAATGGCTCATCAAAATCTGAGGTGCTGGATAGTGTTTTGAGCCACATTAAGTGGCCACCTTCTGGGAAATGGTAGTCAGCCACTTAAAAGAGGTTGGCTGCTTAATAGAGATTGTTGTACCTTGAATATTTTCCACCATCCGGTTAATTTTGTAGTGAACATGACGTCAATTCAAGACAAATATCAGGATAACTGTGTTTGAATGTTTTTATCACTTGCCACCTTCTATATCAGACCCTAATCTGCCATCCCCTTTTCCAAAACAAAGTTTTAAAAATTTTGGGTGGCTGTTTGATAGGTGAAAAGACAATAGAAAAACCCTCATCATGATGACATAAAGGTGATCATGGCTGCTGGTTAATAGGGATTTCATATACAATATTTTACTGACAGTAATTTTGGGACTTTTATATCTGGCCACTTAATAAGAGGTGGCTGCTTAATAGAGGTTGGACCATAGTTGTATTTGGTCATCTTGGCCTGGATATTTGTTTTGATTAATACAATATTAATACATGTCCTGCTGGAATTTATTTTCTGTGGAAAATTTAAGTTAATATTTAGTAGTTGAAAGTAAGCTTGAAGTAAGCATTTTAAGAATGGAAAGAGTTGGAGTTGATTAGTAATCACAAGTTCAATTATTTTCACATGTTTATATGCACCTTTTCACATATGAACTACGTATACAAGGAAATGAAGGAGACAGAAAACATTTACTGATCATTAGGGAAAACTGGAAGTTACACAAGGAATAGCAATGTTCCAAAAGGTGTGTGCATTCCTTACTTCTTGTCACAGTTCAAGTCAGATTTGTTGTTTAAACTGCTATTTTGGAACCATAAAAGATCTTTTGTTGTGACATGTTTGTATGAGAGAGATGAATGCACAGACGGACAGACGGACAGATAGACAGACAGACGGACAGCAGATGTACTTGTCTGTTTGGCTTTAGTCGTTTCATTTATTTGTGCTCAAGAAGTGCACTTTTAAATTGGACTTAGGGTTAAGTCTTGGTTCTCTATGAAATTCCAGCTGGGGATAAGCCCTCATTTGGCTGTATGACATAAACGTGTGACCAAACCTTTAAGTAGAATTGTGAGAAATACAAAAGAAAAGGCTACCAATTGAGTTCCCTCTTCTAGCCTTGAATCTTGAATTTCTCAGAAACTTATCATTCACTATGATGAAAATATTTTCCTGTAGACTTTATTCCCACAAACAAACAGTTTGCTTAGACCAAAGCTCAAAGAAAACCGTGGGCTTTGAGAAGAAGATAATGTTAAGCCCTCTCGTGAGCCCTCTGGTGTTTGCCAACCGTCTAAAAATCAAAAAATAAAAGTTTTTTTGAGTTGGGGCCTAGAGAGGGTATTGATAAGAAGAGAGCAAAATCATTTTGATTTAGAGACCCGTGAACTTCCCTCCTTTAATGTGATATTAGCCAAAACTTAAGGTAAACCGTTAAGGAATAGACTGGCAAGATTCACCCCTGATTAATTTTCAAGGTATTTTTGTCTGTTTGTTCCTGTTTAGTTCAATGCGGACAAGCAGTGGCTGACCAGATGGACTTACCCAGTGAAGATGTATTGGTTGATCTCGTCGACACTTTATTTCAAAATGTGTCTTTCTTGGAAGGCATGGGGATTCAGTTGACATTTACCCCGACAAGCTAATTAAGTCAGTTAAACCACTGATGAGAAAGAAGTGGAAAACACTGTATTCGACGCCATATATTATGCAAGAACGAGCAAGTGCAAGCAGCAGAAAAGGGGAACTGTAAAGCATTACGAGTTCCATGCAACGGACTATGTTCGATAAATCAGTGTGCTTTGTGCCATGGAAAATTTGTCGATTTTGGTCGTCACTATAGACAGAACTATTTTTTTTTCGCTCTGGCTACTCGCATTTCCTGAACATACTTTGAAACCAAGTCTATAAGCTTGCTTTTTGAAAACCGAAGCCCTAAACATTTACATTAGGCACTTGAAGCCAAAAACTATGATCTTCCGGGGCCGCTTTCCGTTAACATTGTAAATAGTTTGGTACAAAAGTCCTAACTAAAGCTAGCATATTCCTTCCAAACTTGTCAAGTATGAAACAAGAGTGTACATATGATTGCATCTGTCATACACAGAGCTACAAAGCTAGTGAAGCAAGCAGAGAAACCGTTTAATATGTGTATCGCTAGAATCACGATAAACGTGCGGTCGCGAAGCGTGAACGAGGAGCGCGAGCGCGGAAGGTGCAGCACATTTAATAAACTTTTCGCCTGCATCACAGGCATCTTCGACAACGTCTTTAGCAAACCTTTGACATGAATCGCAGATTTTGATTACACTTTTGACCCACCTTTGGCAGTAAGCAAAGGTGTATCAAAGGATCAGCTTTAACGCGCAAATCAAAGGCGTTCTCAGGTGAGAAAAACAGCCTTTATCGCCTTTGACGTCCGTATATAAAGATGATCTTTGATGTGCGTCAAGGATCATCAAAAACCCCGCAAAGGATCATCAAAAACTCTGCAAAGGTGTGGCATTTAAATAACATTTGGTGCGCGGCGGAGTCGTGCGATGCTTTTATAGGACAGTTATTTTAGTTGTAAGTAATATATTTCAATTGTAAATAATGTAATTTAACAGAGAAGAACTACCTTGTGGATATGTTAAATAAATCATCATCATCATCATTATTGTTATTATTATTATTATTATTATTATTAATAATATTCAAATAAATAAATATTTTTTTCTTATTTAAATTAATTCTTTCTGAGCTAAATTAAGTGCTTTCTAAATCGACAGGAATTGTAAATAGTGTTTTTGAATGAATTAGTTTTTGTTTTTCTTTTTTTTCAAGCGGATTGATTGTAAATAGGATTTTAATAATTAGCATTCTTGTGTAATTATGTATGGTTATTATTGGTGTAACTTGTGTAATAGGAATTTGAGCTCAATAAAGCTGTATTAATTAAAAAAATTATTATTATTATTATTATTATTATTTTTATTATTATATTGATATTTAAGTCAAAAAAGGGGCTTTGATAGTGGTCACTCTCGGGAACTAGAAGTTACATACCTACACTTGACGAGAACGACCAGCAAAGTTGTCAACTGTACAATGTACTTATGTTAACAGGTCATGTTCATCACAATAAGCCAGATATCCCCATCTGCTCAGATTTCATTCTTGGTAAATGCAAGAAAGGCTTCAAGTGCCCAGGACATCACTGCCTTTTGCCATTCCACTGGCAATACAAACTTCCAGACGATGAGTGGAAGAGTTTCAATGAGGCGGACAACGAGAAGCTGGAGAAACTCTACTGTGACGTGACGCTTGAGGAATGGTCAGCTACAGGCTATCACATTTCTCTTGAAAGGTATGCTGTGTGGTTTCAGGTAAATTTAGGTATTAATTGAGCCAGAGGGTGGTGTCCAGGTCAAGTCAACTACGTTTAAAATGAAATGCGTTTTATTAGTATAATAAACTATTTTAGTGGAGCTACATTTATGTAATCAAACATACGCTTACCCAAACTTCTCGAATCAGTATTTGATTAAGAAACAAGACGAAAATCTACGTTAAGTCGGTACATGGAGAAAGGTGAAGCAAATGCATTTGTCCAGTACTTACGGATTTCATAAACATCGTCAAAAGGGGCAAGCTATAGCATACTCGTTTATATCGTTCTTTCATCCAGTGTTTCCAATCGGTGAATTCGAAGTTCACATACCTGGAAATTTTTTCTATATATTTACTTTGATGATTAAATCTCATTTTAAAGCGGTGGCTTCCTGCTGCTAGACGTAGTGGACTTTCTGTTTCAAAATAAGCGGTTGCTTAGTAAACAGAGAGATTTGGACGTCATGGCAGACATCAGGCGACTCTCCTCTGAGTCGTACGCCAGCAATCCTGAGGACCCTGTGGCTACTGCTTGGACCTGGTACTGGCAGAACGAGAGTGGAATTTGGCTTAAGTACGATGTGGACCACTTGGTGAGTTAATTTACATTCTCAAGCATGGCAGAGTATGAATGTTTAAAAGAAATCCATTGGCACGTTTTTATGCGCGTGTTAGAAACTATTATGTACAATAACTGTCCAATTTCTCACGCGCTGATTGGCTGTTTTTTATCATCAATAGGAGGACAGACGGATAAAATTTGAAAACTCGGACTTGCAGCTTTATGCAAACGAGCTACTTGTACGCGTCAGACTTGCCTTTCAAACTGACTTTATTTATTCGCGGCATTTGACCAGTTTCGGGTCTTGTTATTGTAAAAATAAATTGACGTCAGTTTTTTATGCGTCTGTCCTCTAATTGAAGATAAATTTCGTCAACATTGTCAAAGTTTTCTGCGGAGCCACAATGTTATGACGCAATTTATCATCAATAAGAGGACAGACGCATAAAAAATTTACGTCAATTGTTAAATTGGCAGCAACCTTAAGACATAGTTTGGTGTTATTTTGAGTATTTTCCATGTGCGATAATGATGCAAAACCAATATTTTTCACGATCTATTTGAAGTAAAACATATAGAACTGCGTTATTTTTGTATGTGTCACTTGCCGTGTACCATAGATTAAACATTGGTATGAGGTTTATCAATATTTTGTGTGTTTACAGGGCAGAGATATGCAGATATCAATAGAAGAAGCATTCTTGAGCAAGAGTAAATGCATCAGCTTTAGAATTTCAGACCAAGATTACAGATTGTTTTTTTCGTCAGCGACTGAGATGTACCAGGAAAACGTGAGGTATGGAACTAGAAAGGAGGTGAGGAGAAGACCGGCAGAGTTTCAATCAAGAGCTGACATTCAACTTAAAAGGTATGTCCAAAATACTGACATTTAGTCATGATTAACTTAAACCCAAATATGTGTGGTTCAAGCTTGGCCAAAACCCAAATTCTTGTGATTTTTATATGGTCACTAAGATCATTATCATCGATCCAGAAAGAGTTGAGTGATCTGCACGACTACCAGTTTTCGACCACGATCGCTACAGAATAAAATGTCCAAGAGGGCCCCGAAAAGTTATCGCACCCGGAAAGCCATAGTAAAACCTCAGATCTTATGATTACAGAGCTGTTTTATTCACATATTCTTAATATGAACAGAGGTTCTCTTCATACAAGAGGTTACAGGCCTATAAAACTCTCTGTTTCTAGATTCAGATGAATTATAATTGGCTTCGCGGTCACAAACTTGAGGTTTTCGGGTCTTTCGAGAAACGGGCCCAGGATCAGACAACGACGCTCGGAGCTGAAGTCTATAAGTCTATGAGTTTATGTCAATGATCGTTATCTCGAAAACGATTGCTGAACTGTTTTCCCATCCTTCCATGTGTGTTGCTTCATTAGGCATTTAAGAGAAATTCACTTGACACGTCGAGGCCGTCAGTTACGAACTGATGAAATGTTTTCGTCCGCTACAGGTCTCAATCTGCCAATCAAAAAGCGGACAACAGCGCAACAAGGGCTAACGTCCCAACTCATTGGTCTGCAGTGCCGTCTGTCAAGCAATACACGCGCGTTCCGTTAACTTCAACCTCATCTGAATATAAGGAAACGGAGACGTTGTTTAAGAAAACAGTAAACAAGAACGTGGTAATCAAAGGCATTGAACGTGTGCAGAACCCGTTCATGTGGGAAAAGTATCAAAGGTATTTCAGTCTAACATTAGCTCCTGTCCTGGCTTAATGTTCTGCAATTAAGACCGCCAATTCTCCTCTCTATCAGCTCCGAAAATGAGACATGATACAAAAAAAAGAAATGAAGTGTTTTCGATGCACACTCTTGAGGTTCTGTAATTGGAAAATTGATTTAGAAAATTGGTGTCAAATTGTGAAGGAAAGCCATCAATCAGAAGATACCTGGTCACCGTTGACATCAGCAAGTTAAGAAGCTAGAGGAAGTAGAATTCTCAGAATATATAAGAACTAAACAGACCCTCGTTTACTTCGTTTAGCTGAAGAAGGTTGCAGCAACCGAAAATTCCTGCTATATTTTTTAACCCAGTAATTGTTTCATTGATTCACTTGACTACATGCAGTGATGCTGGCATAACATTAACCTGCCTTAGACAAAAGCGCATCTAAGAGCTAATTTTAATTTATACCCAATCTATATTACATATGGGTTATTGACCAAGCGTGAGGTTGAGATGGCTGGATATTTCGTGTTTATGGACCGAGACGAACGCAAAAAAGAATGAGGCTATTATCCAGCCATCTTGACCGAACAAGCTTGGTCAATAAAGGATTTATTATATGGGATAAAACACCAAAACATGACGAATCTTCTTTGCGGGACAAAGCCCGTATTCCGAGCGGGCAAGATAGCTCCATCTTGCCCGCTCAGGTAGCCAATCACAGCGCGAGATTCGGTTCATCTCACCCGCTCACAGAGCTAGTCATATAAGAAAGTGACATACATTTCACCATTCGAGCTCTTGGTCGCACCTCGGACGCTGTGCAGTAGGTGAATCTGGTTTAAGCTACGTTTCGGCTTGTAAGGCGTCCTGATTTGCGTTCACTGTTTGCAGGAAAAAGGAGAACATGCTGGCGGTCAAGACTGGAGGCCAAAAGCGAAGCTCTCTGAACGAGAAAAGATTGTTTCATGGAACTAGCCCTGAAACCGTGGAGGCCATCTGCAAACAGAACTTTGATTGGCGCTTGCACGGAAAGAACGCGACCGTGTATGGGGAGGGAAGCTACTTCGCTTTGAATGCTTCTTACAGCGACGCGTACGCCAAGGAAGACGCAAACTCATGTCGATTCATGTTTGTGGCCAAAGTCCTTGTTGGTTCTTATGCTATGGGCCACTCCAGTTATCGAAGACCGCCACAGAAAGATTCTTCAGACCCAGCGAGCGATCTGTACGACTCCTGTGTGGACGACAAATCAAATCCAACCATTTTCGTGGTTTTCGATACCGATCAGTTCTACCCTGAGTACATAGTCAAGTATTCACACGAGAGTGCTCAGTATCCATCTGCAGCAGCATACCAAACAACCCATGGTAGCTATCAGCAACCAGTAGCTAAAAAGCCAGTGCCAAAGCCGAGGGTTCTTAAAGCAGCACCATTGCAATCTGGAGTTTCTCAGGTGCGCGCTACCAGCACCGCGGCCATACCAAGAAGCTCGAGTACGCCTGGTACATCGGTATATTCCAGCACACATGGTGTATCTGTTGGTCATTCCACAGGCTTGAACGCTGCTGGAGTATCACCACACAGCAAAACAAGTGGATCCAACTCTGGTTCAACGAGTAGTTATAATACTTCTTCGGCTTCAAACGCCACTAGCACACGACACCAAACTGCGGCAACCAGACCTCAATCTGGTGCATCGAATAGTTATAATTCCTCCTCAGCCTCAAGCACTACCGTGACTGGAGTTTCATCATACAGCAAAACAAGTGGATCGAGCCATGGTTCATCGGCTGGTTCTTACACTTCCTCACCTTCGAGCACTTCCAGTACACGATACCAGAACACAACTAGCAGATCAAACCCATCGACGCAGTCTGGTAGCAAGTCTAGTAGGAAGTACAAGAGCTCCTCAAAAGACAAAAGCAAGTGCTCGGTTATGTAACTGTAATATGAGTCTGTGTTTAAATGTGATAGTGTGATAGTGATAGATAATACGACTACCTATGAGAGTTGTTTCGGTAGGACAGTCCGGTTTCGACTGCCGCTCGTGCTACGGCCTGAGTCACTGAAGGCGTCAAGTCAAGAATGTTTTTTCTAGTTTTGAGTCGGGAGGTATAACAAACACTTAATGACTGCGCCCTCGGGAAACGGCAAGGTTTGGTTTCCGTCGACCCTCAATGCTCCTCTAAGCGCTGAATGATGCTATTAGAAAATCTTTTTTACAAGATTCCATTATTGTTAGTATTTGATTGGTTCTCTCCCAAACTTGTGAAATACTTTGGCAGTCAAGTGCATCGAACACATTTAGAACAGATGCAATGTTAGATCAAAGCAATTTTTATTTGCCTTGCATTAATTTTCTTGCTTTTTAGGTCATACTTCTAAACTCATCAGGCAATTCAGATTCTTGTATTAGCGGTATAAATTATATATTTATAAATGTATAATATCTATTCAATATTCGAAGGTGTAGGCCTTGGTCGTTTAAATATGTGGTTGGGTCAACAGGCTTTTTGATTTTAGTGGATAGTTTTGTTTAGACCAAAAGATTGTCAATTTCAAGGACGAGGTTGTTGTGCAGGAGACTTCTATGTGTTATATATTGTTGTGGTAATTTTCTGTGTTAGATCCATGGTCACGAATATATGTACGCCAATCCCATTGGACAATCGCCCTTGAAACCCTTCGTTAAAAAGATGACAAGTTCCTCCTACCAGAAAAACGGAAATATGGAAAAGTAGTGGCTGGACCACAAAGGTGCCAGTTTATTTTTCTTTTCAACGAGAGAAGATGAAGCCACGCGTTCTGTATTTGACATGCAGCAAATGAAAAATTAAGGAAACAATAGACCATATTCGTATTCTCGGTATTGGACTGGAACTAGCTTGCGATCGAGGCTGGTGCGGGGGAATATCATTAAAAAGAGATGAATTCCATTTGAATTTGACTCTCATTAGCCTCACTTGCAAGCTTTTTCCAATCCAATGCCTATTGAGAGAACAGCTAAAAAATAAGAAAACCTGTAGGTTCCTGTAAAGAAAATTTAATATAAAAAAAAAAGGTATGGAAGATTATCGAAAAGAATATTATAGTAACACTTAATCATGACCGCAAGAAAAAAAAACAAAACAAAGAAAAGTGCAAACACAAAACATAACAAACAAAAACAATATTTTGAAAAATTGGAAAGGTGGCGGCCAGGACGGATCATGGTAAAATATAAAAACGCTCTCCAGCTAAAAGAATATAAAAGACACAAGCTTTCGACTATCCCCCTACGGTCTTCAACGGGCTAAAAATGGTGCTAAAAATTCTACATAATAATGTCGCTGGGTGATAAAATGCAATAGACCAAAATACGATAAAATACAATAGAAGAAGAAAATTATGGAATGCTAAATTGTCCTAAAAGTGAACAATAACGCCGCCATCATTGACAAAGACAACTATTGAATCTGAAAGTTCGTAAATTCCTGGCATACCACGTCAACCCCCAATGTAACTCTTGTCCATTCCCAGGACAATATGGCATTCTTTTACCAAAAAGGTTTAAGTTTATTCCTTAATTCTACTTTATTGTGCTTTATCTTATTTTATTCTATTGAATTTTATCAGACTATAGAATTTTTAGCGCCTGAATAGCGTTTCGTTTTCTTATGTAAAATGTCATTTGTCAGCGTTGTCAAGGTCGATATGTTTGTTGTTAGTAATATTTTGCCAGATTTATCTCCAATTTCATAACTTAGTCATTAATTAGAGAAACCATCTGTAACTTAGTTTAAGTAACTATACTGTGAATTAATTTTTGTGACATTCTAAGCTTTTTGACGGAAGTGAAGAATTTTTCTCTGTCTTGAGAGCTATATGTAAGGGAACAATAACAAAAAAAGATTAAAGTAATGTCATTTGACGTTTGGATGAATCAAGCATCATTCTCAAGGTTGATTGTTGTCGTCGGTTGACATAACTTTTAATCTTTTTCGTCAAATGGTTTAACAAGCAACTCATTGACAATACCAAAGATGGATATATATTTTTAAGTCAACAGAAAAACTCAATATACGCAAGTAATTTGTGATGGTATGTAATGCAAAATAAATAATTGAATAAAAGCACTCTACTGTAAAACGTAAACTTTTTTAATCTGTTCTTGTGAACCTGCTTCAGCGATTTCTGATAAAACATTCAAGGTCAAAGTGAAAACGAATATTCCAATATTCGACAGCCCTGCCACTATTTCAGTTATACACTGTGTAGACGTCAACCTGTGATAGCGTAGTCGAAGCGTAAGGACGAAAGAAGAAAATTGACGCGTTTCTTATTTCCGGACATCTGAACTGATGGATTGAAGTGTGATACTTATTTTGTGTTAAAGAAAATTCCCTGTACTTGGTCAATCCCGATGTTCTTACATGACAATAACTAATGTATACGACCTATAAGACTCGGTAGAATGTGCCTTTTCAACAAGGACGCAGTCGTACTTGCATAGTAAGTGAAGTGTGGTAGTATAATTTGTGTTCAGTTAAGTTGCACTTATTTCAGGGGAAAGTAAGATGTTAGTTCTGGCTTTCGCGTGTGCCCCGCCTGCCTCAAACCAAACCTAATGATGTTTTCAGTAAAAGCCTGACGATGTGCAATCGCCCAATACACCTGAATGAACTTGAGCGCAATTTACCATATTCACTGCCAAGTGATGCGAGACGAAACATTAAACTGAATAATTTGGTTATATCAACTAAGTTGAAAATGTAAATTGGCCACCGTAACGTGTTATATAACGGTGGCCAATTTACATTTTCAACTTAGATGATATAACCAAATTACCTTGTTACCCCCACCGACGCAGCACCACAGTTTCTTTAGAAACTTTCACCCTTTATTCATTAAAATGAATAGCCCAACAGCGAAGGGCGACAATTCTTTCAGGGGAAAAAAAATTTCCCTGATCTTAAATGATAACATATTTTCCCGTTGTGACCTCTTAGATGCACTTAAATGTCTAATCTTGAACAAGCTATGTCAAATTCTTTTACCTGGTATATATTGTTTACTTACTTTTTGAGTACTATT
>Ga0126337_10001756_pt1 | contig 13370 bp, 8 predicted proteins | sample DipCmetagenome_FD_92527 | JGI IMG/M metagenome (GOLD analysis project Ga0126337, IMG submission 92527) | Coral microbial communities from La Bocana,Puerto Morelos, Mexico - Diploria C A metagenome | ecosystem: Host-associated > Invertebrates > Cnidaria > Coral | place: La Bocana,Puerto Morelos... | reverse complement strand
CCAAAAAATGATTTTCAATCAATTAATTACAGAAGAGCCAAAATATCAAGCGAAAGCACTGATTGTAGCAACGGATACGATTAACAGCGGGGGCAGCTGTAGTGGTAACTATTCCTAGTTATAAGTCTTCAGAATGGGTTGCAGGCAAATATTTGAACAAGGTCATGATATCTTGCGGTCAAACAGAAGTATGTGCAACAACTGCCATCAACTACTGTGCATCGTTTGACCAGGACCAAGTCACTTAATGTAATGGTGATAAGAGAATCGCAGCCTCTAAGAATTAGCATGTCTCCTGCAAACATGAGTTCGACATATGAAAAAAGAGAAAGATTTTCTTCAAAATGGTGTTTCTTATAGGTTGACCTACATTTTAGTCGGTTCTGTCATTTATCTCCCAATCAAACTGCTTTACTTAATTTTTTTAACGTATCGCTTTTTGGCGAATCTTTATTTAAAATTGATTTTTTTTTGTCTTTTTTTTTTTCACGCAACGTTGTGAGGAGCGTTGCGTGACGATGCTCCCGGCTTTTCTAGGAAAGGACGATCTCATCAGCGATGTGCAAAGTATAAGATGCAGCTATCAATAAATTGTTATGCTCTTAGCGTAAATGTAAAGAAAAAATAGTGTTAAAAGAAGAAAGTAAAGAAAACCTAAGCCAAGAGCTTAAAAGGCCCAAATAACTTTCGATCAAGCAAACACAGCGTCGACTCCAAGCTGGTTGATAGGTCAGAGGTGTCAGCTCTCACTTGAAAAGACGCAAGTTAAGTTGGAAAGCATTTCTTTGCACTTTTCTCCTACTTTGTCGTTTGTTGTACTAACATTTATTTTTACCACTTGTCCCTTCAGTTTTTACTAGTAGTCGAGGAGTTTCCCTGACCGACACTCCCTTTCCGGTTGGACTGGCGCAGGCAGGCACCCGTTCAACCGTTCGTCACCAGACTTCCCCGAGTTTCAGCAATAGTCAAACTTTGGAATTTTGCTTGTGGAGGGAAAAGTAGAAAAGATTCGATCACACTGTATTAGGGTTGCTTCTGGCTGTACAGCCAGTCATGGCAAGCGCCTACCAACCTACAACGGTTCAGAAGGAAGAGAGGGAAGATGACAGTGGTACCGCTTTTTGTAACCCGTTTCAAGGTCGAAGACATCGCGACTTCGAGAATGAACGAAGACCAAACCGTGAATACGAAGCTAGAGAAAGAAACGATGGAGCGACTCAGTGGTAATTACTATGATCTGACCTGATTCACCGTTTTTAAAATTGTCACTTGAGCTTCTTTTTAGTGTTCAAATCATAAATATTTACTAAACCTAATATTGGGCATCATAATTTATCGATCGGCACCTTCCCTGCGAAAAATCGAACTTATTCAAGTTGTCGAAAACAAGTCTTTTACTGCGAACAGATCGGGACGATTTGCGTTCAAAGGTCGTTAGAATTTAAGTACAGTAGTCCCTTCTAGATGATCGTGGGCGAAAAAAATACAGTTTCTTATCTTAGTCCTTTTGAATTTCCAGGCTGCTTACGGGCTGTGTTTCAAGACAAAGTACTCAAAATGAAGACGGCAGTGCTGTGCCCACTCCAACTGGTTCGGAACACTATCTTCCAACACATACAGAGACTGTGCCTCCAAGCCAGCTAAGCCGAGCGCAAACTATCAAAAAGTGCGTTTACCATTTAGTGATGATATTTTTATTTGTAGAGGTCGAATTGTTGTGGTCTTGGTATTGTTCTTGGAATTGAAACATGGCGGTCAATTACATATATGGCAAGGTAAAAAACATGTATTGGGATGTTACTCACTTCCGGTACCCCACTTTGCTATCGAAAACTTATATCTGGGCCATAAGAAGGCTTCGTCATCATCAAAACACAGTGGTGAAGAATTTTTTTTTCATTTTATAAACCATAATATAGCGACGATCTACTAAAACGAATTCGCCAGATCGCGTGTGTTGTGCACATTTTCTGTGCCCTGTCATGTCTTCGGCCTTTGTACGCGAGGCAATATCCATGCATAGCTTATATTATACATTTAGCGGCGAAACGATATCTATAAAATATTCAGTATAACAAAATTTATTTGCCATTCCGTCGTAAATATGGCTTCCTCTGGTCGGGGCTCGATCGCCTCGGGTGCATCCAGTGTCTTTTACACCCAGCAACACCTAAATTTCGATGATCTGTCTGAACAAGAATATTACCCCGAGTTCATTCAGTATTTCCAAGACACAGTGGCTCCAAGACCCAGTATAGTGAATACTAGCATTCCACGAATGGCAGCTAGGCCAAGCATAGCAAGTATATCAAACACCCTTAAGCGTGGAAAGAGGTGAGAAATACATACTGATGGAGATTGTAAAGTCCAAAATTTAATTAGATAGACGTGACTGACTGCTCTGACAATTATTTCATGTCAGCGGGTTGTGATTTAGTTATGAATGGTCTCAATGATTAACAGCATTTATGTTGACACAGAGGGGCGTTGACTCTCAATTACACAGTAATTTGCTAAAGTGACCTTTGAAAATTGGCAAAACAAATTTTGTGTCAGGCATAGTACAGCTAGGATGTTTTTGTTTACTTGAGAAGATTAGATGACCAATTGATTGCGACTGACTAATACTTAAAAAGTCAATGCCAAGTTAATTTTATTTAACACACACAAATACTCTAAGAGAGTGTTAAGATGATTATACATTATGAATATTATGAATGTTATGAATAGCATTAGTGACAAAAATTCAATTAATAATTTACAATTTCAAGATAAGGAGTAGATGGAGAAAAAGGAGAAGAATGCAGAAAACTAGTTTAGGGACAAAGTTATGCAGAGTTTGGGGAACTAATCGAGTAGATGGCCCAATGCAGAGGAATACCGCTTTGAATAACAATTAAGATAAAATTTAGGACTTCATGAACTAATTACTGAACTGTTAACTATATTTCAACTAAGAATTTATAATGTTGTTACAGCCACTGTTCATAGAGTTTTTTTTTAAGTATAACAAAATCTACATGAGAAATGGTTATTTCTCGTTAAGCTCAAATTATGGCAGCAATGGAGTCAACAAATGAATCCTATTCACTGTGGTTCATTTTTAGAGTATTTAAGATATTTTTTTTTTTCAGGAAGGAAAATACAAAATAGTTTGCTTAGTGTGTTCATCCAGATAAGAGTACAGTAGTATCTGAAAAGAAATGTTGTTGGTGACTCCAGTAACAGTTCTTTTGAGGACTACTCTCGCCTGGATGATCACACCATACAAACTACTGATACCCCTAACCATTTACTATGAAAGTACAAAATACTGTGAAAAGATTAACCTCATCAAGAGCTACTAAAACATAGCATGCATATGGATGGGAAGCCATAAATGTACAATATTTTTTCCCAGAAAAATTTTTGTAAGTTCACTACAAAGACAGACTTCCATATGTGACTTTGAAAGTTTTATAATCATGCTGACAGGTTAATGATTTTTATTACTTGTTCACAAACTTTTTCAAAAGCAACTTGGTTTTAATTTATAAACTTGACTTACTTTAAGAGAAAAGTTTATTTTTCACAAAGATAGCCAAGAGTATTGTCTCATCCAGATTAGTTATTTTTCTCAAGTTTGTTTATAAAACTGTTCCATCAAGTTCAGAGGTAGAACAATTTTTTTTTTCAGAGGTAAAACAATAATAATATTATAGTTGCTCTCAGACCTGATAAAGTGCACCTTTATATCTCTTCTCTCATTTGTGCCTAGCTTGGAAAAAAACCTTAATGTCACCCTACATTAAAGTTTATTCACTTTCACGTGAAAATAAGTCATTTACTCATTGTCAGTTTAATACAATATGTACTTCCTCAATGGGCTGACATTATCATTTTCTTTCATTAAGTACTTTGTTTGTCTCAATTTGCGGAAAAAAATTTAATCTTTTGAAGTGTAGCTACAAAGAATAAATTTGAAAACACATATATGTTTAGTATGTGAGCAGTTTCCTGTGGTAATTATCTCATTGAAGTAGCTTAGAAGTTTACAGATTCTTCTTGTTTGATTGATACACACACAAATGCAGTATCAAGGTTTTGCTGAACATTAAGCAGATATCATGATGTCTTGTCATACACACAATTCTTCTTCTACTCAAAAGATGTCAAGAATTTGACCCTAAAATACCTTGCTGTTGATTACAATATAAAACAGGGATCTTCTTGACATCTGTTGCATAGTTTTGAGATGAGTCTTCCCTCAGCATTTGTGCTGGTCACCCAAAAAATTAACTGGTCGCAGTTAGTGAAAGAGCACAACAATAACGGAGGAGAATGTGCTGACTTTGTATTTACATCTGCAAATGGTTAGACATTCTAGTCTAACCATTTGCAGGACGAAAAATTGTAGGCCCCGTCTCTTGCACCTTCAGTGTTATATGGTTGTAGCAGCGGATGTTAAAGAACCCACGCACCCTTCGCAAAGAGTAGGGAACATAGTTCCTGGTGTTGTTGTGGTCTGATCTCGTTGTTGTTGTTTGGGTATGCTGCTCAACATAGGGCTTACCTCATTGCAGCTTGTTCCCCTTGGACTGTGTCCAAAAAAAATTGACTATGACTATGACTAAAATGTTAACACAGTGATGTGTTTTAACTCCTTTCTTAACAGGAAGATCATTAAAGGTACTGAGAACTTCTTTGGCCTTGGAGACTGCGATGAACAACATGATCAGTTACAAAGGAAGTGGACTCAGAGAAGGAAGCGGCACTACCACAAACGTTATGGTCTTCTGGTTGATGGCTCTGAAGATGCCGTGGATAATGTCCCTCAATCAGGCAAACATGGAACAATTGGCAGTATTAGTAGCTATCAGAGCTCACACCCTCCCAACCCTGATCTTGTGCGAACCATGAGTAGACGGCAATCAGTGGCCACCATGGCATGGAACAAAGTGAAGAAAATAAAAACTGATCCTGGGGTATCTTTTTAATCTTTGTTTGTTTTATGTGTTGGTTGCTATATATGATAATATTTATTCTTGGCTATGGTTAATGAAGAAGTTGAAAAAGCTTGAAGGTTAGCTCAATGATCTGCATAGATTTCAGACAACTATTTTCTGTAGAAAGTTAAACATTTAACAGTTAAACATTACAATAATTAAGCTAATTTGCATGGAAAATGTAAAACAATAAAAGAGAATAATCAGTCTCAGCTGTGTCTTTTCCAAATTTTCTCTACAGACTTTTAAATCCCCCGGAAGGTCCCAGCCAGTCAGCACATTGCTGGAGGCTGGGCGAAGCTTTTCACCAGCTGTTATATCTCAATCAGAGGGTGATGAAGTTGACAGTGCCTTTCCTGTTGATGGTGTAAGTTAATTCTCTTGTTTTCCATCATATTTGAGAAACATTATGTAGAGCTTTACATTGTAGAAAGCATGGAAAAACCATTTCTGGGGGCTGGGGGGAGATGGGATTCTTGTGAGAAAACTTGTAACTCCCTTTAGGGACTAGAGATACTACCTGTCAACAATATATTTTACATTTTTATTACTGAATGATATTATTTATTGCGGCACTTTTTATTTTTAATCTTGTTGCTGCTGTGTTGGTAGAAAAAACCTGTAATTCCCCACAGGAACAAAAGATGCCTATGGGATCCCTGAACATATTTGTCATAATTTTTTAAAAAGTTGATTTTATTTCTTTTAGGGAATCAGCCACCATGACATTGATGATGATGTCTTCTTTAATTTTATGACGGAGCGACCAAGTCGACGAAGATTGGAGAAACCAGGATTTCTTCCTGGAATCCAAGAAGAAGAGAAACCCGTCCCAGCTGTTCCGCAGGAAGCAAAAGATGAAGTTGAGGGACCCCCGTAAGTCTTGAATAATGATTTAAAGTGGTGAATCAAATGACAGAGTATTGGTAGGCATGCACAATTGCTTAATACTGGCCAAGTTCTTTATTTTATTTTTTTTTTGAGATGCAGTCAGTGTTAATTTGTTGCCACAGCTTAATTCCTATAGAGTAGAATACAGTGAGCGTAACAACCTGGAGATATAATTATTAATGTAAATTCTGGATCACAAATTGAGCCATTAACCCATTGACTCCCAGAGCGTTTTGCCAAAAATGCATTTTTGACATTTTGGAGATTTTCAAGCTGGATAATAGCCAAATTAGCTCCAATCCACTCAAAAATGCATTTGCAACATGACAGCATACCTTTCTTTCCACTCACACTGCGTCTTATGACATGTTTACTCAAGTATGCGCAGTAATCAAAATGTTGAGATTTCCAGAAATTTTTAGTTTTTGGACAAGAAAGTGACCTATGTCTTTACGCTTTTTGGTTTTTAATTTGTTTTTGCCATACCTTCTTCTGGGCTTGCTTCCAGATCTGGTATCATCACAAGTTCTGTTGCAGGAAATTTTACTTCAAGTTTTTCACCTAAATTTCTTAGAATTTTCGTGCATATTACAGCCTCCATTAAGCTGATCACTCTGATCTGGGTACCATTGGAAACATCGTTTCCTCCTGTAGAAGATCAGTGTAGATAATGCTAATTTTGGTCAAAACTGATGATGTCAGATGTGAAACAATGGCCAATGCTCGTCACAGCTGGTTACAGCCAGCACAGGCATCCACAACTACCATATGATAATATTAAATCATTTCAGGAGGCCACCCACTCGTAGCACTCGAGGACAAAGAATTAGAGACAGACCCCGCGTCACTAATGCCAATCGTCGTGAATATGGCAAAGGGCTGGCTGGCAAATGGTTAAACAGAACAATCAAGCGAAAACGCTTGACAAGCACAATCAAGAAACAGATGGCATTACTTACTGATCATAGGTTGGTAGAATAATTGCATTTCTACAGAACACTAGCACACAAGCATTCCCAGAGGAAATTGTGTACGTCTTACCTACATTCCCACTTGATATTATGCTAGAAGAGCAGTTGAATATTACACCCACTATTTCACTCCCTTTAGTGTACCTGTGTACTTATGTGTGATTCAGGGGTTCCTAAATTTGCAAGTTGAATAATGTAGTTTACCTACAATTGAAAGCTAAGTGAAAAATTACTGGAAGTAGTTAAACAACAAAATATTGTCATGGCTAATTCATTCCTCCTTTGTCGTGTGTCCAACTGGCCACTGTTCAAAAATTATTTTGAGCCCTGTATTCAATAGTTTCAGAGTGGTTTTGAATTCAATTTTTTGAAAACCAAAACCGGAGTACCGGTAATCTCTCTGTAAAATCAGAAAAGATGAGACAATCGAATGAACAACAGTGCACTAATCTGAAGCATTGGGAAACCTGTGCAAACCAGTCACAACAATATTACTGGTTTGGAGTCTTAACCCCTGGTTGTTCAAATAATGGATAATGCTATCCACCTAATAAATCAGTACCTAGTGTATAGCACAGTTTGTTTTGGAGAACAATTTATCAGGTGGATATTTTATCCAACCTTCAAACAACTGGGGCCTGACGCAAAACCACAGCAAATGTGACCTACCATTGACACTGATAAACCGCTCTATGAAATGTAGTAATACATTAATGTTTTTACCTTTTCAGACCTTTCTTTACGTATTGGATTTCTTTTGTACAATTAATTGTACTTGTTGTTGGCTTATCCGTATATGGATTTGCACCCATTGGTTTCACAGAGACAATAAAGCAAGAATTGGTAATTATACATGATTGGTTCCTGTAATTTACTGTGATTAAAATTGTTAGAATGTATGTTGAATGACATAAAAACACTATGTTAAAAGACATTGTGTAAGTCAGGGGTGCACAGTGGTCTAATCGGTTTCAGGGTGGCCAGGGACATTGTGTTTTGCTCTTGAACAAGACAGATACTTTGAATTCAGAGTTCCTCTCTAAGTAGAACCAATCCACACCATGCAATGTGCAAGTTACACCTGTCTGGATCACTTCAGTTGAGACTAAATGGCATAAAATGCAACTTTCTTCACTTGAGTACCAGTTTTTTATCCAATGAAAGTTACTATCAATGTGGCAACAAAAGTGATTTATTGGTGAAAGTGCAGTTTGTGAATGTTTAAGCAATAGAGCACTTTTGTGTTTGCATAACCTCATCTAAACATGAGGAGGATTGGGAGAATTTGAGGCAATTATACAAACCCGAGACATAGTCAAGGGTTTGCATAACTTTCAAGAGTTCTCCAGAAGCTCCAAGTGTTTAGATGAGGCTATATAAACTCAGAAAAAGTGCTTGATATTGCTTTTATAAAATAATTCTTATGCACAAATCTAAAACATCACAACGCGCAACGGTGTTTACAAACTCTCATGTAAACACACTTATTGCCAGATTATAGTGCACTTTGTGGCTCAGTTATTCTTGACTATAAATTCTAATCTGGCAAAGTTTTGAAAGTTCGTAGGGTTAGGCTACAAAAAGACATGATCATTAATGTGAGTAGATAGACGTCTTCCTTTACAGATGTAAATTGTTGTTCTCCTGGGAGAGATCCTTTCAAGATTTGTCCAAAAAAAGTTTTAACACTGATTATGTAGAACAACTGAGACCTATGAAGGGTAAATCTGGATTTTGCTTGTGTAAATAGCAACCGATACCAGACAGACAGACCTTTCCCACATTCCAACAATGGTGCTGAGTCAAGGTCATGGTGGTAGAAAACACAGCAAATATATGAAAATTGCCACCTCAACTTTGCTCTGGTGCCACTGTTTGAATTCACTGATCAGAAGTGGAATGTGGGAAACATCTATTAGGACACAAAGTGTATTTAGATCAACCTGTTAAGTCAAATGTCTCCAGTTTTACATAAATGCCCTAACGACTAATTGTGCTCTCTGTTGTGTGTTGTGATTAAAGGCCCTCCCTTTGGTTTTGATTGTAGATTGAAAAAAGTCAGAAAGGAACTCTTATACCCACATTTGTGGCCCGAGCAATTCCTGACAACTTCTGGATTGGTCCAGATCAAGTAAGAATGTTGAAATGTTTTAGTTATCATTCACATCCAAGAGTATGAAAACGACTGAAATGTTGTTTCAAGTCATTTTTTGTGACAATGTACAAAATTATTTTCGGACCGCTCCGAATGCACTAAGGTTTAGCTCTCAGGCATCATCGTTGAAAGAAAAGACAAGAAAATCTTTGTAATTTTGTAAGGTGTCCAGTGGGTCCAAAGTTCCTTTAATTTTTTTTGTAACTGATGCGCATCTCCCACCCTTTTCCTGCAGTTGGGAGAGAAGGAAATAAATGGATTCTCCTTTTTCTCTTTTCTTTCATCTATATGATTTTAAAAAGATGTCTTGATGAACTTGTGCCGTTGTTATGTGTTCTGTTTTTCAGGCAGGTTTGATCAAAATGGGTGCTAAGTTTGCTCCATGCATGCGCAGTGATAAGCGATTGAAAGAAGTGCTAGCAGAAGAGAAGAAATATGAAAGTGAAACAGGTTGTTGTGTTAAATCAGATGACTCGGGATGCATCCAGACGTCGGAGAAAGAGTGTTCAGTGAGTCATGTTCACCATGCATATAGTGATTTCAAGTTTATTTTAAGCAATCTTAAAGCAAATCTCAAGGCTTTGTTTTTAACTGAGTACTTCAGAAAACCTGGACCCGCCTAATTTGTAGCTGGATTTTATTTTCACACTCAGATAATTTTTTTTTATTTTCAGACAGCATTTGCTTACTTCTACAAGTATTCCAAAAAGGACAACGCAACAAGAGTTGTATGTGGACAAGACCCAGAGTTAGTATTCAAAAATCATTTACGCTCACTCCTCGTGGCCCATTAGGCAGGCACTTTTTCTCCAGAGTATGATATTTCTATCCCTCTCCCTAAAAGCTAGTCAATGGCAGGTTACTCCTTGAGTTTCGTTAAACCAAAACCAAAACCAAACCAATTTCTTCTCAGGAAGACTACTCAGCCAATCTCAAAACATAGTAAAACAAAAAACCAAACTACCAATAGCTTAGCTACACTTTCTCCATATCAACCCACACACAACCCAAAGTTCCTTCATTAGCTCTGACGAAGGGCTAACGCTCGAAACGTCAGCTTTTTAACTCGTTATGGTGGCCAATTTACATTTTCAACTTAGTTGATATAACCAAATTACCTTGTTACCCCCACCGACGCAGCACCACAGTTTCTTTATAAACTTTCACCCTTAATTCTCTGATTACTTTTGACGTTCAACTGAAAACGTCTCTACATGTTGAATTTCTGAGACATGTTGGTAAACTTGAGTTGGAAACATTACTGATTACTGGAGCTTGTTGTCTGTTGCACAGCACGTGTTTAGAGCCTCCCTCTGTGGAACCGTATGAATGGGATGCTACCGACATCACTAAATGGCCTGTAAGTGTTACTCATCTAAGCGTTTTAAGCCCCAATATTAACATACAAATTCTCCTGTCTGATCTCAGTACATTCTCTTATAGTATTAGTTGGGAGAATTTGTTTAAGGATCAAGTCAAGTTCCAGTTCCCTTTGGTGATCATTTTATTAATTCTCAAAACCGTTTCTCTTGATGAAGTATTGATATTGCGAGGAGAAGTTTGAAGTTAGTCACTCTTGGGACTTAAAGGGTTCTTTATGTTATTTATGGGGTTTGTCGACGTTTCCTGTGTAATCGATATGATCGTAAAAGAAGGATTATCAGAGATTTGTTCTTGGATATTCTTTGTCGGTCATTTGATATAGGCTATCTTGTTGCTCCGCCATTGTTAATTATTTATTTCCCTTGAGAATTCAGAGAGTGGAGTTCAATTGCATCGTCAATTAGAACTCCGGGAATTTCATCAAGCTGAAATTTTTCCAGCCAATTCCTTTTGGGGAAGATGCTTTGCAGTCTGTTAGTTTGTTGAGTTGTTTCCCACAGTTAATATGTGTAACATAATTCAAAACATTTTGATCGCAGTTTTCGAGCAAACGGCTTGCAAAAAAAACATAACTCTAAGATCAGAAGTTAGCCTGTGAAAAATTCAGGCTTTCTGGCCTTGAATTTTGATTTTTTTCGACTAGATGGGTTTAAAAAGACATTGATCATCGCAGTTATACACAAAACTTGAGCAGTTGAATATGAAAAATATGCAAAATTTATTTGCAATCTTCACCTTCTACGGGTATATTACAAACTCACAATGTGTCAGCTCCAAAATGGCGTGATAGCTCAGTTGATTGAGCACCGTACCGGTATCGCGAAGATCATAGGTTCGAATCTCGTTCAGGTCTGAATTTTTTCAGGTTTTAATTTCACAACTGCTTTAGCTGTGTGTAGCACTGTGATGATCAATCATGTCCTCATATTTTTCTTTCTCAGTTCAAACATAAAAATGATCTTTCATATATCATTTGCATAAATGGGTTTAAAGTACTGTGAACTTGTATGAGGAATCAGTAGCTCGCTGTTTCTTGTATAAAAATACGACATGCCAAATTGTCTTAAGCTCTTTTTTGCATTTTGTCTCAAACTTGGAAGAGATAACCAGAGTAGATATTTCATTGCAGGTTTGTAAAGATTCCAAATCCAACTTATCGCCGGCCGAATACCCACACATGACGTGTGAAATCAACGGCCGCCCATGCTGTATGGGCAACGAAGCTATATGTAAGATTGTCAGCAAGGACGAGTGTGAATTTTATGGCGGAAGATATCATGAAAATTACACGCTTTGCTCTCAGGTGAGGGGCTTGCTTAGCTATAGAAAAGGTGAGGAGACTGGATACTAGTTCCTCAGCCGTACCGCCGACGGCACTTGCAGTACACGCGATTGTTTACATTCTTTTGAAGACGCGTGCGCAACATTTAGTTTTCTTGCAGAATCGCAGTAGGACGTCACACCTTTCTCGTACCCAGAGCCATCTCTGACTAAAACCGCTCGATTAGAGAACCTATATAGACAACAGATTTTAGTAAGGGAATTAAGATGTTTGTCCAAGAATCTAGCCACTCAAAAAGTATGTGTCTGCAGAGCCACCTTTTCCCTCTGCAAAGTCCCCACATCCATCCCCCCTCCTTCCTGCTGGCTTAGAGCGAGAGGTGGCCCTGGTATCGAGAATGGTGTCGCGCATTTCTTCTTGGTACGCTTGTCACCTGCGTTATAATCGACTCAAGGTATTTCTAGTTCTCCGATAATCGCATGATCCAAAACTGAAAGAGATCTTTTATTAGTTGTGTTTTTACTCAATGAATTAATGTAGTCAGTCTGGAGCCCCGAGGGCCGGGGGGGTTAAGCCCGAGAAGACGGCAGACACTTCAGAGTAATGCGTGAATATCGCTTCCTTTTTTAGGTGGATTGCTTGAGCCAAACGTGTGGGATGTTGTCTTTCCACCGCAAGGAAAAGCCAGACCAAGTGTATCGTCTTTGGATGGCAATTTTCGCTCATGCAGGGTATGCCAATGTTATTTGATAATTATTCGCCTCAGGCTCGTGAAAATAGCCTGATGCGAATAAATATTAATTAGTATAATTACTCAGGAGATTATAAAAATACACAAACAAACGATCGAGCGAAAACTGTTAAATTTTATTTGCCATTATCACGCGTCATTGAAGACTACACGCACAGTTCACATGGTCAAAACAGCAAGACTTTTTTTTCGTCCCTGTCGTCGGTTTCTTCAAGATTCATTTCTTTTTTGGATTTTTATGTCTCGCAGTACGCCACCAAACTGCCTGCTTTCCAGCCCACTACGTTCTCATTGTTTTCAAATACGGAACACCACATTCAGAAATGGTTTATGCACATCAAACAAGCATTTTCTTACCCTCGAGGCGAGAGTAAAACACATCTTGGCGCTCTTTCCGCCATTTTATTTAATAAAATCAAAACAAGCTGTGCATGCATGACAGAAATAGGAAACGTGCAGACCTCTGGGTAAAAAATATTTATTTAATGTGTTGTAATGTATGCTTTAGGTTCGGTGTATTAAAAGTTCGACGTTTGAATCCGAGTCGCTCCGTAGTCGAACTGACCAACTGACCATGTCTAACTTAATTCTCGGGTCGACGCAAATAACATCTGTCCAATTTAACTGATTCAAACATCGATCTCGTCATGTACTTAATCGGGGCTATTAGGTTCGGCTCTTGAAAAGTTCAACGTTTGAACCGGGCCTTAGCCTGTAACAAGCATTTTCTATGGACTAATATTGAGCTAATGTTTAGCCGTTGATGCGCATGCGTCCTAATCAGATTATTTGTTCTTTGTCCCATACGTTTCTCGCATATCATATTAACAATATCATCGGCCGTTACAATTTTAAGCAACTCTGGTTTTCCTTCAACACGCACAAATCTTTCGCCTTTTACTAAAGATTTCCGTGGAGGAGAACAAATGAATGAGTCTATAGACTAATTTTT
>Ga0126337_10001755_pt1 | contig 13371 bp, 10 predicted proteins | sample DipCmetagenome_FD_92527 | JGI IMG/M metagenome (GOLD analysis project Ga0126337, IMG submission 92527) | Coral microbial communities from La Bocana,Puerto Morelos, Mexico - Diploria C A metagenome | ecosystem: Host-associated > Invertebrates > Cnidaria > Coral | place: La Bocana,Puerto Morelos... | reverse complement strand
GATCTGTGTTTTAAAAAACGGTAAAAATTTATCGTGTTTCCAAAATGTGAATGTGTTTCACGAACACATAAATCAATTAGGCTGGAGAAAATGATTAACATGGCATCCGTTTCTTCCCACATTGACCATGTCTCAGATTTTTGGCACATGCGTTTGTAATTTTTTTACAAACGAAAAAAAATGAATAATTTTTAATGAGGGGAATAATCAAAATTCGTGGACAGGGTTTTGTCGGAGAATATTCTGACAACATTCTCTCCAAATTTCAGCCAATTTGGTCCAGGGGCTACTGACTTGGAACTCAAAATGCATGTACAACTCAACTATGTTTTTCGAGAAACAGAGAAAAAATAAGATTCTGCTTGCCTCGATAATGAATTCACCTTGACAGAACTTGTCAACTATCAATTAATATGTAAGAAATGTTTTCATTTTTCTTTCGGAATCCTAAATCCTCGAATTTGATTGGCTAAGCACTCGCACGTGACCGGTCCAGCTTTTTACGATACGGCCCACGGGCCGGATTTTCTCCCCGCTGTAGCAATCAAGTCGGCTCGTTAAAAGTATTAATGTTTACAAAGTTAGTTACACATCCCCGTGTAGTGAAAAATATGCTAGCGAAATATAACTGTTCAGGAAAATGTATTCTGATGGGAGCGGACACAGTGAAAGCGAATTTTTACTATCCGTAGGAAGAAACTTTGAACCAAATGGCGCCTATAAACCTGTTTCCTATACGGACCTCCCGCCCGGTAAATAACATATATCTCTCGCAATAACTAGCAGTAGATATCATATATTTTTTCATGTAATTTTCTTTTTATCTTACTTGGGTTACCTTAAGTTTTATCCAAATGGCGATTTTTCCCCTTACTGATACAAGTACCTATCTTCCAAATATAATAAATCATTTTAGGCTTGTTTCCACTCATGGACAAGCCATATGCAGACTCAGTAAGATGTTGATAATCAACACGTTTTGTTTGGAATATTTCCTAACAAAATGTGCTACTTAGGAGCACAGTACTGAGTCTGCATATGTTGCTTTTACGCTCATGCACTAGTGGAAACCAACCATTTGAGTGCAACAACAACCACCTGCACATGAGGTACACCCATCCAATTCAAACTATCGTATGTCGATTAACAACTGCCAAGCAATCCAGAAGAGCTGTATAGATTGCAAGTCTAACACTTGGCTCAGAGAGCGAGACCTTGGTTTCTTTAGGACGGTCACGGTTTTCAAATTACTAAATGACCAGCAGTCAGAGTTCAGGGAATCTAGTGAACCAATCATGTACACGGTATCACACAATATGTCAGTTGCAAGTGATCCCCCAAAGATTTTTTAAAAATTTTAAGATCCACAATGAACTTGATGTTCATCTTGTGGCTCCCCCAATCCCTGGGACTGAAATAGACTTTACCCTTTACTAATACCCTGCCACTGGCAATGTGAGCAATACAGCAAAGAGCACGCATTGGTTGTGTCCTACAAAAAGAGAAGGAAATGATTCCATATACTGCCGTTACCTGAGCACCAGAGGAGAAAAGATTGAAAACCATACAAAAAAAGGGTTGAACATTGGAGCTGGGAGTACTGGTACTTAAAGTGTATATGACATGAAAATTTTTTTCTGCTTATTTGAAAGGCCTTTTGAAATAGAGAAGAATGGCGTTTTTCTTTTTGAAATACCTTTTTTCATTTCAGAGATATTGAAATTTTTCTATTATGCAAATTAGTTCAGTGATGACGTAATTTGGTGTGCAACTAAAAACTGGTAAAATACTCAATAAACAATATCTCTGAAACTATTGAAGCAGTGCTCTTGGAACTTTGCACCACAAATGCGCATCACAAAAGAAACAAAATGACACCCTTAATGCTGTTACCATGACAACAGTTTTGCCGCTGGTGCTGTCTCAATAAAAACTGAAATTCACAGTTTTTGTCTTAAACCTGCATCATCTACCGCAGCCAATACGATGATTGGAATTAAGACAATATGGGAACTATGTTTGTTCCAAGCAGGACCCTTTGTCTCACTTTAAAGGCTGCAAATGGGGACATTTGTTTTTTATGACAGGGAGAGACTGGAGCTGAAAGAGTTGCTATGGCAATAAAACTAAGGGTGTCATTTTGTCCCTTTTGTGATGCACATTTGTGGTGCCAAGTGTCAAAAACACTGCTTTAATATTTCCAGAGATATTTTTTATTCAATATTTTACCATTTTTAGTTGCACACCAAATGACGTCATTGCTGAACTAATTTGCATAATAGAAAAATGTCAGTATCTCTAAAATGAAAAAAGATATTTCAAAAAGAAAAATGCCATTCTTCTGTATTTTGAAAGGTCTTTCAAATAAGCAGAAAAAAATTTTCATGTCATATACACTTTAGGACCTTAGCAGGCTCTCGCTAAAAGCCAGGAAGTGGAAAGATGGCATCAAAATTAAGTTACAGGGCCCGCTCTAATGAACCTTTTCTTAAGCAATGTGAAAATCATAACCATTTGATCAAAAAGTGGGCATCCATAGGATGCGTGGACACCCATCTGGCTAAATTAAAAGCCTGGCTGGAAGGATCTGGTCATTGCTAGAAGGGCCATGTAGGAACTGGCGATAAGTGAAGTGTTCACTCAGTGTTGTACATGATGGAGGGTTGATTTCCCATCCTGTTTGTGGTGTGGGGACAATGAAGTTATGCTGCTGGTGCTATCATGTCGCTAGCAAAGCCACTACTTGCACATTATGATTGTTGAATTAAAGGTCTTGCAACTAATGTTATCATAGTGTAGCATTATCGTTTAGCATAATTACTCAGGTGGTTAAAGAAATTCTTCCGCTGTCATTGGCCGAGAATGGCGTCATATTCTGCTATAATCACCACTTGCGAGGTTGGAATTACACTCTTCAAAGGTCTCAGGCTCGTGAATACTGGTGAATATTCACTTTGCCTTCGGCGAATACCGGTAATGGATAACAACTTTCTCTCAGTTAGTATGCACCCTGTGATTGGTCAATTTAACAGGCTGTATTCTCCTGCATGGCCTGCTAAAATTATAAGTTGGTGTTCGTGCTAAACTGTTTCGTGATTTATTGCTACATGTTCTTAACTTTTATAACAAATAAAAGGTCAAAACTTTCTTTTTTCTTTACTCCAAATTGTGTATTAAAGGGTCTCGTCTTCTCAGCCTGTACTGTAAGTTATGGATCCTTGTTCTTCTCCTTCGATCTATAGCCTGAACGCTTTGTGCTTGGAGATAAATTGAAGGGGAAAAACCTTGGTCTGTAACTTACAGTATAGTTAGTAAGAGGTGTATATCAAAACAAATAAAGTGGTAAGATATAAGGGTTCTGTCCTTGTGTACTGGTTCACAAGAACTGATACAAAGGACCCAACAATGTCCAACAGCTAAACAAAGGTTTGTAAAGAAAGGAGTACAATGGTTATTGCCTCTGTGTACCAGTACACCAGGACGCAGCTGATATAGCCTGTCACAAGCTTAACTTACAAAATTTGCAGAAACCAATAAATATTGATTGGAGTATGTTATTTCTGATTTCATTTTTATAAATAATAATTTATGTATGTAATTTAAGTTTAACTTTTCCCATCTACAAAATTGCTAAAAGTTTGCCCTTCCCGACATTTTCATGTGGTCTACTTTGTGTTTTAAACATGGTTACAACACCATTTTTTGCTGTGGAACATACATTATCAACAGTCAACATAATCACTTGCTCCCCCACTTGGAAATCTAGACCCCTTGACTCCTTCTTCTCCCCTCCTTAAAATTCCAATTTGTTGCACGAGAGTCACAGCACTCCAGCATTCCTGTCAACATGTCAATATATCTATTGAATATATTTTATAGACACCAACCTTAAAATTTGGAATTCCTGGTTCCACTTTAGCTGTCAAGGAAAATAAGTTCTTGAATCCGGCTGATTCCACTGCTTTTGCGACAGCTGCAGCGAAAATGACGACCAGAGCGTTACGTCCTGTGGACACAATCCACAAAAATTTTCTGCATACTCGCTGCAATGTCGTGTCATCCTTGTCCTCATTCCATTTCATTCTATTCAGTTTCTTTAAAATAGCTAAAAGTACAATACAGACCGAGCCCAATGCAAGGTCCCAGAGATGTGTTTTTCCAATGTTTTCAAATGTTTCGTAAACACACAAGTAGAACGCTCTTTTTATGTTCTTCAATCCTAACAGGTTCTTCACTTGGCCAAAACCAATGGTAATGGCAGCGGCAGACACAAAACCACTAATAACTGGCAAAGAGATAAATCGTACAACGAAGCCAAGCTGCAAAAGGCCTAAAGTGAACTGGATGATACCGCAAAACAAAGTCTCAGCTACAGCAAGAGATGGACAACCATTGGCATAGCGGGCGACCATGAGTGACATAATAGCTGTTGGACCAAGGGTAATATCTTTACTTCCCCCAAACACACAATAAACGAAACAACCCAGGTAGGCAGAGTACAGCCCGTACTGTACGGGGAGTCCTGCAATAGTGGCATAAGCCAATCCTTGCGGAACCACCATCAAACCAACAGTTAGCCCTGCGATTACGTCGCTAACCAGGCTGGTAAAAGTGTAATTTGGAAGCCAGGACGCAATTGGAAAGTGTGTGAGAAGACATTTCTTGGCTGCCTCCCCGACTCTTGTGTAACTTCCCGTAGAAGAATTACCACTGCTCTCGTAACTAAGCAAGGGTGATGCTTCCGTAGCCACACTCGCGAGCTTGTTGGATTCTTTCATGACCTTCGAAGTCTTTATCTTGGCTTTGTAACCAATCGAGAAGTCGTTCGACTGGTTTGTGACCTTTTATTCTTCGAAGCTTTGATCACGTGAGTGAAAAAAAATACCTTGACAGCTGAATGAAAAAGTGATCGAAGAAAGGAGTATTGACTGTAATTAAAAAAAAACTGACAGCAAATAGTTACAAGAACAGACAAAAACTATTATGCCAGTGTCACGAGACATTCACCGCGACGAAACAAACTGTCACGGCGATGTCAGACATGTTAGACATTCCTATTGTGCCATACATGAGGTACTGCTTGTTCTTGGAAAGAGATCACTGTGCAATAAGCCGAGTACAAAGGCCTGGTAGCTGTGTCTGGTGACTTCACATCCTGCTCCCACCCTACCCTACAAAGTATATAATGTTACGCCTTCCTGCGTACTGCTCACGCACAAACACACGTCGTGGTGTTATGATGACACCGGTGTGTCTTGTGAAATCGGTTTTAATTTGAACGAACTGTACATATTTTGCTTTTGAGTTACATCTAGTGTGTATATCTTGACTAGAAACACGATGGTGCAAGAATACCAGTCGCCCGTGAGGGTTTACAAGTACCCTTTCGAGATTGTTATGGCGGTGAGTGAAATTTCTCGGTTTATTCACTTTATTCCAGTGGTTAGTTCTTTTTGTGTAGACGTGATTCCTTCACACTGATTCGCAATCAACTCGAACATGAACGAAGAGGTTTCAAAGTTGCCAAGTAATTGTAAATCTCACGCTTCAGGGATAACGTGCTCAGTCTCTTGAAGTAGAATTGTGTAATCAGGAATTGTGTCATTGGAGGCGGCTTCGATGATTTGTTGAAAATGTATGTGGTATCTGATAACCTTTTAGAATTCCCCGTTTTACCATAAAGAAATCGTTTTGTGGGTTACAATAATCGATGCATCGTTTTTACCTCGCAGGCATACGAAAAGCGCTTCCCTACCTGTCATATGATTCCCGTTTTTCTTGGCAGCGAGATATTGTCCGAATACAAGAGCGAAGATGGCGCGGTACACAACATCGAGAGGAGGTGTAAACTGGATGTAGACGCGCCGTACTTGTTAAAGAAAGTATGTCATTTTTCTTGCATGTTGAGAGGACTGATGATGCGATTGATTTTTATGGGAAAATATGCTTGTAACTTATAATAACTCCATAGAGATAAGTTGATTATGACTAAAATGTACTCAACAGATGATTAGGGATCAGCAAATTGGACACATCGATGGAAAATTAATCGTTAAATTCAAAAGTATTTCAAGGGTTAGATGAAGGGCGATACCAGTGTTTTGCGAGTTTGGCCTGTATCGTTGCTAACGATTTGGTTATTCACAGATCATCGGCGTTGAATATGTCTATTTCAATCAAACAAACTGCCTGGACAGGCGAGAAAGAACTCTCACCATCACTGCTTACAACGAGAGCTTTTCATCCCGTGTTGGTGTCACAGAACACTGTTATTATTCGGTAAGTGCATTTAATTATTTGCCATCAATATGCCGAAAAGGAAATCGAGAAAATTTTATCGCGAGTAAGTCGCTATTTCCTTGTGGTGCTCCGAGAATCTTCCGCTATTCACTCTACAAACTTTCTAACTATACAAGTTAATAAGTGATTTTCAACACGCATCCTTGGAATAGTGTTCGCCCGATTTGCGTCAGCGATGATGTATTTTGAGATTCTGCTAATGACTGCAAAGGCAAACACCACAAGTGTGGGCTTAAAATAAACAAAGGCATGTATATTGATGTACATGTAAATTTAACAATGGGGACTGACACTTATTACGTTATCACATATATGATGTCCCAATGGGAATTTTACAAAACAATAGCACTGACCACAAAATTCCCTCTCCAAGGTTCTCCGGCATATATATTGTTGTCGTACCAGTTTATTTGAATGGAAAACAATGAATTATTCATTTGGTTATGATTATTATTTTTCTGCATGAAATTAATTTCAGGTTGGTTCTTGTATCTTATCCAACAGGAAGGTGAAACATATGATATTAAACTACAAACTGGAAATACTAGAACCTTAACCATCTTTTTAGTGGCATTGAGAACCATATTTTTTGTGCTTAAATTGATCAGTTGAGTTTGCTGAAAGGTTGTTTGGTTTCTGTCGTGTGAGATTGTTTTAGTTAAAGCTGTATAGAAACAGACATAATAATTTTTTGACTGAGCTAATAATTCATAGAAAATTAAAAAAAAGGGCTTAGTGAAGAAATGATTGTAGATTTGTATGTTCTAGACAAGCTTTCTAACAAATACTGCTTAAAAACACCACTGAATGTCTGTAATAATTATGGCTACATCTTACTTTGCAAGTCACAGTGATGGCAAGAGCCATCTCACACATTTCAGATATTTTTCACATCACAAATGAAAAATTATACTGTGATCACACAGCAGGCTTGAGTATGGTTAGTCTGAACACAAGTAGAGCATGTTCCACTGTGATAACTTTACATGTTAGGAGGTGAATTTTGAGAATCAACACATTAAGTCCTAAGCAAGATTTAAACCACCTGGTGAAGTAGGTTTCGTCAAAGCAAGTGCGTGAAGTGTTTGTCAAATAAGATTAAGCCACAAAAGAACTGTGACAACAGTTACAAGCCACATTTCACAGTTATTTGGCCATGCTTCTGAAATATTTCATTTTTCCAAAGGCCAACCAATTCATTGCCTGCTTGGCACCATTTTTTGGGGCGATCACTAGCTTAAAATTTGCTTCATTTACATCTTAAATTGGCTTTAAATCTACCAATTGTCAGTGGAGTGTGTTTTGATGGAATGTTCTCATGTCAACACCCACCAGCCAGAAAGTGGTAAAAAACTACTGTAGCTTATAGAATTTTCATGAAATGTCGATCTCAGTTCATTCGTATACGAATGGTAGATTTTCTTTAGAAATAGCAAGCAATTATTTCAAGTAGAAGGCTGTGGTCTAAGAAAAATTATAAGGGAACCAAAGGTCCCTAAGTATGAAATCCACGGTGCCCAGCACTTAAGCATATATGGAAAAAGTATGTTTTTCCAGTCACCCAGAGACAAAATTAAGTCACCTGTGCACCCAATGCAATGACGTATTATTTTAACTTTATATTAGAGCCATCTTTCAAGCTGAGGCATACAATACAATTTTGACTTGTTTAATACTTGGAAAACATTCTAGCTCTAACTGACCGAGTCAACTCTCAACGTAACAAATTTTGTCAAAAATATATCATTGATATTTCTTCCAAGAAACTAGAAACCCTAAGTGGTGATTTTGAACTGTTTTTTGCTTTTGCAGTTCACAAATTGTCCAACCTTTGTTCTCTCCAAAGACGTGTTGAGACTCACATGAATGGTTTTCCAAAAGACAATATACATTTATTCAGTAGTCAGTAGTAGTTTGCTGTGTGACAACAGTTACATATACTCTTGGTTTGATTGTTGTTAGAAGTGATGAAATTGTAGGCTAAACATTAACGGCTATATATATAAAACAACGCAGATTTGACAAGGAGGAAAGGACATCTTTCTGTAAATCATCTTTGAATTTGGCCATACTGAATCAAGCCAGTCAAAACATTGATAAATGCGCAAGACAAAAGTATAAAACCCCTGTTAAAAATTCTATCATCGATGGTTGTAGAGAGACAGACTTGGACATCGAAGGGCCAGATTCAAATGACTGATCTGTATCAGCCATAGCCACCCAGAAGAGAGCATATTCAGCAACTGTTAATTGTTCTTTTCCATCGGCATAGATCATCTCCAAACCAAACTAGCCAGCAGCTAGATCTAATAAAAAAACTAGACAAGAATAAAAAGCAGCAAACAGTGAACAAATGTAAAGCCCTGGCCAAACAGACTTGCAAGCAGACACAAGTTGAAATCTTGGGTTTTCTTGCAAGTCTGTTTGGCCAGGCCTTGTATGCACTTACAAACTTGTGCTCAGTTTAGTTGAGATCAAATCTGCATGCAAGTTGACGGAACCTTTTCACCATTTGGCTACCCAACCCAAGTTAACACAAGTTGAGTGACATCCATTGTTGTTATAACAACCTTTTAGCCAATGAAATACGTGTTATTAAGAGGAAACTTGCAAGTCCATTTGGTCACCCAATGTAAGTCTTTTGCAAGTTCAAGTTGCTACTTGCGCGAACTTAGGAGTCCATTTGTCAGGACGTAATACTACTGTATCCCACTGTGATCAAGTTGCATGCCACGTCTTTGAACAATTAGGGCAATGAAGCAGTAAACAGAACATTCTCCGAAAACCCTCCAATATTCTCTGATAAATTCATTATTGTGTAAGTGAGATATGTGTGTCGAACCAATGCTTGCCTGCATCATAACAACAACAGAAGCATGCAAAGAACACTTGTGGAAGGTGGTCCCTTAAACCAGGTTCTTAATCCTTAATCCAGTAAACTAATCTTTTGGCTACCGTGCCGTCCATGATCCTATTTCTCTGAAAATTCCATTAATTAAAATCTTGCTCTGTCTGTTTAGGTTCACCCAGATAATCCTGACTGGACTTGTTTTGAGCAGGATGCAACTTTGGACATCAAGTCATTCTTTGGCTTTGAGGCAGCTATAGAGAAGCTAGCAATTAAGTTGTATCTTCAGAATATCAAAAAGGTGAGCTTAAGTTCTCCACAATCACCCTTCACCTGGGTCTTACATGTAAATCCGTCATACGTCTTATGATACTATAGTCATAAGAAAGAAGATTATAACTTGATCTTAAGTGATAACTGATGGAAGCATCAAGGGCTTACCAGTATATGCATATAACCTGGATCACATGCTCTGGCCTGCATACTGTCACTAAGGCTTGCAAGCCACTTCTGCACTGCATTGAAATTAGTATGAAAATCAGTGATACTTTTTTATGGCTGTGTAAGGGTATGGCAGAATACACCCTTTCCTTGATCATTTTGTATATCTCTTATAATTTGACAGGGTAAAGAAGTGATCCAATACTACATCGATGAGTTGATAAGGGAAGGGGTAACATACCTGGCTCCATTTGAAAATTCCCATGGAAGGCCCAGGACAAAGAGTGCAGAAGCAGTGAGCAGTGCGGACCAAATTGAGGAGGATGGTACTGATGCTCTTCCTATTGCTAGTTCTGCAATAGAAGCTGCCGATACATTACCGCTCGCTTCTAGACCAGGTGAGGAGTGAACACATGTAGATGCAAATGATATGCAAGGCCAAGTTTTTTAAAGTGAAACACCTAATTTAGGAATAGACTCCTTTTAGCTGGAGTCAACATCAGACTTGATAAGAAATTATTAACAAATTTTTTTGGTTTGTAATCATTTGTACTAAACTAAGAAGAACATCACTTAGCCAGAGTCAAAAGGTACATTCTGATAATAACAATAGTAGTAATAATAATAATAACAATAATAATAATAATAATAATAATAATAATAACATTATAATAATAATAATGATAATAATAATAATCATATTTACAACTAAATTCTTGATTGTGTTTGGTTCTTTGTGAAAATATTTGTTATGTAATTGAATTTTGAAATTACACATTGCATACATGTGATTGCTCCCTGAATTGGACTTCACTCAGTCCAATTACTAAACTAAATAATGATAGTGATAGTGATAGTCGTAGTGATAATAATAATAATAATTAATTTTAATAATAGTAATAATAATAAAAATAATAATATTAGAAGGAAATGATCTTTAGATGAACTTATGTGCTAGGTTTGAAATCTTTTAGTACCTGGTTAGGGATTCTAGCTTTTGCATCAGATTGAGAAAAGTTAGGGAATTTTACTTTCACTTTGGACCACATTTTGATAAATAGTACTGTTTCTGATGCTCAAGTTATTTTGGTTAAAAAATCTGAAAGAGAAATTAAATTTTAAGGTCAATCCAAGTATAACATGTAGCTAATGAAATGTGATCAACATGCCAAAAAAAGTAGCATACAGTGTTTTCCTTGATCAAGTTTCCATTAAAAAAAAAACCAAGTAAGGGAAAAAGAAAACCGAAATGTCAAGGGCTCAAGACATCTCATGCTAAATTACCATAACTAGCACCTGCAGCTGTTGTTGTAGACATACTGCCTTAACTGAATTAGGGTTTTTGACAGAAATGACCTTTAATTTGGCTGATGATAAATTCTTAAAATAAACAATTTTGACTGGGCATGACCAGGACAGGACCCATGCAAGACATAAGATTTTATATTTGGTCATGTCCTCCTTCTGAGACAACATTTAGTTCCTGTTAAACAGATGAAGTCACAGATGTCTATCTCTCAAGGTATTATTTGGGAATCATGCATCTGAAGCAGTAACACTCAATTAGTACTAATGTTGATTAGGTGCTAATTTTTTTTTTGTATATTTTTTGGCAAATGCTGAAAATCAACGTTTTAAAGATGCAATGACTATTATATGTTATCAAGATGTTTCTCTTAACATAAATCAGCAGTTCATGCAGCTTTAAAGTCTTAGTTTGAAGTATATAGAGGATAATTATTACAAATAAAAGTATATTGGTAGACTAAAAAGTTGTTGCTGATGCATGACACTTGGTTAAAAACGATTGAAGCGATACTGGATGTATAAATATCAGAAAGTGTCAAAAGTGTTCATATTAATTATTCCAAGGCTGTTTTTAATTAGAGATACAAAGTTTATCTTGGTCTGCTGATGGTATCTCTATGAGTGAATAAGCGCGAGTTGCCACCAGCACGAGACAGTAAAATTCATGTCCCCAAGCTGTGGTTTGATATGCTGTTTATTATGTGAACTTTGATGAACATCCAAATCTAAGAAATGTTACTTGTTTTATTCATTGAAAAGCACCTAAAACAGTCTGTGGTCACCTTAACTGAGGTTGGGACAGTCTGTAACTGAAAATTTTGTATGAAACATAGAGGAAAAGAACACTTTGCCTCTCAATGTTATAACAGACATTTAATGGAACACATTAAGACAAAACATGTTTCTTTCTCCAGGAATTTTTTTTTTTGGTTTTAAAAAAAATTAATTCAACTTCAGCATTGTTCATAAAGTAGGCTAAAACAGGAATTTCTGACAGTTGCAAAATGGCATCATGAAGGAGATACTTGGCAGCTGTTACTTTCAATGTTGAGTTGCTGATACTTGCACTTCAGGCCCCAATCTGGACTAACGTGCCCAATCTTTCCTTTAATCAAATTGTGTGTTATTTCAAAATGCTTTTGATTACTTGTTCAGATTACAAGCTTGATGATGACTACATCCAGAGGTTCCTTGGTAAACTGAGCCCAAAAGAAGAGAATCAACTCATTAAGGTTAGTGGTAAATGCTAAACAAGTTCGATTCACAAATATTGAAATTCCAGAATAGACTATGAATTGGAATATCCTTCAATTTAACAATGATGACATTTTGGCTACATATTTCCCAGCGTGTGCTGTTTTTGGCAAGAGTAAACAGTTTGTTCTGTTCATTATTCACTTACAGTTGCGCAAGAAATTAAGTTCTACTCATCAAGGAAAGGTAAAAATTCTTGTTTTAAATTCAGGATAGCTTTGTGCATATTTTAATCAAAAATTACAGTAAGTTTACATGTAGCAATTTTTAATCTTTTACTAAATGATCTCTGTTTCTGTTTTTGTAGATGCCGAATGATGCTCATCTTTTAAGATTTCTCAGAGCACGAGACTTTAATTTAGACAAGGTATCGCAATGTGTTGTAGTAGTACATGTAAATATAACAGGTACTAATATTAAAGTTTGGCTTGAATGTCTTGAAAATAATGTAATGAAAATATGTAAAAAATCATATCAACACAGTTGAAGGCGAGCAAAGCGTGAAGGATTATCACCTAAACAACACTTGATAAATTTATATCTGATTTTATCAGATAAGCAGTGTCATCATCCTACTTCAAAAGCATAGAACACCACCCACCATCTTGTAAAAAAAACTGACAGTAAATAACAGAGACTAAATTTCATTTTATGATTACAGAATTCAAAACAGTTGGGCTTTGGATAGGAATCTCCTTTATACCTTCACATACAAGTTCAATTCAGTTCTTCAACTGTATACGTGTAGGGTATATAGATATGTTTATAAGGTAACTAATGAATAAAGTAAAAACAAATTGCGAGATATGAAGCCGTATTAGGAAAAAATTTATGTTTGCAGTGGCCAAAGTAGCAACAGCTTTCTGGGTGGACACCACCATGATCAAGTAAATGGCATTCTAAAACCTTAATGCTTTCTCACTTCTCTCACTGAGAGACAAACTGAATGTGCCAAGATACAATTTGTAAAGTGAAATTTCCATCATACATTGATGATACAGTAGTTAAATTCCATAAGGTCGCTCTTTTTGAAACTCAGCTTCTATAATGTGTTTCAGGTGTATGAAATGCTGTGCGAGTCCTTAGCATGGCGGCGACATCACAATATAGATAATATAAGAGAAATATGGCATCCTCCTGAGCCTCTTTTAAACTACTACTGTGGTGGCTGGCATAACACTGATAAAGGTATATGTCAGTCAGTGTCAAATACTTTGATT
>Ga0126337_10001754_pt1 | contig 13371 bp, 5 predicted proteins | sample DipCmetagenome_FD_92527 | JGI IMG/M metagenome (GOLD analysis project Ga0126337, IMG submission 92527) | Coral microbial communities from La Bocana,Puerto Morelos, Mexico - Diploria C A metagenome | ecosystem: Host-associated > Invertebrates > Cnidaria > Coral | place: La Bocana,Puerto Morelos... | reverse complement strand
GATCCATTAAGATCACTGATCACTTCACGTGCACCTCCGCCAACGTCATCTATTGCATAACTTGCACTTATTGCAAAAAGGTATACATTGGCGAAACAGGACGACGACTAGGTGACCGATTCCGAGAACACCTTCGCGATGTAGAAAGGAATGATAAGGACGTATCGAAACCAGTCGCTAGACATTTTAATTTACCTAATCACTGTAAGCAACATATGACAATCCGGCTGCGGCCTTTCCTTACTCTTAGGTAGCTTGGAAAGCCGCAAAACTCTTGAACAAAAGTTTATCCTTCAAATCGGCACTCTTAATCCCATAGGTATTAACGAACGCTTTTCATTCTACTAATTTATTCATGTTTTTCTCGTCGCTATGTTCCCACCAATAGCGTAGCTCCACTTACTCCATATAAACCCACACACAACCCACAATTCCTCCATTCGCTCTGACGAAGGGCTAACGCTCGAAACGTCAGCTTTTCAAGTTACGGTGGCCAATTTACATTTTCAACTTAGTTGATATAACCCAATCAATTAATCAAACAATCAGTCATTCAGTCACTCAGTCAGTCAGTCCGTCAGCCAGTCAGTCAGTCTGTCAGGCAGTCAACCACTCAATCAGTCAGCAGGTCATGCAGTCAGTCAGTCAATCCGTCATTCCGTCATGCAGTCAGGAAGTCAAGAAGTCTGTCAGACAGTCAATCTGTCAGTAGGTCATGCAGTCATTCAGTCAGAAACTCATTCATTCAGTCAGTCGTCATTCAGTCAGTCAGTCAGTCAATCTGTGAGTCAGTCAGTAAAGCAAGTAATCAGTCTGTCAGTCAGTCATGCAGCCACTGAGCCAATCAGCAAGCCAGACAGACAGACAGAATGTGACCGTGTTGACTTTTGTAACAGAGAATCAGAAAACAGTTCAACATGTTTGAGGTAGAAATCGCATAACAAGAAAGCAGACATTTTCCTAAAACGCACTGATTATTACGTACCATGTGTTACCAAAATGTGTCAAATTCCAACTATGGAATCAAAACCCACTGAAAATCCGCATGAGTAAAGATTAAAGCTTTAATGCTATAAATATCGCAAGATAATTGACAGAAAAAACACTAGCACCATGTTCTAAAATTATTATATTTTTAGAAACTAAACTGTCGTGTAATGGCTGTAATTGCCCTATTCTCCAAGATGAGTAAAGGAATTAAGTCTAGTATTAAGTAAGTCAAACTGTAGCATATTAATTAACAGTAACCATTCTCTTTTTACGATGTCCTAACTAAGTAAATTCTGTTCCGAAAAACATCAACTACATATTTTAATGTGTAACTAACACATAGAATTGTCTGAATTTCTCATTGAAACAAAGTGTTGCCCTTATCAAGAGCTCTCTTCGATGTTAGTTCCTCGGTTGTTTAAGAGAGGTTCTCTTAACTCTTTTGGAGATCCACGAGTGCTACCAGAGAAACCTGCACATTTCGAGGCTCGAATTATGAGGAAAACAATCAAACGCGCTGTGTGTGACAGAATCGCGAAGACAGCGAGAAGAGACAGTAAAGCAGGGACGATAGCCATGACAGCCAACTCGAACCACTGCATACCTTCGATGTAAAACTTGTTTTCGTCCTCAGGAGTGATACCAGAGGAGAGGAGCGTTGCCTTGATCAGATTGATAATCGCTAGGATAGACAACACAACTAGGGATGTGGATTCAATTTTGTTGGCTGTGCTGCTTCGGAATGGACTCTTAGCTATGTGATGGATGGCCATTAGTTGGCATGCCACAGCCAAGAACAGACAGCGTAGCATAGCATTTGAGATGAAGGAGTGAAATGATAAAAGGATGAGCCGTCGGCCAATCAAAACGCTCTCCCAGTGCAGAGTGCCTTGATCACCATCACTTGGCGGGCGGAATGGCCCTTGTAAGACTTCCATCACCTCGTCTTCTCTATCGTTTGGTCTCACTGCAGATTCTTGTCTCGTTCTTGTACACACGTGCTTTAGAAACCAATAGGAGAGGTACGGCAAAGGAAAGACACAGGCTGCTAGAAATCCGCTAGCGGAAATGGAGGAATTGTAGAGCTTTCGAGAACCGAAATACAGAACGGCGATGAAGGGCACTACAAAGACTACAATGTACCAAAGAAGAAGGTACTGCCATGTTTGCCAGCACAGCGTGCTTCCATCAATAAACAACCTGCGCTCAGAGCCAATGGTTACACAGTGCATCAGACCAAGCGACGTTTCCGCTAGCCGATCGTAACCTAGCAACAGTATCTCCAAAAAGACTGCCATGTAATGGTGCACCGATGGTATGCCCCTTTTTCGTACCAGGTTGATAACGACGTGGACGCAATAGATGAGGACAACAATCGCCATTGTGGCAAAAACTGCCATAGAAAGAAACAATTCCTTTGTTACTGCTGTCAGTCCCACAAAAGGACAGCCAATCCCCCTGGAGATATCACGAACTTCGAAGTTGAATGCAGAGATGATAATGTAGATATGTGGAACTTTATGGAATAGGTCTCCAATTGAATTGTCTATGAGCAAGTCTGCTACTTGATAGTAGTAGAAGACAATCTTTAGATAGCCACTGTCTCTCTGTTTATCTACATCGCAACTCTTTTCTCGTGCCACTCCACTCCTCTTTTTTCTTATAAACCATAGGGCCTGTCTTGAACACAAGAGACGCAGGAGGGGTGGCTTAGTAAAGAGATATGCAGCCATCCCAGCTGAGAACACAACCATGACTAGCCATAAAAAATTGTCACTACATTGACTCGTTCTTCGGCAGTCGGCAGAGAACAGCGATTCAGTGTATCCAGCGGCGCATTGACCACACAGAACACCACTCCTGTTTCCACGGCAACTGTTGAAGGCTAGTGACTGTGTGCTTGGAGATTGACAGTATTCCTTGGGACACGGAATAAACTTCAGCAATGCTGTATGACGTGTTTCTGGGCTGACCTGGTATCCCCAGAAGTTCTCTTTGGCTGCAATGTTCATGTTGTTTTTAATGCACGTAGCTCCTAAAGGACACGCCTGACATTGAAACGAGTTCTCGACAGCAAAGCCGTTAGATCTCCCTGTTTGAAGGCTGTAATAGCCAGGATAGCACAATCTGCAAGTGTACCTCACAACCGTTATGTTGAGCCGGCAAAAGCGCGTTCTTTTCCCAGTGTAAACAAAATGCGTTGCATTTTCAAACAACAACATGCTACCCCTTCCGCAGTGGATGGTCGTCTTATGGTCGATGTGGACATAGCCCCCATTTGAAATTTCAAAAACAGAATTCGACCTCCTTTCAGCAATAGCCAAAACCATGGAAGTATTTTGAAAGATGACAGGTCCTTCACTTTCGGAATAAAAGAAAGCAACGTTTCCAAATTTCCACCCTTCAAGAATTTTAGTCTCTCGTTTACTGGAAAAAGTGCAGTTATTAAATTCCATTCTGCCCGTTCCATAAGCGGAATAGACTTGTCCTGTTTTCCTGATGGCCAAATTATCTTTAAATGAGCAATTCTTGAACGTGGTATTCCCGTTACTGACATACACTGCCCCCGCGATCAAGCCAGCGTTCTCTTGAAATAAAGTGTCTTGGAATATCACGTGAGTATCATACCACCACAGGGGGTGGGTATCGTTGTTGACATCGCGTTGGACACAGCCTAGTTTCCAGGGCTTGTCAGGTATCGAGAGAACCGTGATCGCTCCAGTTGATGTCTCGTAGATAGATTTTTTCTTGTCATAATAATTCCAGGGTTCTCGGTGATATGAGGTGCAATCTCGAAATACCGACCTCCGTATTGTCAACGTTTTCTTGCCTTGAAAATAAAAAGCAAAACTGCTGGCTGGTCGTGAATAAAAATACACATTGTCCAATTCTATCGAGGCTCTTGATCCTGTCAGCTTAACCTCGTTCAAGGTTGGAATGCAAAAGTGAATGGCATAGCCTTTGTTGTCTCGTATTTTCGGACGGCCTAGAAAGCTAGTGTTCGCTATTTTTAGCCAAACTGACCTTGGGTCCCTAATAGTTGATGATATATCGTACACATTGTGTTTAAAGATACAATGAACGATGAGAATACTGACGGGAAACGTTATGTTGTCGTGGCCAAGCCATCTCCTGGATATCTGTAATCCGTACCTACAAGAAACAGTTGTGACGTTGACGAGTTTGATCCTGTATTTGGGACTAATGACCAACGCACGATCCTGGATATCGAACATGGAGGTGTTGGCAACAACCACACTTCCTTTGCTTTCTCCCAATGCCTGTACCTCAACAAAAACACTGCGATTGGAGTGACCACCGTCGATGAAACTGGACCGAGAAATCTTCACGTCTGCCTTTCCTCCTGTAGCTCCCACGAATACAGCTCCTGCTGTGTCTGGTCGACTGTTAAACCAGTGGAATTCTTCGAAGGTAACGCTTCCACTTGTGAGCATAAGACACACGCTTCCACACCTATATCGTGTAGAGGTCTTGGTGTAACAATTGTTGTCATTGACATTTTTGATAGACGCGTATAGAGCGTATCTTATCGGTCTTCTTATGAGCTCGCGTACTTTTCCAACCAGAATCGCGGACCCGTCCGTTGTAGCTTCGCATTCGGTAAAATTGACATCGGTGAGGATGAGTCTGAGGTTACCGCTCCCCGTGTACCACTGTCTATTAAGATAAATTGCTCCTCCACCGTTCGCTTTGTTTTTCTTAAACGAGGTCTTTATTATCACCAGGGACGCGTGCAGTTTGGACTCAATGAACACACCTCCGCCTTTTCCCTGCATTGCATTTTGCCCCACGAATGACGAATTCTCAATTACAACTTTAGCCTCCAGGGCATAAATCTTGATGCATCTTAAAGCCTGATTACTTGTGTTGTTAGCGCAGCGTAAGTCCGCGAATTTCGCACTAGATTTCCTGACACTGGAAATGAACATGCTATCCTTAAAGCGTTCGGTTTTCGTGTTTGACAGCGTCTCCACACTGTTGTTCAACAGCTGAACACGATTGTATGTCTCCTTGGTCACGGATGTAGGTAAGTCTAAAACAACGAAAGGGGCTCGGTTTCCAATACAACTAACGTTTTGGCAGGAAATCTGGACGCGCATCTGCCTGGCGGATTTTCTGACGTCTGTTGCTATGGAAATGAGACCCTTCGCTGACAGTTGCCCATCAACCCCATTTTTTAAAAATCGCGTTCCACTAATAGTCACTATAAGGGCCGTATCGCTGCTTGAATTCTTTAACAGGATGTCCACGCAATTAATATTATTTCTAAATAAAGATGGTCCTGCGATATCAAGGTGAACACTTGGGATGTTCTCCGCGCGAACACTCACGGCTGTTTTCGCCCCTTGGTGAGTACAGTTTACGAGCTGAACACAGCTACAGTCCAGGAACACGAGAGGAGTTCCTTCAAATACGATCCCCGACAATGAAATTGACACTCGTCGGTTACTTTCCTTGGGGTTTATAGTTTGAAAATGAAATCCTTCCGCGCACGAAACATACGGGGTCGCTTGAAAGCTTTGTATCGTCACGCTCTTGTTAACAAGAATGCCCGGATTTTGATCATGCGTCACGTTCTCGCAGCCAAAGGGATTTCGTTCGGTTTCAGTCCCGTTGAGATGTACGCGTCCGCCCTCGTGTACTAAATACAGTGCCAGCGCTATTGACTTGCATGGATCGTCGACAGAGCCACAACCACTGGCGTCTTTTCCGTCCCGAGAAACATACACGTCGTCTAACACGTGTTTATGTTTGTGGCCTTGAGCACCTAGGTTTTGTGTTATATCAGTTTCGTTAAAACAATTCATCATTTTTGTAATCTATCGCTGCCTAAGCTATCAGTTTCAACAAGAAACTGGTTTGAAAATAACCGTAAAAACAGCTTAAAACTCTCCACAAACTAACTGCATGTTCTTTATATACACGCTCCTAGTAGGAAGAAATTTTATTTCAAATTATCTTTTGCCGTTTTCAGAAGATTTCAGTTTCCACTGGGAACACACTTTTTATGCCGTATCGTACAGTGTCAAATAATTCTTTTTTGTCCATTTCCCGAAAACTATGGCATCTTTTGCCTTTTCGAAAATCATAGCTGGCCTTTTTTGATACCATAACGACATTTTTATCAATCCGAGAACAACAGGCATTACGTCTCCCAAATCAAGAAAGTTCGAGGTGATACTTGAACAGATATGAACTGAACAGATATCACGGAACTGAACAGATAATTTACTTAAACGATCCAGTGAGTCTCCCTAAGAAACTTGAGATGTGTAACTGTATATACCTCTGCAGCACTGTTGGACGATGTATTTTTAAGTGAGTAAGTAAGTACGTTATGTCTGTGCGGATTACTCATTGAAAAAGGTAACTAACTGCTGGGGCAGAGCACCCTAATGTCTTTCATTCATGCGCTCGTCAAGAAGTTCATTTAAGGCACGCGTTTTATTATTATTATTATTATTTTTTTGGCAATACTAGCTTGTGAATGTAAACAGCATGAAAATAAAAGAACATTGTTGCCCTCTAGGTTGTTTTTAAGACTAAAAAAAACACTCACCACCTCTGGTGCTAAGGAGCAATACCATAAGACGAAACGACAAGCCGAGCCAACACCCTGCCATCGAGCGATGTTCATTGTACATGGTCTGGTCCTGGACTTAGTGAGAACAATTTAGAACGACGGTGCATTTAAAGAATTAATACGGCTGGAAAATGAAACACTAGGTTTTTTTGGTAAATCACGTGCATATGAAAATGAAATATTATACGACCCTAATTTAGTAACGGCCAAAGATCGCCGAGACATCACGAAAACCTCTCACTTTATGATTACTGCACGAGAGAAGTGTTCACTTACTCTTTCTTTTTATAAGAACATATTTTAAGAGAATATCGAGTATGAAATTTGCAACATTTTACTGAAAAACCAAAGGCTCATTTTGTTTAACATTTGTAAATACAACATAACAATGTTTTAACTGGGCCTAGCCTGCGTAGCCGGCGGGAGTGGGTGCCCGCGCGAACTTCGGTCCCGAACGCGAGTGCAAAACCCCGCGCCAGTCGCGAGAAGAATTGGGAGGACTCTAGTTGAATTCGGCGCTCGTGAAAATTCCCTCGCGGGCGTAGTAGCCCGGGAAAGAGTTAGTGGCTTCGCCGCAAAAAGTTTCGCGCGCGCACTCACTCCCGCCAGCTACGCAGGCTAAACTGGGCCGCCTTATGTTCTCCCTTTCTCTAAACGGCAAAACTAGCAAAAAAGAAACAAAAACAGAACTGTAGCCGTATGTTCGATGCTAATAAAACAGAAATGTCAGACGCTAAAATCTAAAAATATTCACAAGAATAATTTCATAAAAATAAAAATATTCAGCTTCGGCTAGAAAAAACAATATTCCTCTGAAAAAAGGAGCGTAGTTCTCAGCGGTGAAACATAGAAACGAGGCGACTGGGGTATTCTTTGCTGTGCCTTTCCCTTGGTTCAGAAATTGGCCAAGCGAGTTTGTAGAAAACAAGCATAGAGACTTCTTTTTCCTTTACTCCGCTACTCCCCCCTAAATTATTTTCTTCATTAACCATCGGTGGCTTCAAAAAAACAAACGCACACTCACATATCGAACTAGGAATTTATTTACTATCTTTAGATCGCAGTATTTTTTTATTTTATATTCTAACACTTGCTTTGCAAACGTTTTAAAAGTTAATAGGTAAACAGTTTACGTCGTTCTGGCAATATATTACTGAATAGCGTTCGCTCTTCTTTGGGAACACAATATTAATACATGTAACGGACAGGTCTTCGACCGCTTGGTAACTGAACATTTTATATCAACATACGACCAAGTCATAACGTAACGGTGATGTATCGCGTCTGCAGTAACGCGTTACTTAACGATCACGAAACCTTGAATGAACGTTTCGCGCCACCGCGTACTAACATTCTAACGAGCTTGATTAAGAATTTCCTCACTTACGTGAGCTGACTAGAGATATCAAAATCTCTATTCTGTCACTTTGCGTTCGGTGTAAAAATCATACACGGACTTTAGCGTAAGATTTCCCGTGGGGATACATGACTGTTGAATATTCACGGCCCGCAATCCACCCCATTCGGGATCCTTTGTCCTTTGGAATCAACGATATCCATGAATTCATTTTTGTCACCAGACGCCCGTCAAAACACCTCCACACCAACCGGGAGAGAGCTGGGTGAGAATGAACACCGGGCAAGGTCTGAAAGTTTGGGAACGACCTTGATAGTCTATGTGCACTTTGATGAACCTGTTAAGAAAAGAGAAGGGAAATTCTGTTATCCCGTCAGAGCATAATTAAAACAACACGGAGAAGTAGTTCTTCGTGATGTTAACAAGACTTCGTAATTCAAATGCTAAAGGAATTTCTCGGCGAAAACTTTCTGAGTTTCAGTCTTAGAAGAATGGAGACAAGTCGTCTCCGCAAAACCTACAGTAGCTTTAGGCAGAGTTTTTAGGAATTTGAAAACGCAGCTTTGGCCTAACTCCACACTAATCCGTCACAAAAACGGAGTTTTTCGAAAGTACTCTTCAAAGCAGAGGTATTTGGAAACTCCGGCTTTTCATTGTCGCCAGAACGGGCCGGAAACAATTTGATCACGGAGCTTTTCGACAGTCATGTGATTTCCCTTCCCGAAATTTTCGCAAAGGCAAATCCAAAACGACTGATGATTGCTGCGTTTTAAATTCCTCCGTCGAAGCGTGGACGGAAAACACTTGACGCGTTTTTAGAGTGAAACCTCCGTTTTCATATTCCTCCAGCGTGAAGTAGTGTGCAAGATTCGTCTGACTTTTCGCTCCGCTTCTAGTCCAAACACGAATATGACATTACTCGCCAAAATGTTAAATGTCCTACAAGCGGGGAAGGGTCTAAAATAGAATAAATTGAATAAAACTGATAATATGTATATAAATGACGCCGCATACCCGTCCAAGACCTTGGGTAATGTTTCGTAGAAGCTGCTTTCGTTGGGCAACTGTCGCCGGCATTTAAACACTCTATCGAGTTCGTTTTCCTCGGCGAAGTTTTTCTCTGACCTCTCGTAGCGGACATCTAACTGAAGATTCGTGTTGAATTGGAATATTTCCATGACTTCTTCTTGCGACGGTAGCTTGTCGCTTTCCCAGTGAAATAACAGCGTATCCACCGGGCATTCACCTCTGTTCTGTGAAGCGCCAACTGTGGAGAGAGAGAACACCGCGAAAAAATCAGAATATGTAATGAGGAAAGGTCTTTAACCGACCATTCCGTTCTGCGTTCACGTTTCTACAGATTAACAATGTTAAACGATATTGTTGGAAATCAAAATGCACGATAGTCGGCACCAGGAAGTGAAACGTATCTGAATCATGTTTCTCGTGGTATCAAAGAACGTTTTAAAAATTTAGAGATATAAACGGCATTCAGGTGCGAACTATTTCAATAAGGCCGACTAACAGGATAACAAAAAGACCATTCACTTTATCAACCAAAACAAAACAATGAAATATGTTTACTCTATGATTAAAATGACAGTAAACAAAAAAAAATGCTGGTTAATACCGACGAAAAGTTCCGCCGGGCCGGCCGTGAGGCCGTAGACAACGTTCCCTTGTGGTATCAGTGAGAATGAATGAATGAATGAAATACTTTATTTTAGTGTCAAAAGGATTTTAGCTTTAAAAAAAGCTAATTGGGAAAACTATTTACACTTTAAAATATAGCTTACCTAAATACAATTAAAGGATTTCTTCTAGCCCCCTCCCCCCTCCCTAGATACTATAAGAATTTCCAGAATGAAGAGAATAGACCCTCTCTTAATAAATATAATATTACCCCTCTCCCCTAAAAAGTCGTCTCCCTTCCCCCGTAAAGTACTTTTCTGAAGGCTTGAAGCGATGTTCACTTACTGTACACAGACTAACCGCCAGCCGGGGGGACCGTGGTCATCTGCACGGTGCTCGGCTCCTGCGGTGACTTCCTAGTGTTCGCAATGGCGCACTTCTCTATTAAAGTAAAACTAACAGAGCAAAACGATTTAACGAGAAAACCTTTACAAATGTCACTACAAGTGTAAAAAAATAGCTCTCAGCAGCGGAGTTTTCAAGAAAGTTAGTGCTCGTCCCATAGAAATTGAAGTAATAGTAAGGTAGAGAGCTCCCCACCAGTCCCCACTCAAGGCAAACTCGCCCCCATCCCCTGCCGTCCCAATAACCTTCGTGAAGTCCCGTTCCGGGTTAAACTGAGGTCCCGTCCGCATCGAAATTGTAGATCGAAAACAATAGCCCAGAATACGAATTTCTAGATCAGAGCTGTACCCAAACCTTGATTAGCAAAGTGAAACAAAACGTGTAATGAAACGACAATAAACCAAACTAATTAAGCTTATTAAAACTACATTAAACTACTATTGGTAAGCAGACCGCTTTCTTGACGCTTTGACCCACGTTCAATGGTATGTGTCTGCAGCGACTGATCAGTCTTAGATATGCTAACTTCACGCAGCTCCTTTCAGTTCTTCCTTTGAGATAATTTGCCGCTTGGCAAGTAAAAGTAATATTGTTCCCGATTTTCGCAAAATTTACTGTTTCAAAAAACGCTGCTAGTGCAACCTATGATTTTCGAAACACCACAAAACTACTATAAGCTTAAGTTTTAAAAAGTTTGAAAGCTGTGCACTAGTTGTTTGATCTTTTTCCTTACCAGAAACAATAAACAATCACTTTTCTAATAAATTTTCCTTTATTCTCTACCCTTCTCGTGCAATTTAAATGCAGTTCTAGACCACTGGAAATGCCTGGTTACTAGCGTGAAGTGAAAATGTTAATGCAGAAAAAGCTAAGCCTTATCAGGCTTGTTTTCTTCTTTTATGCGTCTTCTACGTGAAAAAACTCGTGTTTTAACGCGGTTTCCGACGCCAAAGTAACGATAACAATGAACACTCACCGTAAACAATTTCTCGTTCATTAACTTCGTCCTGGAGTTTCTGCAGCTGATAAAGCGCTTCGTACAAGGCTTTATAATCCTGCACTTTGTTGCGGACATCCGGGCCGACCGGATGGATAACACCGGATTTCCATCTCCTAGGGAGCTCTTCAAACAAATCTCCCTGGGATAACCCCTGCACCACTCCGTGTCCCCAGCCGAAGAGCCACGAACTCCCAAGCTCGTGAAGCATGCCTGTCAGTCTTTCGTCGTCTTCGTCATCGAAGTCAAAATAATGATTCAAATAGTTTCGCCAAAAGTAACTTGTAGACAAAAGCAACTGCGAAAAAGTAGAAACAATATCAGGGCTTACATAGCAGTAAAAGATGTCCGCTTTTGCTCTAATCCACAATTGAAGTAATGAACACATGCTTGGACTACAAATTTAGACCCTATGGTTTTGACAACCTCTGTCGTCGCTGTCCACAAGGCTCCGTTTTTAATTGCCTTTGTTTAATTTTTAAGTATTGACATTTATGGTGCTTGCTGGACTTGTCAAGGGAATCGTGCTTACCTTCCATTTTTTGGAAACACACATGCACATCCTGATGTCTTGAGGCTCAAGGCTAATCATAATCTGGTAGAAAACTTCAGGAGCTAATACATCTAGCAAGCCATTTTCACTGCTTTGTTTAAAGAGTTCCAGAGTACTCGGTGTCATCGGAAACTTCATTTCTGCCAGCTACAGTGTGGCTGTTTGTGATGAGCTCTGAAAACAGAGTAAAGAAAAATATAACAGGATGATAACTTTATGATCCTACGAAACTTATTGCCGTTATAGTATTTTTGATTGTCAATGAGAATACTAACAATAGTCAAAGGAGAGAGAATTTCACAATCCGATCTGATCTCAGCGAGACAAAAGCGATTAGAATTGCAAACCAAACATGGAAAAGCCTAAATTAGAAATCATCTGAACATCTTTAATGAATCTGTTCGATTATAATTTTGGCAAGAATCCTACTAAACCGAGCTCCGGTGCGCCACATAGTGTACAAGAGTGCAGGCACGCTTGAGAATTTGTACTTTCAAATATGTAAATACTAACACAGACTATTGTTTCGTTCACGATTCTTTACATTAGAACGATCGAGAACTAATATTGCCAGTCTTCGCGTGATGCAACTCTTAAGTACTGGGCGCACGAAAGAAACGCCAAAAGACAAACATTGGCCATTTAAATCGGTTAAAACACCAGGTTCACACGCGATTTCGCAAGCGCAAAGAATAAGTACGAAAAGTTATAAACCTTTTTACCGATTTAGTAATGTTAACTTATTAGTGTTTGGAAACTGAAAGTGACCTTCGATCTGTTTCCTGTTTGCGACTACCAATTATTTACATGCATTCGTTGCTTTTTTATATTTTTCCCCCTCAGAAAAAAAAATTTCTGGAAAAATTACCGAAACGTGCAGTTGAATTAAGGTGCGAAGTTCACAGCGAAAAACACTTGCATTTGAATAATATCCAAGGATTAATACACATATAAAATTTATGCTCTTGCAAGCAATTTCGTCTGTCTGAGATGTAGAATGTTGCAATCACCAATTTGCAAGCAAAAAAAGAAGCTCTTTCTAGTAAAATAATCGAAACCTGTGATTAAATAAAGATCGAGTTCACTAGAGCGAAAACACTAGCATTCAAAGTAATACCCCAGAATAAACACTTTTAAGAACCATTTCTGCTGTTACAAGCAATTTCGCTCGTCCAAAGTAAAAACCCAACAATCGCAGAGCGACAGTCCAAATCTCCAAATATTTTTTTTTTTCTCACTGACCAATCGAAACTGATTTCGCAATCTTCTGTTTGCAAATAGAAAGCACTGTATTGTATTCCATCGAAGGAAGAACAGAATACCTGGATACCTTCAAAAATATTCTGAAAACTCTTTCATATCAAAACGAACTAGACAAAAGCGATCGGGCCACAAGAAATAACACTAACTGGTCCAAATGTATTTCCATAAAGCAATTTAAAGCCTAAAGCAACAGCTAGCTAGTTATCGCCAAAGATTTTTCGAAGCTAATTTAAATTTCCCAGGACCGATGCGAATATTTCCGGTCGAATAAAATATAGATAGAAGCAGCTAGATCAAAAAACCTCGATTAGTTCCACTTCCCGATTGGCACTACAATATGTACGCTCTTCTCTACAGAGGTGGACAAAAATAACAGCTTTGTTATGCGAGGGCAATGGACTAACCTGTTCTGAACTGCCACAACCTGATCGTCGAGCGACGGATTGACGAAGCCTCTTTCTTTTCTCAGTAGAATTCCAGTTTGAAGTGCTGGTGTAATATTGCAAATATGCACGTGACGGAAGTCAGCCATGCATCTAAATATGGCAGAGAACAATAGAATCACCAAT
>Ga0126337_10001752_pt1 | contig 13380 bp, 5 predicted proteins | sample DipCmetagenome_FD_92527 | JGI IMG/M metagenome (GOLD analysis project Ga0126337, IMG submission 92527) | Coral microbial communities from La Bocana,Puerto Morelos, Mexico - Diploria C A metagenome | ecosystem: Host-associated > Invertebrates > Cnidaria > Coral | place: La Bocana,Puerto Morelos... | reverse complement strand
TTTGTAAATTATTTAATAATTCTACTGTATACAGGTGAGCTTTTGGGTTGTCAGAGAAATTCTCAATGCCAACAGAACAAAGACCAGAGCAGCAGTTTTAACTCACTTTATTAAGATAGCTAAGGTAGGATATTTATGAACCTCTGAGTCAATTCAATTGTTACTTGAATAGCTGTTTGCACTCAGCTATTAACATGTACTGCTAAATATTATAATGTTACGCAGTTAAATGCAGTTTAACGGAGTTTACAACAAGGAGTGCAAGTCTTACCTTTGCAGTCAGTGACATTAAGACATACACATGGGCGAGGATTCCTTGTAGCCAAGGGTGTTTGTACTTTAATTTTGTACTTATTCAGCTTTGTTTTATCAGTGTGACAGGTGCTTGTTTTTCTCCCTTGTATATGGGGGTTCAAGGTTGGGTTGCAAGGTTTTGCCAGCCATGGAAACAGTCTCCATCTTGGAGCTGTTATAAAACATGGAAGCTCCTGAATGTCTCAGGCACCCAACCTCCACTTTGTGAGGCAGTTGTTACATGCCGATAAATTTACTTTTATTTATGGTAAGCTGATGATCAACAACTGTGTGATGCTTTTTGGTGTTTGAAACATGGTAATAATTCTTTTTGTTAACCTAACAGAAACTTTTGGAGTTGAACAGCCTTCACTCACTGAAGGCAGTGATATCTGGGCTTCAGAGTGCTCCTATCTATAGACTGGACAAGACTTGGGCAGTAAGTTGATTAGTCATGACAGTGGTGTGCAACACAGGTGTAACATTGCTTTCCCCAGTAATATTAAGTATGGAAAAGAACCTTGATACTACTTAACAGCAAAATCTATATACTGAACCCAATTCGTTAGTGCCGTAGCCTTTTGTTATATTCAAGGTTCCACTGTACATGTATATCACAGCTAACAATTGGTGGTTGTTGTCGTTTGTTAACAGCAAATTCAGCGCCGAGATCGTGCCCAGTTTGACAGGTTGGCAGAACTTCTCTCAGAAGAAGATAACAGGTATTAAATGTTGCTGATGTAATAATATTATTGAGTAGGTTTGACTGTGCATGTTTAAGATATAGTTTTATGTGTACTTACATTTGTGATGTAACCTCAGAGCAGTTCATTTCCGGTATACATGTACATGAATACTGTGAACTAGCTAAACAAACATCCAAAACAGTGCACACACATATACATTAAATAATTTTAACAAATAGATTCAACATTGCCGTGTGTCTGTTCAGTAATTGATTTGAGATGAAATCAATATGTGGTAAGAACAATAAAGTGGCATGTAAAGCTTTTATCACATTTTGATGTCCTTTGTGATAAATTACTGAACAGCCATACAGAAACATGGTTCCGAATCTATTTGTTTTTCATAGCAAAGAAGTGCAAAAAAATTAATGAAAGCAGAATTGGCCCTTCCACCTTGATTGCATGTAAACCTCTGATAACTGCCAAAACAGGTATTGATGAGTAAGAACCAATGGTAATGCAAATATAATTTCATATTTATTTATTAAATAATAGAGCATCAAAGATGCATTATGTATTGCAACATTTTGATCATGTACACAATCTACAGTGTACATGTACATTGTGTGTGTGTTGTATGTACATTGTATGGTGCAACAGTAAACAATCCCCCAGGAAAGTACTTTGTTTCAGTTATAGACTAGATAATGATTTATAAGACTGTGAGGTAACATGTGTACATGTATGTACACTTCACACTGAAGTACTGCTCACATTTCATGCATATTTGTATGTAGTTGAACCTTATTTCGTGACTTAGGAACTGTCAAGTAAATATAAGTTACGATATGCCATTACCAGGTAACTAACTTTATTTATTTGTGATTTGTACCAGGAAACAACTGAGGGATTACTTGAGCTCTGTCAAACTGCCCTGTATTCCATACCTAGGTAAGGATTTGTATATGTTATTTGCCGGCCAGGAGGGCTGCATTGGGAAAAACTGTGCTCGAGGTCTTGAGTATCGGGCCATGCTCAAGACCGAGGGCACAGTTTTTCTCAACATGGACTGACCTAGGCCGGCAAATAACGTGTTAATTTTTTTTCTTTGGGAAATTACTTTATAAGAAATATTTGTGTTGATTTTTTACTGAAGCAGTTTCACCGTGCGCGTGCTTTTGACGTTTCGGGGTTTCTTTGTCTGGATAATAAAATTCACTTTTGCTATGATGGCTGTCATTATCCGAATCCATAATATTTTAACCTTTTGTCCAATATTTACATTTCATGTAGATTTTCAGTGTTACAAAAAGTTGCTAAAATAGCCGCAATCCTGGAAAACTCGAAGTGGTCGGTACGCAGGGTCCAGATCCACTGGAGTGTGCGGAATTAGCCAATCATATTCAAGGATTTGGGATTCTGGACCGCTGAGATGCTTCAGAAATAAATAAAAAATTAATATGTATATCATGTCCATCTTTGGCAATCTGGATATTTATACCTACACTGTAATTGTGCGTCTTTGGAAGGCTTCAGTAGCATATTAGGCCAGTTTGGTTAAACCATATGGTTTGTATTTTGATGATATAATGATAGAATACATGACTTCTGATTGCTAAACATTGTTTGTATTCCATCATTCTTAGCAGAGTTGGGTTGTGTTCAATGGCAAATAATTCATTAAATGTTGTATAACAAAACACTTAAATTCTTTTGTGACAGGGATGTACCTGACAGATTTAACTTACATAGATGCTATTCATCCCAACACTGGAGGTCTAGATGATGCTAGAACTCGCAAGGTACATAACTAGTGTAAGGTAGAAATGAGGTCAGAATATGAGCCAAGTGACCCATCAGGCTGTCACCTATCTCTGGTTTCTGAAGTATGAAGTGGCTAGGGGTATTTGCGCTCCTATACTAGTCTATTGAAGGTAACCCCCCATTTGTACATGTAGGTGAAGAGAGGCCACAGTAAATCTGGTGAATTTATTTGAATGGCTAATTTTCCAAGCAAATTTCACATTTTCTTGAGCATGGAAGCACTTCTTATACATGTAGTTCATCACACCCTTTCTTCTCTCTTGTTCCACTGTTTCTCAGTGTAATGAGTTCCTGTTTTTCCATTTACATGGGAGCCTTTAGGTGGGTTGGCAAGACTTGCCAGCAATGGGAGCTGTCTCCATCTAGAAGCAACCAACCAATAATGGAAGCTCCTGGATGTGTCAGACAACAACCTCCATTTTGCGATGCAATTGTCAATATTACAACTGTAAGGGAAACATTTCTTTAGTAAATAGCGTGTATTTGACTTTCAGATGAATGACATCATCAGGTTGATCTCAGAATTCCAACAGTCACAGTATGGTAAGGTCTTGTACAAATTATTATTCATTCCACTAAAGTTCCTGATATTTTTAGTGAGAAAACATTTTAGAATCTTCCCTGATTGATTAAATAATGAAGACCATATATTGGTAACTTCACTCCCCTAGAATTGTCTTATGGAATTTAAAAAAGTCTTCAACACTGTGTGATTTTCTAAATTGTTTCATAGAGTTTATCTAAGTGTTTTCTTTTTTTTTTGTTAGAAAATCTTGAACCGGCAGCCCACATTCAAAGCTATTTAAGTTCTGTTAATTATATTGAAGAACTACAGAAGTTCATGGAAGATGCCAACTACAAGTAAGAACTGACAGCTGAGGAATATATTGATAATCATTACATAACTGCTGTCCCAGAAGTACTAACAGTACAGCATGCAAACAAACATTTCTCGCACACTGCTGGGAGCCATGCTAAGCTGAACCATGCAGGCTGACCTTTATTTACATAGTGGAATAACTGTCTTACAATAGCACAGAAAACGTGGCTAGAGAATAAATTCAATGCAGCTTAAAAAAACTTTAAGCATACTTCACAGGTGGTGGGTGGGTGGGGCATGTCATGACACAACAGAAACTGAGCGTTGCACAAGCCACATGACCTGACCCCTCCTCAATACACTTGTACATAGACATTTAGTCGTGCTTGAGAAAAACATTTTTGGCTTCATTCATTCCTCAGCCAGGGGAAACCAGACTTAACATGTAGTCTTCAAGGTATATGTTAGTATAAGATCGTAATACTAGCAATAAAGATAAATATTGCATAAAACGTACAACTGTTTTAAGACATTTTACGACATGCTTATGCCATCTTTTTTCAAAATCAAGAATATGTTAAGATTTAAAGATCGTACTCCTGATGCTCTAAAATCCATGGTGGTTTATCAATTTGCTTGTGCGGGATGTAATTCCTGTTATATTGGTGAAACCAGTCGCCATTTTCCTATCAGGATTAAAGAACATACAGTAAGCGATAAAAACTCGCATATTTTTAAACATTTTTCTCAATTTCCTTCATGCAGGGGCATGTACACACCTTCTTGTTTTCGAATCTTGGACTCAGCGAATAGCTCTATTGATCTTAAACTTAAATAAGCCTTTTATTTTAGTAAGAACAACTATACCTTAACAAACAGTTACATCACTTCAACACCTTTTTAACTCTGTAATTTCCGTTTTCACTGTTTTGTAATGCATATTGTAAATAATTTATTCATATTATGTTGTATATAACTTGTGTCACGTATCATTTGTCACTTTATTAAACTGAAGATGGCATAAGCATGCCGAAGCAAGTCTTTAAAAACAGTTGTACGTTTTATGCAGTATATATTAATCCCACATACATGTCATTTGGCCACTATGGTTTTCTTGGCTGGGTTGCTGAAAATTGTCCAACACTAACGTTAAGTATTAGTGACTCATTACAACTGTGAACTAGCGGGTCATCATGGAAGAAATGTCCTGCAGGCAAAGAAAGTGCTGGATTCTGTTGTTGGGCTAGTAGAATAAGATCAAACATGCAATTTGCCTGATGTACTGGCTGTACCCTTCAGCTAATGCTAGAGGTACAGGGTATTTGGTCATGGAGAAAGGCTGTTGATCGTGACTAGCACGCATTGACTAAAGTCCAACTAATAAAATTTATTAGCTGTGAAACATTTGAGCGTATACAGCCACCTATAGTATACTCGGTAGTGCAAGTTTTCAGATGAAGTGATGAGATTTAGACACATTTTACAGCTGCACTGTACCAACTCTTTTCACATGTAAGTTACAAGAATGATGCTATTTTGACTACAAACTCAAAGTAGCTTTCCTTGTCATTAGGTTATCTCTTCAGATTGAGCCTAAGGCCACCAGCTGTAACCTGAATAACAAAGCTACTTCCAGGTCAAGAGAGAGTATAAGTGGTGAGTCTACAAATATTCTTCTTCTTAAGTATGGCATTGTCAATTACATATGACTAGCATATCAGTAAAGCCTGGTTAAGACCTGCAGTACAACAATAAAGTTAGGTACTTTATCGATGTTTTCTTAGTAACTCGTTTCAGTATACATTTCTTCATTGTTTTGTAACAGATGTTTTGTGACAGGGATGCACAGTGCAACACTGCAAAAAGAGTCAACAGTTGTTGTTTAACTGCAGGAAGTTGGTGCTACACTCTAGCTCAAAGTCCTAGCCCTGGACACCCTTTAAGGATGACTTATGGCTGGAGGTCTCCTTCCCGTTCAAGCCTGTTCCTACCTTTGCCAACAGTATTTGAATCTACCTTGTTAGAAATTTGGGGCAGAGGCGACAGAACCCCCCCTTCTCCCCCCCCCCCCCCCCCCCCCCCCCCCCTTCCACAATCTTACACATCGAGTTTGATCATTCTGATAATACAGCGGATATTTCTGTTCTAAACATTGTTTTGTGCTCTCTCGTTAGATGTACCAAGGAATTCATCTACAAAATTTGTTCCAGGGCACAGAAAGGCTGCCAGCTTAGGGACTAAGTGAGTTCTGTGTCATGTAAGACTTAAAAACCTTAACGTAAAGGAAAACGTCGCACAACTGGCCATCTCACTAAAGAGATACAAAATGTAGTCAAAGAACTCATCGCATATACGATCATAAAGTAGAACCTTCAAGGAATTGTGTGCGCTACTCTAGACTAGTCAGTTCAAGTTCATTACAGGATAATTTGGTTTTATCAACTCGGTTGACAAAACCAAATTATCTAGTATACTCTCCGCCGACGCAGCACCAAAGTTTCTTTAGAAACTTACCCCTTAAGTCAAGTAAAGTATGTTAGAAAACAGCCATAAGAAAATACGCGCTGGTTGTTCAATAATGGTGTTTCTATAACTCGATCGAAGCACGGAACTAGCACAAGCTGTTGACGTAATGATGGCAGGAGCAAAGAGAATTTACATTTTGATGATCAAAGTAAACAAGTTGATTTTCTGTTTTGTGTCGCGGTGTTTTCTAAAAGAAATATAAAAGACTCGTAAAAGTTCGGGAGAACTCGAACAAGTTGGGGAAAAACTCGCCTGCGGTTCATGTTCCCACAGCATTTCTCGTTCTCCCCAACTTCCACTAGTGTTTCTTTTAAACAATTAGGTTATGAGCTTGAGATTTCTGACACGTAGAAATCGAGAGCGTATAATCTAATTGTTTTTTGTATAAATCTGCTTGTCGATTAAAACTTATCTAAATCCGCTTCACAGACGTTACGAAAATGCCAAGGGCGCACTGCTTCGATACTCACTACCTATCACAAAATGACAGGGCTAAGTAACGTCTGCCTTTGAGCAAGATCTCATGGCAGGCCCTGGCGCGAACAGGTTTTTCATTGTGCCCAGGCCGTTCGTGGCAGTGCGGCATAAGATCTCGCTCATGCGCAGACGCTATTCAGCCCTGCTTCACAGAATAGACAATTGTGTCAGGCCATAGTGACCATTTCATAAAGTCGAGTCTATCCTTATTGACTGGAATTTGTTTGTTTCTTTTTTAGTATGTTGAGTAGTGCTGGAGGAAGTGCTTTGTCATCAGCGGAGTCGTTAACGTAAGAAAACAGATGTTTTGAATTGTGTTTTTAATGAAAAGAAAAAAAAAACATTATTACGCTTCCTTATGATAATTCAAAATACGTACAACATGTTCATGTACAGTACCAGTGGTCAGAGTGTGGAACCCACATGGACTCAGTAGTCCCATGCATGTGATAAACTGCAAACAGTTTATTTGTTGTTATTGCAGTGTAACTTGAGCGTTTCATCCTTAGCCTGGTGTCTTATAACATTGCACACATAAATGTGACTGTCGTTTGACTTTATAGCTGCAGTATAGCAAGTAGCACCGGCTCTAGGAATTTACTTGATGACAGCTTACCACTGGAAGATAACAAGTCCTCGCTTGGTAAGTCTTTTCTTCCACGGTTCGTTGATGGTAATTCACACCCTTTTAGGAGTGTTGATTAATTTACATCTTTTTAGGTGTGTGGGTGTGGCAGTGGGTAGACTGACTTGTAGCTGTCCTGTATTTCTGACTTTTACCACTGATCAAATATTGTGCATTTTGTTTGTAAAGGAAACCTGACCAGTTCTGACATGGCTTTGGACCGACACAGGTAAGTCTTTTTTAATAATAGTTACACATTGTTGGAAGGTTTATTGGTTTAGTTACGCTCCCTCTGTTTTTTTTTAGTAATTTGAACTTCTTTGAATGGTAAGATCGTGTGAACTGCCGCGCTTCAACTTCTGCTAATCAGAAAGCAGGATACAGTTTTGCAGTAAATCACCTTCCAGGCTATGAAAGATCTCTCCATTTTCTCCATTTTCTTACTTAAAGTGTACTGAAGAAAGTGTCTCGAAATGACCCATCTACTTGTCCCTCAGTCTAACCTATTACATGCTTGTGGTAAATTTCCCTAAGAAACAACTAAAAAAAATATATAGATGATGGTATATTCACCTTCAGTGGACTAGTGATGCAGTGGTCTGTGCACAGCACATTTCACTTGGAGTTTTGTTCTTAATGTGTATCTTACAGCGTCATAAGTGACAACGGCAGCGAGGACAACACCCTGTGTCCACCTGATCCAGAGTTTACTGTTGAAGGTAAATATCAGCGACTGAAGCTTATACCCTGTTCACACCAATTAAGTTAGTTTTACTAAATTAGGTTTACGTTTTTCTAATTTGTCGATTACATTTTGCAGTCATTTTGGGAGGACAAATTTGAAACCACCTTACAAACATATTTTAACACTTTTAGATATGTGCCTTAAAAAGTCCTTGAAAAGTCAAGTTTTGTATGAAACCCCAGCATGTGAGCAGTCGAATAACAGCCATTTTTACAGTGCCCTCTATTGGTGCTGTGTATATTTGTAGCATATAGTTTATGTGCAAATGAAACAATAGTTTGTGACCAGTTAACATTAGTAGATGGTGCTTTGATAGCTGATGCATTTTGTCGAGAGGTCAATCCCGAATGGTCATCCTAGTATAGTGATGACACTGATGCTGTCTTATGTTTTGGTTTTTCCTTGAACAATACAATGACTGTCTCCTTAGGTTTTGTCAAGCGGAAGAAATGTTTGAAGAAAGGCAAAAAAATGACGGTGAGTTATAGGATAAGTAGTAGTAGGATTCGACACAAGCCACATGTGTTGCCTGGGCCCAGCTTTATATACTGTCATTTTTTGTTTGCTATTTTTGTTTTCTTTCCCTTATTAGGATAAAATTTTGTTATTTGTTTGAGACTGACAGGATTTTGATTTTTTCCTGTCATATTGTAAATTTGTCATGTGTCTCGAGTATGTTGATCGGCTGGGCGACTTATGAGAAGTGTTAACACCGCTTGTTTTGCTTTAGGTTTCATCATGGCAAAAGTTCTGGGCAGGACTTGTCGGAAGCTGGCTTCACTTTTTCCTTCCCAAGCACGGAGTATTTGGAAGGCGTGACAGAGCTGCTGTATGTATATCATCCCCGATTAAATCTTTATTCCTTAATCCGTGCGTTTGTTCAGTAATAGATCACAAAAGACGTCAAAAACGGTTAATTGCGCTATTTCAGATCGCTTTTGGAAAAGTGGATTCAAGTTGTCCGCCAAATGTGAAAAAAGTAAAAAGATTTCTACTGAACAATATATTGTTTTGCTTTTGTGTAATGTTAAGGAAAAGCAATTCGACGATATTCCTTGAAAAGTATTTCTCAGCGGTTCGTATTGCTAAATTCTACCCCTCAGGGAACCAATAGGAATTTTCCTTTTTTTGACCAATTTGCGATATATTGAATGTCTTTAGCGATATGCGACAACTATTTCCATTCTTGTTTGCAGAGAGATATATAATTTGAACATCGGGCAGGTTAGGTTCATCAGAATTGCTTTGTCAAGAAAGCGAGTAAACTAAATAAGAGACGACAAAAAGATTACTGAATCCTAAAGCCTTAGGATATCACTATGGTGCTTTTATCCTTTCTTTTTGTAGTTCAAGAAGATTGCTCACAAAATGGTGAATATTTCGCAATACACTGTTGTTTTGCTGGATGATCCTCATCATCCCGATGTTTTTCAACTCACAGATGATACCAGAGGTAAGTCTTACTCTGTAAAGCTTCTAGTGTTTGCTTGTTTTCAAAAAAGGAGCATCATATATATTTGTAATTTAGCATCATATATATTTGTCAAAATAGTTGAACTTCCCCAGGTGTTTTTTGGGACTACTTTGCCTTTATACACCTTTTCCCTGATATACCCATCTCAAAGCTCTCCATTCGCATGTTTCTTTTGTGAATTTTTTTGTTATTGGTTCTTTATCACTGTACGCGCCTGTTGAAAACAACTCATAATTGGATAGAAGACTGACTTCTTTTAATTTTAGGGGAAGCTTGGTGAATAAAATTAACTGTACTTCTGAAGGGCACGCTCTGCCTTTCAGTAAGGGCACGCTCTGCCTTTCAGTAAATTTACATTTAATCGTATCTGTTCGCAGGAAATTCTTACAAGTTTAAAGTGGGAACTAAAGCTAACGCACTAATGTGGTACACTTATGTTCGAGAGGCCACGAAAGAGAAATTAGATTATAAGGTCAGTATACTGTATTCTTGATAGTCTTCCTTTGCCATATCAATAACTGCCTGTTATTTTTTGGTAATTTTTCTTGTGGGTGGCTGTCAATATATAGGTCAGTTTTAATATACATGTATTTTTGAGATCCTAACATGACATCGAGGCTTAGGGGACTAAAGGAAATAAACTTGTATCAAACTTTACATTGTTTAATTACGATTGTGCTATTATTGATGAAGTAACCTTATTTGCATGCTGTAGGTCCCGCAGAATCTTATCACGTTTGAAGAAAGTGAAGAGCAACAAAGCTAGCGAAACCTATCTAATGGACTAGATTAAACTGAAACCTCGATACAGAAGAAGAAAAGAAGAACGACGACTCCGTTCAGTCGAACTTCAACATTTTTCTTTTCTCCATCAGCTGGAGATGTAGTTCACGATCAGGGAGGCTAATTAGTAAGACATGTCAGTGATAGGTAGGTCAGTGATGCGGTAATCGGACTCATTCTGATGCTAACTCACTAGGGTCTTTCTGTCGTTAAAATCCAAAATGGCAACCACGATAAAAGGGTTTCTCTTGTCGGTGTTGCCGCCAGTTTGGATTTCAACGCCTGTAAGACCGCTGGTGAAGCTAACTCTGGCGTCCCGTGTGGATCATTTCGTGCAACCGTTTTGAGGGACCAGATGTTGTTGAATAGTTTTTTATAACAGTAATGACGACCCTAATGAAGAGACAGCTATTAAAATAGCAATTGTTACTGTTTTTATGATCTAAATTAAGAATAAATTATGTTGTTGATGATTTATAAGATACTACAGAAAGAAATCATTTTTTTATGAATAAATATTGCGCCGACAAGTCACGTTAAGTGGCCAAGCACAGTTGTGCTTTTATGTGGTACAATGTACGCTTTGTCGCATACTTTTGCGAGATCATTTTTTGCCATCGTCTGATTAAATTTTTAACAGAATTTATGGCTTTTATCTAAAGAAATTGGAAAACTGGATTTTTGGTAAACATATTTAAACTGATAAGTGTTGCCAATTTATCACTATTAGTATCAGCATCCAAAAATTCTTATTTAAAACTGAAAAGCGTCCAAAGAGTTTTATAAATATTGTTATTCTGTTTAGTGTGGCAACATTTGTACAGTTTACGCGGTTGCATGCCACAGGGAAAATAAACGAGCGTTTGTGTTAGACTTCTTATTTACGGACTCTGGTATATAATGTTATCACAGAGAGAAGTTCCAGAGGCGTATTTAGGTCTCGATACCGATTAAGAAATTTCCTTCAAGTAATTTATGAAGATGATAGACTCGCGGTTATTTAATTTACTGTGTTGTGTCACGCGCACGGTTAGGACTGTTTTGCAAAAGGTTTAGGTTTAAGGAATCGATTGCCTTACACCAGATACTCGCTGTCAGAGTCGAATAAGACTTTTATTTACATCGCTTTTTTAGAATACAGTCCAACCCCTATTAAGCAGCCTTTGTCCATTCACCCGAGGGAGTTTAGAAGGGGTTGAACTGTAATGCGGTACATTTATTACGACTCTCGGCGTTTGAATTATTTGAGTTTATTTCAACCTTGACATCTTCGGAGTAAAGCTTTATTATGTCGACAACAAGCGGACTGCTTATTTAATGCCATAACGATCACTTTATTGTCTAATGTTCTTTGAATATGTGAACGCTGAAACTGGTTTATTAATTAATTTATGAATCCTATTTTATTGCTATTGCCCTGTCCTATTACAGAATAAATTACTTTATTACCTTAAACTGTTCCAATTTACTAGGCCCCTTTGTAGATACCTTAGTAATGACAAGTTACAGTAAAGAAAAGACAATACTGAGAAAAGTTAAAATGAGGTCGGAAACTATTGTTAAAATAGATGTTTAAAATCCATAAAAATCGAAGCTTCCTCTGACACACGGAATCATAAGGGATATGAAAAATATTCCGCGAAAGGCTTTTAATAAGGTATGAATGCGCAACGCATCTCACCACGGCATCTTGCTTTATAGCTACTTCAGTTGCTTCTGCTTCCGGTACAACATGGAGAAATACGCATGCGCAAGTTGAAGAAAAAGGTACCATAAGGAACAGCAAGAGTAGTAACTATAAAGCTTTTCAAATGTATAACGAACAGTCTTTGGACAGTTTTTAGATTCTACCAGCCCGATCAACCACAATGATCAAAAACATAACTAACTATTAAGCAAATTGCTTTTCTTGGATGTGGTGGTGGGGGGAATGTTACTATTGTCAATATACAACGTTCTTTAAAATACAGTTAGAAGATACTTTTCATTCTGCTATTACTATTACTACTACTACCACCACCCAAAAATACATTTCTTGGAACCAAAAATATAGTCTTTGGACAGTTTTCAGATTCGACCATCCCGAACCCCCACCACCAACCTAAAATTTCAAATTCCCTGGTATCCAACAACGTCCTCCATCCCTGTGGTACATTGTTCATTCAATGCGCTGCTGTTTAATAGCTAACACCGACCACGTACCATCATATCCCAAGCATACTGTGTAGCCCTTGTGGTAGAGATCATACGTATGCGCTTACAGATAAAAATACTTTTGCGTGCTTGCAAAAAAACAAAAAAAAAAGATCCTACCTCTCAAGAAAGGTGAAAAAGGACACTGCTTTTAACTCCTTAGATCCATTCCCAAAGTAAAAAGTAGTTAACACCTCTTTTCATTTATTTTTCACCTCATTTATTGGCACTGCAACTTATATCCAGGACGAGAAAGGAAGAAACCAGAGGCAATGGATTGATTAAAGTAATTTATTTAAAATCTATTACAAAGCGTCAGCTCTTGCAGATTACAATACAAACAATATCAATAACAAGTAGCTTTGTTAAGGTGGTCGTGTCCTGTTGTCCGGTACACCGAGGGAATAACCATTGTATTGAGGAGCGTTTGTTTGAAACCGTTTAGTTAGTGTACTTCAAGGGTCTCTTCTGTCGGTTCTTAAATACCGGCACATAAGGACAGAACCCGATAAGGTGATACAAGATTTACTGTAACCAGAGTTCGACTCGTATTGAGAAAAGTCGTAAGGTTACTTGTTTTACTGGTTGGTTAACATGATCGTTCTTGTATTTCAAGCTCGACATATAACGTAATTTATACACAAAAAAGTACTAAACTGGCAGGTTCAAAGTTGTAACGTACTACTTCTAACAATCGAGACAACTTAAACTCTACTGTCCCTATGGAATTTTCCGAGTAAATACACAGAAAACATCATTCGTAGTTTCGTCGGTGAAAATATATAGATATAAAAAAAAAGAATCAAATAATTGGGTAGATAAATCGCTACAGTACGACTCTAATTTTGTGTGACATTATTTTACTGTTGGCGCAGACTCAAATGGCAAATGACTGTCATTTGATAACCATGTTCATTCTTGGGCGTGTTTCTC
>Ga0126337_10001751_pt1 | contig 13382 bp, 7 predicted proteins | sample DipCmetagenome_FD_92527 | JGI IMG/M metagenome (GOLD analysis project Ga0126337, IMG submission 92527) | Coral microbial communities from La Bocana,Puerto Morelos, Mexico - Diploria C A metagenome | ecosystem: Host-associated > Invertebrates > Cnidaria > Coral | place: La Bocana,Puerto Morelos... | reverse complement strand
TATGTCAAATTAGTGTACAAACTAGTATCTCATTCAAAACGTCTTCGCTCTCCGTTGTAGAAGAAGTAGACCAATTGTCCGTAAGAGCGGAAGTTGTTTACATGCATTTTTTTTGTAGTTTCGGCCGGGGATGTAGCTTCTGTCCATTATAGTGGGTGTCCGCAACGCGACTGTCTTTGCGAATTGCAAGAGTTCAACCAGACATTTTATCCACTTAATAACTGTGTAATCTTATGCGTAATGCTCCAGCTTAAGAACTATAGCTTGTTGGAATAATATCTCGGTACTTAACATTTTCAAATGGAATTGGTCATCAGGTAATGAAAAATTTCATGGACTTGAGAAATCATGCCCTGCTCATGATTGGGGTTGCAGTTGGAAAGCATGTGCACGGCGTGTTTCCTATTTGCAAAAAGCTTAACACTGTCAGTCTAACTTTAGGAATAACTATTATAATATGATAATCTCTTATAACTTGCAAACACTGAGTTTGGTATCTACAGAATTCAGTTAGTTACCTTGAAATTATATAAAAAAAACATGTAAGTACCATGCAAGTATACTGTTAAATTAGTAAGCGACAACTGCACCTGGCTTTGACGTCTCCTGCATTACAACACCTGGAGTTTTTTCTTCTTTTCTGTATGGTTGCTCTTCTGGAGTTCTACTTGTGAGGTCTCCTTTCTTTGACAGATGTTCCCAGGCGGAAGGAGGCTTGTCTAAAACACTGCCTCTGGTTCTTAGAAGCCCTGTGAAGAAAGCACAGCCGAGAGCGAAGGAAAAACTACATGTAGAAGCACATTTACTGGTTATATGGACAAATGTTCGGATGAGTAAGTAAAAGAAAAGATTAAGCGGATAAAAAGTGAGAGGAAGAATGGATCAAGGAAAAAAAAAAGGAAAACGGGCGATCCATCAAGGTCGGAGGCTTCAATGAGGAACAAACGTTTTGAACACTTCTACTCCGTTCTGTCTCAAAGACTGCACAGACCACACCACCTGCACAACATTAAATTTGAGGGCTACCCGCAACCTCGTTCCCAGGGCTTTTCCCTTGAAGGTGGGAGGGGAGGGAAAAGTGGCTTCAACAAAACGACAGAGCGTTACAGCGATTAAAAGCATATCCAAGTCGACTTAACACAGACAGTTTCTCCACCATCTTAATTTTGCCACTTTGGAATCTGCAAACCTCGCTTATTTATTACACCCAGGATTTCAGGGTGTAAGATGGAAACGTGACCGGCAGCCGATGCCAGGGTCTTTTCCCGCCCCTCCCACCTTCAAGGGAAAAGCCCTGGGAACGAGGGTGGGCTACCCGAGGGTCTCATCACTAGCTTTGTTTAAAACAGAAGGACGGGTTAAATAATCTTACGAGTCATTCTAAGAGTCTGAGCTACATGTAACACTGTCACTTGCTGTTCTCATGCCTTGTCCGGTATTTTAGTAAAACTTATTTGGATTTTTTAACTGGAGCATACAGTACTATGAAACTCTCGATAAAAGCTCATGGGATTACCGTCGATTGCATCTACCTGTGAACGCGCGCGCGCAAGACATGTTTTCACGTGACGTCAAACGTCTAATTTTCAGGTGTCAAACTTTGAAGTAAAAAGTTCCGTCGGTAGAGTGGGTGTTCTCGTGGATCACTCTGTTCTCTTGACCGTTTACTGCCAGCGCTGTCAAGAAATCAGAGCAAAATCAGCGAAAATCTCCCCTCACTGTAATGCCTAAAGATTTTTGAAATTGCATCCTTGCTGATGAGTAATCTTAACTTCTCAAAAAGAATAATTCTGTGCAAGTTCATTCCCTTGATTCCGCAAATCGCTTGAAAGTGGGACACCTTTCTGATAGTTTTTCCTTAACATGTTTCCTCTGAGCAGTCGAGAAGTAAAACTTCACATTAGGGCGGGAAAACTTTAAAGTTTGACACCTGCGTGCGTTCACGGGTAGGTCCAATCGACGGTATGATCGTTGACCCTCATGAAAACTTTGTGAGAAGTCTCAAGACTTTCATTTCAATAAATTCATTGAAATTGAATTTTTTATTTTTGCTTTAGCAAGAGTGAATACAACTAAATAAAGATTGATTGAAAACTTTTTAGAGCGTGTTGAAAAATATGCCAATTTTAACTCGGATGCCGTCGATTGCATCTACTCGTGAACGCAAGCGCGCAAGACCATATTTAAGAGAAGTCTTTTATCTCCTTCAGGGTTTCCCGCTAGATCGTTTTCCGTTAGATACTTTGCGCTCATTGCTTCGTAATTAACCAGCATATATTAATACATGTTCATCTACTTCTCAAAAGAAGTCCTCGATAGTTTTTCCGCACTCCATATCAGTGAGGAGATTTTCCCTGACCTTTCTCTGATTTCTTGACAGCGCTGACAGTGAACGGTCAAGAAAACAGAGTGATCCACGAGAACACCCACTCTACCGATGGAACAGAAATGAGGAGAAATTTCATCAAATAATCGAACTCGCGTGACGGCGCACAGCAAATAATGGTTTTCTGTCGTTGATTATTTTATTTAGAAAGTATTGTTTAGCTGCCAATTGTAATTCAGAATTGTTGGAGAGCAAGCGAAGAGAACCGAAACTTCTAGACTTTGAAAATCAGAAATTCCATACCGTTTTCAAGCATCTCAAAACAGACTCGGTATTAAATAGAATTCTTCTTCATTTTGTTTCTTGCCAAAAGTTATTTCCGAGACGAGGGGCCCCATGCAAGTTGATCCAATTTGACCTTTCAAAGAGATTTTGTTTAACCAGGAAATGTAAACAGTTAAACTAGCCTTCGCTCGCTTTCTGAGCAAACCATTGAAAAACCCTCCCATTTCCCATTAAAACTACCCAGTAAACCTGTGATAATACATCGAGGAGCGCTTATCCTCCAAATGGGTGTTTGAAGGCATATAATTTTGACGTTCTTTCTTGTTGCCGCGCTTTATAATTTAGGGTCATCGAGCTTCTACGCCGGTTACAGGCTAAGCTTTTGCAACACTTTTCCGGAAAATCAATCCATATGTTGCAATAGCTACCTCTTAGTGAGTAGGAAGAAAGAAGTTTTCCTATTTAAACAATTTGTTTCTCTTGTTGATATTGCACGCAATGCACTTAACCGTTTTATTACATGGCCACTGCAACAATTTAATTAAGAGTTTCCATCATGATATAAACATACATGACGAAACGCATTAGAGAGATGTTTCTCGGTCAGCAACCAAGCCATAATCAAAGAAAAAAAACAATACCAGACTGACTGATTCATTAACATTGCAACTGTTACTTTTTTTTCTGAATATAAAATAGTGAGCACCTGCACTGTCCATCTCGCGAGCTAAATAGGTCAAATAATCTTGTAATTCTTTAGGTGAGCCGACATCAAACTTCTCCAATCCCGTTGTAACTATCTCATGTAAGTCGTATTCCCAACTTCTAAAAGGGAAAGTTAGTCCAGTGGAAAGACTCGACCCTAGGCTAGCATATGAAGATGATTCAAAAGTAGATGACATCCAATATGAAATTCCTAAAATAAAAGACCATAAACAAGGCAATAAGCATCCAAAAGATTTCTTCAGCAGCAAAGTCTGTTCTGAGTCAATACATAATCATCAAAGAATCCTAAATGACTGCAATAACTGCCGCTCAGCTCCACTATCCCACTAAACAACTTAATTTATGTCAATTAATTTTAACTCAATTCAAATAAGAAAAAGAAACCATTCCCATAAGATTATTATCATTGATACCTGCAATAATAGTTATAGCTGAGATAATTTTTAGCAAGACTATGTTGGATTCTGCAATTTTTTACCATGTTCTGATTCGGAAAATCCTTTGAGTGTGGCCTAATGTTTAGTGCGTCAGATTTTTCATCTATGTATGCTTCAAGTCCTGGCTGTAGTCTTTGACCAAGACGGATAAATTATGCTGGAAATATTGGCAGTATCAAACGCCTTCTTGCAAAAGAATGCATTATGACAGCTGGCAAGATAGGTGATTTTGGAGCATAACTCAAGAATAGAGGACAAAAGCCCCTTTTTCTTCATAATGAAAAGCCAAGGGACTGGTAAAATGTCTGCTACGAGGTTCTTTTCGAATAACGAACGATATTCTTCCTCGAAAAAGAATATTGCTCATTATACTGAGGACTTGTTATATAGAGGTTCATTAAATCGAGGTTCCACTGTATATTGTAATGCGGGCGGACGATAACTTTAATTGCCAGCGTTGAATCAATCGTCTCCGAAAGTACAACTTACTTACAAGGACAACAATACTTCCAAAATCCCCTGACAAAACATGTGTCTTCTTTATACACCCCGCATTAAGAGTTCATTACGCGTCAAGTAATATAATCTTTATATAACCGTCTTTCCATCTTCTGCGACAATTAAAATATAACTGTCTTCACGTAAAACCTCGAATTAGCGCCCGTGAGGTTTATTTCAAAATTTTATTCGAGGAGGAGCGCTTATTTAATTTTTGCCAAATCGTGGCCTGACACGATCATTATTTAGTTCATCATCTGCACGTAAACAACAACATAAGCTGATTATCAACACAAAAAGCTGATCCTTACGTTAAATCGCGGCGCCGTTTGTACTGACTGTATAAAAAACACTGGACGAGAGTGATGAAACACTAAGAAAACTGTAATCCTTTGTCTCATTACTCGTCCACAAAAATAGGGGGAGGAGAAGGAGACGTTTAACCGAGGAAGGCACCGAAAGAAGGGGCGAAAATTCGAAGGCGCGCTTATTGGAGGATTTACGGTATATTAGTTCGGGCACCTTAGCTTGTCCAATCATTACATCTGTTTTGTTACAATATTTTCATTGTAGGACGTACTTACAGGGGTATCAGCCTGGACAAAACATGGGGAGTGATTAAAAGGAAAAAGAAAGGTTTGGAACACAACCAGACAATTTATCGTCCTTGAAAGGACACCCCAGGTTGGTGGGTAACTGATTGGTGTACGTCTACCAATTTTTAACAACTCTCCTGAATGTTTTAATGCCTCCCTAATGAGGGATCTAGACATTAATGACTTAATATGTAAACTTCACTACTACATGTACGATTAAGTAACTACTGACCGTGTCCCTGTGCGCATATATCCCGCTTAGGGAGTTACTCATACAGCAAAGATTTAGATTGAGATACACTGCCTTTGTAATAAGGGTCAAAGGTGATATTAAACAAACATAACATTTTCTCCCAGGTTGTTTTATCTGTTATTTCCATCGTTTCTCACGACAAGGTTTGTGGCTGCTTCTTTCACAGAGTCATTACTTTTGAAAATGTGCTGCTTGCATTATTTGGTACGAACTGTAGAACTTAACTAGAACTTACAGAGTCATTACTTTAGGAAATTTGGCACTGTCAGAGGATCGCTACCTCACAGAGTTGAGACTTTCGGAACTTTACATTATGTCTCTTTTCCAAAAACTGACAAAAATTTCAAGTGAGAGAATCTCTGATTACTAGCGCTTTTGGAAGACACTGTTTCAGCTACTTTGCCACAATGATCTACATGTACCTTCATCCTTTGCTACTGAAGAACCTTCATCAGTTCCAGTTTTCAGTTTTTCCTCAACTGTTTCTGTTTGTAAATTATCTTCTTTGTCCCGTACATTTTCTTCATCAGCGAAAGGCACATGGATTGGTTGTTCTACAGGTATTGTGACATTTCCACATTGATCTTTAAAGATAAAGGGAGACTCACTACTGAGTTGAGCATCATGATGTGATTGATGTACATGTTATCATATAATGATGGCAAAAAGACAATACAGTACTGGAGTCTTAAAAGTGATGGACCAATCTGTCAAATTTGCAGTTCTTCAATTCTTAAAAGGTATATAATAATGCTAATTTATGAGCTCAGAAAACTCATTGAAATGAGTTTTTATCTGCGCTTACATACTGCAGTATTAATTTGTTTATTAAATAACAACTTAATTGTTTAAGAGGTCCTGCAAGTCTAAAACACTTTAAACACAGAAGTTACAAATATAAGCATGAAAGTGAAAGAAAAAAAGCAAATAGAAAGACTTGATTGTTTCTTCTTATGGCAGATACAGCACATCCACCATAATGAACGTTTTGTCTATAAACAATGTTTGTACAGGGCTTACATTTACATTGCATTAAATTTGCAGTTTCCCGCTTTGCAAGTGGTTTTGTTTTGAAATGAAAATTTGTAAACAGGCCCGGACTTAAGAAATCAAATTACTCTACATTTTTTAATCTAAAGTTCTATAAGTAATACTTGACAAGGAGCTTTTCTTTTTCTTTTCAAAATATTTTTTTAATACACTCAGCAAGATGTTCTTCATGGGAGCCAATGGCGTGTATTTGTTCACTGAGCAGTGTGTTGTTTCTTTTTCACGTAAATACATTATCCTGAAATTTACAATGTTAGTAATGTAACAATACAACATGTTCGTAACCATTGGAAGAACAGACAATAATCAGATGCTGGCATAGATGTCTCCATTAAAATATCGGGAAGGTCCAGACAATGTAGTAAAGAATGCTGTGTCCATATGGCGCACTTTCAAAGGGAACCTTGGTTAAAAAACAGTAATTCTTCACCTATTATGAAAATCAACATGAAAAGGAATGACCCCGAAAAAGAACATTTACTGGATATTAAGGTATTAAGGCTGATAAACCAATCTTTAAAGTTGTCATTCCTCGATTCTCTAACTAAAGACAAGACACATATGACACTGCTTTACACAATATTTAAAATAGAGGATGTGGCACTGACATGGCTGCACACATTTTCAGTGCCCTCCATTTCCAAACAGTAACAGTTTGATACGTTTTACTCCAAAGTATAATTTCCTTGGCTTATTTTAGGAGGAGCTTCAGAGAGAGGGTGGTTGTCCATTTGGAAGACATTAGTTATATGTATATGTAAACATCTAAAGCAAATATTTTCTTGGATCCATGTAAATATGACATTATTGGCTGTGTTGGCTGTGTTGGCTGTGTTTATACTTCAGACACATTATCCGTCTGGAAGATCTTAGGCAAACATTTATAGTTCGTCTGGTTATAAGTCTCTAGTATAAAGACGAGCACAAGCTGTATTATGCGTCTGGACAAACTATCACTCACAGTGAATCATTCAATTAAGTGATGCATTGGGAAGATAATTCTAGACTCATAATGCATCTTGTACCTGTCTGTGTACTAGAGACACATAACCAGATGAACCACAAATACTTGCCCAAGATCGTCCAGACGGATAATGCGTCTTTAGTATAAAAACGGCCAATATATTATCATATAAACAAAACACATATTTTGTTTTCTTGACACATCTGTAAGTTAAGCTAGCTGGTGCATCCTATAGACTATGCTTATCAAGTCTATGGGACCACTATTAATTTCTCCCCCTTGCTTGAAAAAAATTATTTCTACAAGAGTGCAAGGAACACTTTTAAAAGGGGTCAATGGGTCAAGAAAGGAGAATTCTGTTTCCATTGGTCATTACAATAAGCTTAATGAATTGCATCATTTTGCGTCTCATCAGCAGTTCAGCCATTTTCTTAAGTACCCTATAGCATTATTTGGTGTTCCCATTCCATTTGTGTTCAAGTAATGCATTTCCTGTTAGATAACTTTTGTCAGTTACTGTTTGTCTGTGTATTTGCAAAGCAGCACATGACAAAGAAATTTTATTTATGAGAAGTTGATTATATATTAGAGCTTGCAAAAAAACCTTTTCAGTCGGTAAGTGTATAATTTACACAATGCAATAATTTTTTATGTCATATACCTTCATCATCTGATACTGAAACAGCGCCATCATCTGCTTCTGTTGGGGAAAAATTATGTTTAAACCAGAATAACAGAATAAGCCAATTATTTATACTAAGTAACCTACATGCTTCTCATATTGATTCTACAGCTGTACATGTGGGTAAAATATTGAAAATGACACAGTTTCAAAGCAGAGAAAGAAAGTAATTTTCTTACTTGCTTTTTATACACTCAGCAAGAAGTTCTTTATGGGAGCCAACGACGTGTATTTGTTCATTGAGCATTGTGTAGTGTCAATACATTATCTCGAAATTTACAATGTTAGTCATGTGATAAATATCTATCATGTTTGTAAACATTGAAAGCACAGACACTAATCAGGTGCCAGCCTAGGATGTCTGCTTCAAATTCACTGGGAAGTTCCAGGCAGTGTATAATAAAGGAGATAATAAAAAGGATTTATGAAAAGATATTCTTCACCATTTTCGGGTATATTACCAACTTACAATGTAAGCAACACTCAGTTGACAGAGCACCCATGTCTCAGTCATGGGTTCAAATCCCAATCAAGTCTGAATTTTTTCAGGCTTTAATTTAATTTTCACAACTGCTTTAGTTGTGTGCATAGCTGTGATGGAAGATACATGTAAATTGTTGTTTCCACCTGGTGCAATTTTAAACAGTATTGTACATATAAATAATGTTCCAAATCCTAAGTAGGTGTTTGTGACAAACTGAGAGGTTTAAAGTCAACAAGTTTTCATCTGCTATGAAAATCAAAATGGAAAGAAATGACCCTAAAGAACCTTAACTGGATATTAAGGCCTTAAAGCTGATAAACCAATCTTTAAAGTTGTGCATCATTGAAGAGATGCGTTGGGAAGATAGTTCAGCTATAGACTCATAATGCATCTTGTGCCTGTATTTATCCTAGAGAAGCATAACCAGACGAACTACAAATGTTTGCCCAGGTTTGTCCAGACGGGCAATGCATCTTAAGTACACAAACGGCAAGGATGCACTACATGTATCCTTATGAATGGATAATGCGTCCTCTAGTATAAAACAGCCAGTATTATCATATAAACAACACACTTTTTTGTTTTCTTGAGACACCTGTATAGACTCTGCTTATCAAGTCTATGGGACACACTGTTACTACATGTGTAGGCAAGTGTGTCCTCCAAGTAAGATAAACTGTCTGTGTCACTCTATGTCTAAGAACGTAATTTACTAACAGAGTATTAACAAAGCCCTATGTCAAGGAAAGTGTTGTCATAAATAAATTTCAGCTGCAGAAATATTATAGGCACTTACATTGAATGCAAGGACACATTGCATGCCTATAATTTTTTCCTCTTACGTAGAAAAATGATTTCTACAAGAGTACAAGAAACACAAAAAAGGGGTCAATGGGTTAAGAGAGGAACATTCTGTTTCCATTGGTCATTACATGTAGCTTAATGAATTGCATTCTTTTGCAGTTTACTAGCTGTTAAGCCATTTCTTAAGTACCCTGTAGCATTATTTGGTATTCCCTTCGCATTCCATTTGTATACAATTAATGCATTTCCTGTTAAGTAATTATTTTGGATTTTTGAATCCTCTGAGATGCCATTTCCTTTTATCTGACAGCAAATTTCATTTTTCTCTAGCTAGCGACTAAACAAACAATGCAAACCTGAAAATGGTTCAAAGGTGCTGAGTTCTTCTTTGTATTAACAAGCAAGTAATGTTCCGCAGGAGCTCCAACTCTTCTACTCCAAGAGTCATGTTGTATACCAAATAAAATCTGAACATTCAAATATTATTTCTCAAAATGCTGCAAGCTGAGGAAATTCAACATTTTTTTATAAATCCTATAAAACAGCACCACACGAGAAGTGAGAACACATTCCCGCTTCTGGTCTGTCGGTGACAACACGCCAGAAAACGAAAATGGTTCAAGGATTCATTCACACAGCAGTTTGCTTTTTGAAAGCGAAGCTTGAGTTTGTTGCCGGGCAACACGGCTTTCCAAGAAAGCCAAAAGTGTAATTTCTCACACTTTCTACACATGGTCAAAACTGGACTGCTCTTTACTTTTTTACTCTTTACTGCTTACTATAAAAATCATAATTTGAATATATCATCTGAACTGAATGAAATATACACTACTGGAGGTATGAATTTTTCAACAACTACTTTTATTTCTTAAATTTCTATTTCTAGTAAATATGTATTTAATTATTATTTTAATTCACTATTCATTTTTTTTAATTTCAGAACTATTTTTTTGATATTTTTTATTTTTTTTTACACCCAGCACTCTGCACTCCATGTTTTCTGAACAGCCAAATAATTGAAGGCATTCACTCTCACTACAAAAGACACAAAACTTTGCGTGTTCGGTTTAATAAACAATTTCTTAAATGAAATGAATTACTGAGTATTCTCAATTATATATTTCATCTTTGTTCCCAGTACAGTGATAAAAAAGTTAACTTTTTTTGAAATCATAATTAAAACAGAAATTGCTGAAATTTGCATTTGCCTTAGCAGTAGTTTGACACTCAGATTAAAGATGCCATAAACATCTCCAATTTGCGTTCTGCGCACATCACAAAAATCGTTTTTTCCGAATTTTAGTTCAGTGCTTTTGGCTTCAATTTGGTCCAGTTTTTCTTTGTGACTTCAGTTGTTCTATTTTAAGCATTAACTTCTATTTTAAGCTTGCTCTATTTCAAAACAACACTTTCGCATGAAAATAATGCCTCAAGCTACATGTAACTATGAGCTAACCAAAATTCTCCACACAAACCATCAATAAGTTTTCTTTTAGTGTAACAAATTCAATTATAATGATTAGTTTAGTGTCGGAAGACCTCTTAATTACTTGTTACTAACAAAGAGGTTTTAATGTCCGTGACATGTCTATTTCAGCAAGATGTATATAAACAATTTTTAACCCCATACATAACTACATGAACGAAAAATTATTTTTTTGAACGGGTCCACATCTGAATAAAAAAATACCTATGTACAGGCCTTTGAAATTTAGCCAGAGAATTCTTCGTAGTAGCCGGAGAATTCTCTGATCCCTGATGCCTAATGAACACACTGATATGTTATGTACCTTCATCATTGGATGCTAAATGATCACCATCATCTGTTTCACCTGCTTCTGTTGGTAAAAAAAGATTGAAATTTTAACCAGGAGAAACCACCCACTTAAAAACCAACCGCCTTCTCAATTTGATTGTACTTAGGGGTGAATTGAAAAAAGGCGCACTTTCAAAATAAAGAAAGAATACATTTCCCTGCTTCCAATACAATAAGGCTGTTCTTTAAGTAATTTCACTTAATAAGTAATTTCACAAAATTAGTACCCTGACCAAACCCAAATCGATCTTCATGATGAAACCACTTTCCGTTCCAATTATCCTCTGGAATCAAAATTTTCAGAATTTTTTGGTTGAAAGGAAAACATTTCTTAGTTTCATACATACCGTCTGATAATCAGAGTTCTGATCAAAGGAATTGCTCGATGTACTACAATGTAATCGTTCAGAACCAGAGCAGAATAAACTCATAATCAATTAATTTTGTACAGTGAGGATATGAAGATGTTGATGGGAAAGAGTTTTTCAGTTTTGCTATCTCTCAGAGACATCAGTACTGGAAATAATCACTATCATGAAATCCTAGGGCTTGTCCTAACACTAACCTATTGCTGGATCTTTCCCAAGGTACTTCTTGCATGCTTTGTACTCCACTTCTGAGATTGTTGTTTTAAGCTTCAACTCTGCAAGGCTCAATTCTGTCAAGAGCTCTTCTGTAACAAAACACCTTTGAACAACTTCACCAAGATGACCAGACAAATAATTTGCCCACAATCTCTCCAGGATCAGCAGTGAATCACACTTCACTGTTATCAGCAAACTTCCAATACTAACACCAGCAATAGTGACTTGCATTTCTTTCATGTATGCCAAAAAGCTATCAAAATCATCCTTACTGCTTGGTTGAGTAGCCTGCAGATAATTGACAGCAATTAAACGTAAGACTTCCTTTTCTGTAGGAATGGGACTCATGGGTGCTTGAGGAGCTTCAGCACCTGCACATGAAGGCTGGGTCTGTCCTGATGACACAGGTATGGCAGATGCCTCCTGGTGACCATCATTTTGAGATCCTCCTAATTCTACTGTTGAAGCAGGAGTTCTGAAAGCCTGTGTGTTGTGTTCTGTTGGTTTCATTTTTTCCACACCAATCGTTAATTTCAAAGCTGTTGAATTGGAACAATTTTTAAATACATGTATTTCTTTATATAATACACATACATAATTATTTTTCTAGTTGTTACTGACGTTATAGGGAAGTCATGTTAACGGAATTGAGCAAATAGTCAACAATATTTTTCATAACTTCTTATAAATTCTTATAAATACATTACATGTATTGAGACTAACTCTGGCATGACACAAAGCATTGTAGAGGTCTTGATAGAGTGTAGCCAAAGTTGTTGTATTTCTCCAGCAAAGTAACATCTTTCTGCTCCGTCACAGGCTCTCCAGGGTGTCCAATCCTGGGTTTTGTCCCAGTTCTTATCTTCGCATAATCACTTACACCCAGAATGACTTGGCTTGGTCATACATCGAAAGTGCACGTAGCACGAGCGCCTTACTCATTTAAGAAAATACCGTTATCACTATGTCATATAATCACTGTGCATATACATATGTAACTTCAGTTTTTAGGGCTGTCAATTTTTTTAAGTAGGCAGGGAAAAGAAAAAAGTATCCAGGGTTAGGGCCTGCCCACTTCACAAATTAGTGTATTAAATATATTTAAGGTGGCTGCCCATTAAGTAAGTTTTAATTCAAAATGCTGTATTACATGTAACTTCCATGATGACTAAAAACCAGATCTCAGCATTTTACTGAGCCTGTGATAAAATCCCAGTGTGGTTCACAGTTAGCTTAATCCAGAACTATCGTCCCTAAAATAGTACCTGCACTCCTGCTACGTTTAGCACTTGGATGATGCTCACTTGAATATGGCAAGTTTCTCTTTAAAAAGCTTCCTGAACCCTGGTCCCCTGTTGATACATGGGAGAAAACCTAATCAAATTAGTCTGCTAAGACTGTTTCAGTGAACTGCACCTGATAGTCAAACTAAGGGCAATCATGGGAGTGTGCATCCTCATTTCACAATTGACACCAATAAAGAAATACATGTAACTGCTAAATAGCTATTCAACGAAAAAATAAAACTACCAAGTTAGAATGTTGGCAGAAACCCTGATTCTCTCAGTTGTACAATATGTAAACCCTTCTGTGTCACAAGGTTTAACATAAGGACTTAATTTGCAGAAATTTCAAAAACTTAAATTTTACTAAAGTGTGATGGTATATAGTGCTCACAAATTAATGCAAGTTAAACTTCATTTAAGCCAACTGGCCTGCCAATTATATGTTTTATACCAGGAATATTACTCTAACATTAATCTCAATACATGTACATTTACAGCAACATAATGTACTTTTCACTTATACATGATGGGAAACAGTGTTCCTTACACAGGGCTGTCACTTCTTTTTGAAGTACATATAGGCAGGAAAAT
>Ga0126337_10001750_pt1 | contig 13385 bp, 6 predicted proteins | sample DipCmetagenome_FD_92527 | JGI IMG/M metagenome (GOLD analysis project Ga0126337, IMG submission 92527) | Coral microbial communities from La Bocana,Puerto Morelos, Mexico - Diploria C A metagenome | ecosystem: Host-associated > Invertebrates > Cnidaria > Coral | place: La Bocana,Puerto Morelos... | reverse complement strand
GGTAACCGAGCCCTGAAAAATGCTATATTCACCTCCTAGCGAAGTGAATATAGCGTCATAACCAGAGTATTTCCACCAATCAAAATGTTCCATTCTTATATTCACCTCTGGAAATTAGACTAACACAAATTATTAAAAAGTTTCTGTTAACGCGCGTTCTGATCTTCTGAAACAGCGTGCTAACTTTTTTCTGTTGTAAAACACATGAGAAGCGGTAGAGCACTCACGAAGTAGAGAGAATGACACTCGACTACGTCTCGTGTTTCCCCATATACTTCTTCGTTCTTTACCGCTTCCTGCGCGTGCTTCACAACAGAATATATCTTCTTTCGTGTATATTTGCTAATTACTGATTACACGACAAGATACGGGCAAGCTAAGTTACCTGTTAGGCCGGTTCTATTGATCGACTCTGTTATCTATTCAATAGGAATTTTCAGTTACAATCCAGGATGGGACTATTTAACGATCGATACAGGAAACAAAACAAGAACCCCATTTATCAGGGTAACTGGAAGTGATTATCAAGAAGTCGTAAAGAGCTATGTTGGCTGCTCAATCGAACGCGAATTCATTCACAATGGATCCTGTTGGAAATACCAGGTCGCTCGCTTCAAGTTTGACAGCAACATTGATATACGAAGTCATATTCGGATCATAGGAGCCAACGCTCTCTCGTTAGTTGGAGAAAACATTTCTATAGAAACAAGCGGAAAGCTGCAAATTGAATCAAGCGCTATGCGCCCGCCTTATGGAGAAGCAAGTTTTGTTGGGGGCTTCGTCGCAAAAATTGGTGGAAATGGTCAGTACACAAACGCCTTAAGTTTAATTGTCTTTATAAATACCCAGTAACGCTGCTTACGTTGCCTAAGATCCACTAAACAGCGTATTAGTTGTTTTCACCCTGATAAGTCCGAAATTGTCTTGCATATTTGTTGATTTCACTGGTTGGAAAAAGCATTCATTTTTTAACGCTTTGGAGTACTAACACCAACGTTGATGGTGTATACAAGAAGAATTGCCAGTGAGTAACATTTGATGATCCAACAGGTAAGATTATTTCATCATTCACTCATATATTAAATTTGGCGCGTTCTCTGAAGCGTATATAGTTTCATCGCTGGCTGCCAATAGGAGAGGCTGAAATTGGTTCTGAAGTTAAAGAAAACCCTGTTTTTTTCGCCTTCTTTTCCTACAAGAAAATGCGCATAAAACTACTTCTATATGTAGCCTGAACTTTTGATTTTAAATTTTCCATTCAGCTTTTGGGCAACACATTGCTGTAGGGTCACTGATGCATTTTCAAAAGTTTTCAATGAGCTTCTAGTACTATACACGGCACAGTTTGCTCTCAGTTCATCGATCTCTGATAGTTAAGGCTATATTAATTTGTCCTGCAGGATTTCCTTATGGTGGACCTGGTCGAGGTATTCATATCAATGGAGAGTTCGGAGGAGCTGGGCATGGCGGTCATGGAGGAGGAGACAGCGGCCTATCTAATGGCAATCCATATGGTCTTAACGATACAGACCTCTATCTGGGTGGAAGTACAGGTATAGTCCCGCATAGTCTCGCAGCAGCGCTCAACTTGGAAAACCGTATTCGTTGTTAAGCGTTATTTAGCAGTCGTGTATCAGTGCAGGCCGGACACAACGCTTGGTAGATTTGACAATTGCTTGACTTGCATTGTATCGAATATTGTCTAGTTGCCGTGGCATACAATTATAGTTTTTGCCTTCCACAAACAGAGTGCGAAGATGGCCCACCTTTTCCCTAAGGTGAAACTGTTTTTAGTCCTAATTTTAATAAAACATAGTTAAATATATATCGAACTTGCGTAAGAGTGAAATATTGCCTAATTATATGCGCTTAGATTTTTTCAGTATTTCCTTACTTTCGGTTAGCGAATCAATAGCTTAATATTTGTATCTTTCGGCTTCTTTCATTCACTCATTCGTTCACTTATTTATTCAATCGTTCATTCATTTATGTTCAATCCCATTAAATATCAACGGGTGATATTAGGAAGGACCGTCCATCACTTTGCGTTTTTTGACGTTACTCTCTGATAACGAACTTAACTTCAAACAACGTATGACCTCAGTTTGTAAAAATTGAACAATCGGTTTACTGTAATGACTAGATTGAACAACCTTCTCCTTTCTCTTTATAGCACGGAACGTGTTTACAAAAGCATTTATCCTACCTCACTTTTACTACTGCTCCATACTGTGGCACGTATTCTGCGGTTTACATTTTTAAGACTGGTACTATGAGTACAGTGTTTTACTCATAAGAACAGGAACTATAAAGTTGGCAAACAGGCCATATGATTCTCTCTGTTTTTAAATATATTCAGTTTTGTAAATACCATAAATACTTGAAATATTTGTTTAGTTTGCGATCCGGCAATTATTTTAACTCTATTTAAAATATATACAACTAATTGTGGGCTTAATGATTATTTTAGTTACTAGGCAACCACATCATGGATCAATTTCGCACTGCTACAGATTTTAAAATCTTTCGCATAGTAATTTTGTCTTGTAACATTGTGTAAATTTATCTACTTTGTTATAATTTTTCTTTCATAATTTCTAATTTTTAACGTTCGAGGGTAAATACAATTTATGATGGTTATATTGATATGATTCACTTTCTATTACCTCAAGGAGCTTTTTCGGGATCAAAACTACCTGGTGCAGGGGGACCGGCAATAGAACTAGAAGCGAGTGGGAAAATAGAGATACGTAAGTACATTCTAACCATTTGAACTCAATGCGTAATAAATCTTCATTATGACAATATATGTTAGCTGTTCGGTGTTTTCCTTGCATACAGTATCTTCCTTAGATCTTTTCTCTTGCATCAGGTGGTTCTATAGATGCGAGTGCTATACCAGGGTCAAACACTACGTTAAAAGGCAAGGAGATGATAGCAGGGAATTCAGGAGGTTTAATAAGACTTCTGGCTGAAAGGGTAAGAATACAAATCCGTTGTGACGTCACTGATGTCATTAAGCATGATGGAATTCATAAGTTGTTTATGATATAAAGCTACATCGTTTTCTCTATGAACAATAGACCTCTATAAGTCAGCGAATAGTCATCGAGACGCAGGCATCCGAGCTGACTATCGCAAGTGGGAAACAAGAGAAACTAGTGTAATTGTGTTGGCGTGTTAAGTAGAAACTCTAAAATGGTCACAGTCCCAAACCTAGCGATTTCCTTCCAAGATGCGGTCGTACTCTATCGTCGAAAAGACACTAACAGAAGACCCAGTTTCGAAGATTTCCAATGCTGATAATCGAGTCGGTCTTTTATTAGGTTAATATTTCACAAGGAGCAAGGATATCTGTCAAGGGAAATAAAGAAAAATGTGGAAATTCTTGTAGAGCCGGTGGTGGAGGTGGAGGGATTGTTCAAATCATATCAAGATCTGGTTTTATAGCCCCCCACGTCATCAGTTTGGGCGGTCGAAGCGGTGGTCACAGAGGCGCGCCAGAAAATGGATTTTTGTACATAAAGGGTAAGTATAGTAGCACCCTACAAGAAAATTTGATTTGTAACCGGATTTCAGAGAATGAGAACTATAGAAGTTAACACACTTCATTTCTGGATAATTGAAACAAGGTCTAAAGATATCTCCATTCTATGAGTAGAGGGTCGAATCTTTCAAAATCTATATCTAGTGCTGTAATTCAAGCTAACATTTTTCTGATATTTCATAGTCATCAGTCCATAGCCATAAGCTACTGAGAAATAACTAAGTCCAATAGGTTTCATTTGTAGGTGTAAGAGACGGACGTTTTGATACATTTCCTAATGCACCGTTCTCATGGGATCAAAGTCATTTTTCAACAAGGACGCTGCCCTCCTCTAGCAGGGCAACCATCCAGCAAAGTACACTAAAGAGCCAACTGCCAGTGCCTACTTCTCGCTTAAAAATAGCTAACAGTGCTACCTCAACAGTTTTACTGATCCCGACATCAACACTATCTTATTACGGAGCAACATTAAACATGACAACAAATTATGTACAGCATAGTCCAGGCCCTTCACAACGGTTTTCTTCAGCTCGTAAAGTAAGCAGTCCATTACTACAACATCATCAACAGTTTACATTCCCAGGCACTGAAGGTAGGTACATCAAACTAAGCTAGTCATGACGAAGTAACTTCACTGTCAGTGATCCTTCGACGCCAAGAGAAACCACTTTCTCATATTCCTTATAAGAAATCTCGCATTATTTATTACAAGTTACTGACAGCTAACTATACAGAAATGCTATAAGCCATTAGGATGTTCCGTAGTCCGTAAGAGATTCAAAGACCACATACTCTGACAGACCACCAAACAAATTATGAATATACAGGCTAAAATAACAGGAATTCAAGTAACTAAAGACTTAAGTAATTGTGTCGAACCTAAGTAATACGATGACCTTTACGCATGTTTGTTGTTGAGTTGCAAAAGTAAAGTCTTTAAGTAACTCAAAACAACGATTTCAACAGGTCGCATCACTCCCCCAACAATATTACTGATTCCCACATCAACGCCGCCTTTCCTGAATAGTGCAGCATCAAACATGGCCACGAGCTATGTACCACAAAGTTCAGGAACTCCCTTACATGCTACAGTGTCAACCAGTAATGGTAGGTACATGAATCTAGCAAATCTCACTGCCCCTTTCTAATATGTTGAGGCCTCCACGAAACTCAACACTCTCATGTGTTCGTTATTTATGAGAAATCTCTCATTTCATTCGCCGAATATTCTACAGTAATATCCTGATAATAACTTTCACAAACTTTGTGTAGATAACAATTCAAAAGTCTTTTAAAAACTTATAGCCATGATTTTAAATCTTGTTCGTGCAAACTACACCAGAGCTGAAGACGATTCCATGACTTCATTAGTTTTTCCGCAATTTCCTTTTTACGACTATTTTGCAGAATGCGAAATAGGAGTTAAGTGAGCAAGCGCGAATTCACTCGCTTGGTCGGTCGGTCGATCGGTCGATCTTTCCTTTCCTGGGTCGTAAACTTTTGTTTGTATTTCCGCTGACCAATTCACAACTACTTGACTTGACGAAGAGAAAAATTTCGTCGAATGGTACGGTAAATGTGAAACATAGTAAAGCAATGAGTGATGAATTGAATTGTTTAAAAAAAAACCTAGAAAGCATTTGTTGTCCTAGTTACGAAATAAACGCGGGCTCCTGGCAAGCATGGATTTTAATAACATGATGCATGCAATGCATGAATATCGAGCAAAATAGTAAATTATTATAAATGGGGAGCACTTATTAGCTTCTTGGGGAAAAAAAAGAAAAACCACGTTGAAGGAAAGGAAAAAAAAAATCGTGCGTTTGCCCGCCCGAGGCTTTAACTCTCGCCGTTCACGCTTTCCAATATAGTACACCAACGCATTGACCTAACTTAGCACATAGGTGCGCAAAGCGTGTATGTCTCTAGAGCGTTATCATTTAAAGAGGTTTAAATAAAGGACAGAAGAAAGAAATTAAGTTTTGCAACAAAACCAAAATATTTTCATCTTTTCTGCTTATACTGATGCATGTACTTCATCATGCAAAATAGTCGTAGCCTCAAAGAGGCCTTTGATTTAACTAAGGTTATGTATGTCTAAACGCTTCAGGTCCACCTTTAAAGAAGGATAATGTTGAGAATTTACAACAACTTCTTGATCGAGTGAAGTTATTCAAGGCAAGTCTGCGTTTCCTTTATACCGTCGTGTTCGTTTCGTTTCCTGAAGCAATGCCATTAACTGTTTTTACTATTTTTATACTATTGATTATATGATCTCTTCTGTAAATCTATTGTAGTGTAAGTCTATTGTAATATTTTTATCTACAGCAGGGCTATCTTTTGAAATCGAGGTCCCTATAAGATTAAGTCTATTTATCATATTTGATGTCTTTAAGGGCAAAAAGAGCTAATATATTAATGATGGTAATTGAACTTCCGGTAATGCAATTTGGTCTGATTTGGCGTGATTTCAAAAATTTCAAAATCACAAGTATGATTTCAGACAAAAAAAGTTCACGACCCGAAGTTCAATTGCCACTGTATTACATCCATTTTGAAATCGCGCAATTTAATAGCCTAAATACAAGAACTACAAGATTTTGGTCAGTACCTTTATATATTGAGTCAGTAGCCGAATTGCCAAAAAGCGAAACCAGACATGAGTTTGCGTTTCATTTTGAAAACATGTCAACGACATGTCAACGTGATGTGATTGCGTCATGTGATTGGTTGTTTTGGTCTACTGTCTTATTCTCATTGGCTGAGAAAAAGATGTGACTTGTGAATAAATCGTACCGCTGACAGCCAATCGGATTGCAAGGATAACCAATAAATTCAAAATTGATTTAATACATATATTAATGGCCTTGCATGAACTCTAATTGTTTAACTCATGAATAAACTTGTAGTCACGTTTTGCGAAGATGTAATACTCTCGTATTTGTCACAATTATCATTATCACATTTTTTCGTTTTTATTAGAACATAAGCAACATTTCCGATAAAGCTACAGCCATAACAGAGTTCGTGGAATCGTTTGAGGGATTAACATGTGTAGGAAATCTAACAACAGAAATTATAAATATCAGTATTTCGTTGGTCGAAGAGCTTAATACGCTGATGATATCAGAGGGATTGTCTATCAACCAGTCGGAGTTACAGGTGAAATAAAAATAGAATCATACCAGAAATATAGCTATAATATAATGAATGTAAAATCTGCCTGTTCACTTTTCAACATGAAAGGCCACACGGGTTGAAATTGTACGTTCCGACTAACCATTGAAATCGGCATAATCTTGAACTGTGTCCAATTGTCTTTAACTTTATTCCGCTACTGAAATCCTGTTTGAGTTCCTTCGACATTAAAGTTTTTCCTTTAACTTTCAATCATTTTTGACATTAACTTTTAGACTCAGATCTCCGCTTTAGTGACCACTGCTGATGAACTCTTGGATGACAGAGGTGCTACTGCATGGCACGAGAGTGGAATGGTGATAACTTAAACCTTAGACTAACCTTGCTTATCTTTGCTAGCTTCTTTTATAATGGCTGTCCCTGTAGATTGCATTACGAAGAGCAAGAAGTCAACGGTGACCAGTAAACCTTTTTTCTTAGTATAATCATTTTCCACTTTCGATGCTCTAAAAAAGGGTGTTTTTTTCAATGTCTTTTCTAGCAAAATCGTATAATTGCAACTTTCATAATTAACTTGGGTTGTCAGACGTTCTCTGAAAAGTTACAAATACTGATTTATTATTCTGTTGCGGACTTTTAGCTCATGAACCTTGTGGAAGCTCTGGAGAAGACCTCGTCCTTGGCTTTAAATTCTACCGCTATAACTAATCAAAGCATTGTGCTAAGCAAGAAAAATATAGGTAACATCATAGATCACTAGTTATTAGACTTTATTTCTAAGTGTAAAGTGAGTGTACCAATATACCTGCTGGTAAACTAACCCTTCACACTTAAGCTGATTTATGGATCTTCCTTACAGAAATGATCACCACCATAAAAAACCTGGATTCAAACAGCAATTTAACGATTCCTGATCCTAACAGACACGTTCAGTCAACTGGCTCAATAACCTTTCAAGCAAGTGGTTTTTCTGGCGACGCGGGTAAGGATACACTAGGAGGTGAGTGGACATAGAGCCCTGTTATTTAGCATTAATTATATTATTGCACATAAATTCTAAATTGATTATTGTTGTACTCTCACCACGAATGCAATTATTTTAAATAAGATATTTTTAAATAAAAGAAGCAGCTACATTATGTACAGACAATTACAGTTAAGCTTGCATTCTGCGCATCCTTTTTATATATTTTCTCTTCATTTGCCTTTTAAGCGGCACCAGAGTGGCTGCGATCACAACTCGATGGCTAGATTACCTTTCTTTGTATGACCTATTCCCAATATCACTGCACTTGGACTAATACCGGACCCCCGTTCAAAATATGCACTTCAACTAAATTACATTTTCCTGTTACATGTAGCGCGGTACCAAAAATGGCAAGCTAAACTTGACTGAAGAAAAACCACCCAACACTTTTCTTATGCCTCGTAAATTCAAGACTTGAGTGAGAGGCAAAAGCGAGCCCAACAAAAAATGGGTTCTTCTTTTCATGGTAGACATTTTGCTATTTCCAGTCGTCCTGACCACCTTAATAACAGCCAACAATTTATGTGAAGATATGCCATTTCATTGTACTTTTTCTTTGTACTGCACTCTAGTAGTTTTATTGAACATTGGTTTGCTTTGTTTGTTTTACTCAAAAAAAATTAAAAATAAAACAATCCAAGTCTCTGTACATGTGTTGCCTTTTCACTCGAGAGCAACGATTGTTATTTACAGTAATACTCAACCTTCAGGTCGGCTTGCTGTGAGCATGGTTATTTACAAGAACCTAACTTCTCACTTCACAAGCAAAAAAACATCTTCAACTCACAGGTATGTGTAGGCTTTTTGTTCTGATTTATCAGACCTAAAAAAGTGACTTTCCAATTTATCAAAATACAAAAGTGCTGATAATAATGGGAAAGAGGTGGACTTAATTATAGTGCACATAAAATAAAGTGAGGGTTACAATAGTGCTTTAAGATTCCAATTCTATCACGAACATATTTTCCACTGATTAAAAAATATTAACATTACGAATAAAGCCAAACGCTTCTTTATTTGTATTCTTTTCATCCGATATAGAGAGGACTCAGCAGAAGAAATTCTCAATTCGGAGATAATCTCAATCATTGCATTTTTGGACGGAAAGCCAGTCAATTCACTGAATAAAGAAGCGTTTATAACATTTGGAAATAAGGTTTGTATTTATGGCTTTTGTTCACACGAAACTGGCTGGCAAAATATCATACCATTAGATATTTTTAGAAATAAGGACGATTTTTTTTTATTTTTTTTATTTTCTTCATGGTAATCGCAAATTGTAACGGCGCAAGTTGTTATCGGCTAGAGGTAATTACATTGTAGCCAATGGTAGCTCCTGTTGTTTTTCTATCCGGATTCAAGGATGGTTTTGTCACAACATGGAAGGCTGTGGTAAGCATTGAGACTGCTTCACGAGATACACAAACCCTTAACTTGTTGCGAAATTTTATGCGCAACAAGTTGTGAGTTTGATGAACGAGAAGCAAAGCCAAAATTTGTTGCTTAAAGTAGACCCGCTCTCTACTATTCTCAACAACAACTTGATCGTGCAAGGTGAAACTCGAAACATCAGCCAAGTTTTTACTAGTCTTTTGTTCCTGATATTTTAAGATGATGTGACCGCAAGTTTGTTTTTCGATTCTGAGCACGTGCAAGGTGTCGTGGCGGTGTCGTCGTAAATGTCATCGTAGCATAAAGGAAAAGGGAACTATCACACAAGCCAAATCTTTGTTTGTGGGGGGGGGGGGGCTTGGAAATTTCTCTTAAAAAAACGTCGCGCAGAGAAAATGCCAGAAATGAACAAAAGTGCTTAGAGATATGTTGCTCGTTTTTTAAAGCGCTGTCCATAACGAGAGTTTTCAGCTTAACTATTCACTATTCACCTTAACCCAATTAAAAAAAGAATGATATCAACTAAGGTTTTGGAAAAAAAACATTCACCATTTTCACTCATGCAATTTCCGGGCCTCACAGAAACCAATAATGATCACTGCAAACGTAAAAAAGCAAACATCCGCGTTAAGGCCTCTAGGCCTCTTGTAATTAATAGTGGTAATAGGACTGAGTGGAGTTCAATTCGATCTGTAATCATACGAGTGATAACAAAATCGGACGACCGCGCAGCGGGAGTCCGATTTGTTTATCACGAGTATGATTACAAACTGAATTGGACGACACGAAGTCTTATTACCAATTAATCATAAAAAAATTACCAAAATTACCAATTAATCAAGAAAAGAAGAATACCAAGGTATGAAAAGGGAAAATTTACATTAAAAGTTTTTACACTGTTTCTATGGTGATTGAACCAAGGTTGTGATTGGTTGATTTAAACTGCAACTTTAAATGTGATTGGCTTATTGAACTGTCCGATAACAAAGTGTCCGATAACAAACTGTCCGATAACAACTTGACAAAGTGAATTAGTTGAAAATAGGAGTTTTTCAAACCAATCACAATCGAGGAAATTGTAATTTTTATCATTAATTCAGTTATTCATAACATATAAAGATGTTTATAAACAAAGATTCTTTCCAATATTTTTCTGCAACAGTCCTGTTATGAGAAAAGTCACACTTGAATTATTGATGTTGTTGTTTTTTAAATCAGAAACAAATTGGACTAGGTCCACGCTGTGTTTACTGGAAACCCTTTCCTGGGTAAGCGTCCTCATTATATTGCGATTGAGATGAATGCAGAGAATAAAGATCTCAAACGAGTTTAGACTACACTCCAGATTCAATTTTTGTCATTATTTAAAATGCCGTTCTGTAAGGTTAAAACTTAACTAAAACTTATAGGATTACATCAACAAACTACCATTAACTTCAAGAAAGAACTCCGAAAACTAAGAACTAATCTATTATTGCTTTTCCTTCTTCCTACTACCAGTGTAGTTTAAGTTTTTACCCGGGACACTCAATGACTAATACTCTGTTGCAAAGCTGACATAAGCAAAATTCTCTGTTCCTAGTGAAAGAGGATGGTTATCCAATGGGGTTTCCTTCATTCTGAGTGACAGCAAGCAGACTGTGTGTTCGACAAATCATTTAACAAGCTTCGCTGTGCTAATGCATTTAGCTGACGTAGACGTGAGTAGCTACTGACACACTGACAAGTCTTAATATTTTTCACATACATAGAAGCACGTGATCCAGCTGAGATTACACGTTGGGATTTTAGAATAATCAAACATTTGCTCAGTGTTTCTAAAATATGGTAATAGGCGACAAGTGTGAGTTGAAAAAATCGGAACAATCGATTAAATTCTACGAAGGAAATCAAAAACTGTACTGCCTATGCCGCACATTTCGCATAGGAATGAGTAAATATTTTTTAATAGTACAATATGTTCAGGAAATTTTGTAAACAAAGAGGCAAAGTTTGTTGGGTCTGAACCACTCTTCTATGGATACAGAACCCTTATTTGCTCAGGACGGTTGCTTAAAATAAGAAATTTACGAATCAAACTATAACTCAGGGGATACATTTCTAATCTACTTTCTTGGTCAATATGTGAGCTGACCGAGATACCTTTTCTTACTCTAAAAACACTGTAAAGTCGGTGGTACTTCTAAACTATTTCAAACAGCTATATGAATAACATTTTTCACGACTTGAAATCTTTTCAATAACTTTAATTTCTTAGGTTTCACCTGAAGATCAGCTTGCACTGGAAGTTATAACTTACATTGGTTGCGGAATATCATTCATTGCTCTAACAGCCACAATAATAATATTTTTAAGTCTGAGGTTTGTACAAGTTTTAAAAAGTGTTGTCATTTTTATAGAAAATAAACCGATAAATGAAACTTTTTTTTCCTCTCAAATGTTGTACTTGGGTGTACTGAAAGTGTGTTTTAAGGATCATAACAATGAGCTTATAGAAAAATTCTCTACTTCTTCCAGATCTTTGACTGACGTCAAGTATCAAATTCACCTTCACTTATGCATCGCTTTGGCGATGGCTCAAGTTGTATTTCTAACTGGCATCACAGCAACAGAAAAGCAGGTGATGAAGTACTGCATATAATAATATCACTTTCGTAAACATATTGACGTAATTTGTGAAGTTTGAATCACAGCTCTACTAAACGGTTCTTTTATGCTATTTTATTAGGCATCAGATAACATATTATTTTCCATAGTTAAAACGCTAGCTACATTTGCATTTTGGTTTGATTTTTAAAACTTACTAAGCCTTTGTTTAAAATGTTTTTAGAATGACAGAATTATATTTAACGTTACTTTTGTGTCTTGCAGTGGACGTGCAAATTAGTAGCTGTTCTACTTCATTTCTTGTACACTGCCAGCTTCACCTGGATGAGTGCAGAAGGACTACATCTTTACTTTAAGATCGTCACTGTCTTTAACCTTGAAAGAATAAAAATGATCTACTATGTCATCTTTTGCTGGGGTGAGTAGACCACAAATTAACGACAGTGAAGTTCCGCATTTCTTTTGTTTTTAAGAAAACATTTTAAAATTTGCCCTGAATACGTTGACATGTATACATGGTATCGCAGAGGTCCTGGGTTCGAATCCCGTTCAGGCCTGAATTTTTTTCAGGCTTTAATTTCACAACTGCTTAAGTTGTGCGTGTAACTGCGATGATCAATCATAAATTTTTTTCTAAATAAAAGTAAAATTTTTGAATAGTTCCAAAGAATAAAATCAAGTCATTTTTATTATTATTTCAACCAATAAAAAGGCTACAATTCCCCCAAGAAATACATAACAGCTCCATTTCAAATACCTGTTACTGAAGTAACGATAAAGGAAATAACCTCGGCCGTGATTTCTTTCATTGACGTTCCTTCCATTTATGCAGGATCTCCTGTCGTGATTGTGGGGATATCCGCTATTGCCAAGATGGAAGGATATGGCGCAAGCAACATGTATGTTATACTAAAAGCCATGTGTCAAGTGTAATAATCCAGCATGGAGCATGTCCAAGCTATCAATAACAACTTACGAAAATAAAGCCCTCGTATGGAAACTTTTGTTACTAAAAAGTGAAGGTGTGATCTTACTTGTCAAGCATATATAACCTTGGGGTATATTTTAGTGTTACGCTTTTGAGCTATCATTAAAGTAAATGACCGTTGATGTCAACTGGTGCCATTTTTCGTCAAAGATATTTTTGGAGACATTCACACTCATATGGCAAAATGTGCAAACTTGCTAGTAGGGAAAAGTTTGAGAGTGTTTTGCCTAAAGCCTCAGAAAACGAAGCACTCCTGATCCTTATTCTTTTGGTGACTTTACCAAGAATCGTGCCTTTATTTTCGTTATAATTGCATATAAAATTGTCATACAACGTGGTAGGTGCTGGATGTCTATTGACGACGGATTTATTTGGTCTTTTGTTGGACCAGTTCTGGCCATTATTTTGGTAAGTAATCCTTGACGCCTTTTGGAGAGTGTGTGAATTGTTGGACCAGTTCTGGCCATTATTTTGGTAAGTAATCCTTGACGCCTTTTGGAGAGTGTGTGAATCTGATTTTAAATGGTGCAATAATGAAATTGTTTCCTCTTTAGTTCAACCTTGTTATGCTTGGAATGACAATAAAAGTTCTGGTTTCCCTGACAAAAGTCGCTGAATGTAATGCCCAGCAACACTCCGTGAGGTAACAATCAATTGTATATACCTCTTACTAATCGAGTTCGAGG
>Ga0126337_10001749_pt1 | contig 13386 bp, 4 predicted proteins | sample DipCmetagenome_FD_92527 | JGI IMG/M metagenome (GOLD analysis project Ga0126337, IMG submission 92527) | Coral microbial communities from La Bocana,Puerto Morelos, Mexico - Diploria C A metagenome | ecosystem: Host-associated > Invertebrates > Cnidaria > Coral | place: La Bocana,Puerto Morelos... | reverse complement strand
TGACTGACTGACTGACTGACTGACTGACTGACTGACTGACTGACTGATTGAATGACTGACTGACTGACTGATTGATTGACGGACTGAATGAATGAGTGTTGACCGACCGTATTATTGACTAACTGACTGACTGACTGACTGATTGATTGACGGACTGAATGAATGAGTGTTTACCGACTGTATTATTGACTAACTGACTGACTGACTGACTGATTGATTGACGGACTGAATGAATGAGTGTTGACCGACTGTATTATTGACTAACTGACTGACTGACTGACTGATTGTTTGATTAAATGACTGACGGATTTTTTGACTACTTAATTAACTGATTTTTACAACGTTGGCTCAATGGTCTACTGACCGACTATCTGACTGAATTTTGAATGAATGTTTTTTAGTGAAATACGTATTGCTCGTCCGACAGACTAGTTAATTATGTTTCTTACCTCAGGTATAAAAAGTAAGGCCAGCCCTTCTTGATATCCCTTGAGATGAACGCCGCGAAAGAAAAATATAATAAGCAGGATGAGTGGTAAGGTAGCCGTCATGTAAACGATCTGCAAACAGAGTACATGGAGTCAACGAGTCACTCTCAAGACAATTATGCAAGACAATGTTAAGATTACGACTGAATACCTTCAACCACTAGCCAAATGCTCTAGAGAACTAATATGACGATACTAGGTGTTTTTGAAGGAAGAAAAAAATGGCAATTCTCTCCTTTATAGCTTCATTGCACCTACATAATTTATCAGAACTGAGCATTATGTTCTGGTTTTCATTGAATAACAGTAGGTCGCTGAAATATTAACTTTTCGATGTGATCAGTCATGACAGCGCCCCGGAGAACGCATAAATGGGCAATGACACCTCAGGCAGTAAAGCGTTCGTTCGTTCGATTGCTAGCTAGTCATCTGCGGTCTCAACATTTCTTGTCCTACTTTTCGATGCAACTTAACGCAGTCGTTTTGAATTTTAATTCGATGCTTATAAGTGAAATTGCTAATGAATAAAACTGAAAATTCTCGGAATTTTTACCTTCCCTGTAATGCGTATTCCCTTCATCATGCACAGCCAGATCAGGATCCATATCCCAACTAGGCATGCGCAGAGCTTCCAGTTCATACCACCGCCATCTTCAATACTCGAAGACATTCCCAGAGTTGTTCGGTACCAGAAATAAGTCGTAGCTGACGTCACTTTGCACTCGTGCACAGGCTCAAACGTTGTGACGTTACCTAGAGTCACGGGTTCGAGTGGACAAGTAGACCAAGGAAGAGGGTTTTGAAAAGACTTGAAAAAATAGAACACGCACCACGCGATGATAACATTGTAGTAGAGAGACACTACAAAACAAACTACGACAGAGGCCAGCCCTAGCCCACCAAGGTAGGGAGAAATTTCGTTCCACACTCCTATTGAGCCTTTCCGCATGCGCTGTCCAATACACAGTTCCATGTAATATAATGGTATACCCTCTAGTGCCAGCATGATTCCATAAGGAATGAGGAAGGACGCTGCAGAGAAAAAAGTTAAAAGCAAGCATATTAATGTCTTTGCGAAAGAAATTAAAATTATGTTTTTATTTAGTAACAGAAAGAGCTACAAAAGTGTAAAATTCTTGCATTTGCAAAAATGCGCGAGGTCGATCGACAATATTATCTATTGTCTGAAGTCATTGGAAATCAAGGCTTAAACAGACAACCTCTTTGGGAACAAAGTACACTTACTTTACTTTCCGTATCGTGCTATTAACGAGTTGAGGAAGAAGTTAAAGTCGGGGATTTTTGGAATATACAAAGGGTTCCTGTTCAGGAATTGAAAGGTTAAAGGATAAGATAGAAATCCCCACATGTCTTATCAGTTAAGTTTAACCCCCACAAGTTATTTTAAGACTTGGGATTTAGTCTTTGCTCGAACAATGCTTAGGCCTGCTCGATGGTCTCGTAAAACCCAGGAAAGTTGCTTACAAAAGGTTGCTACTTAAATACATGTATCTTGGTATTTCTATACAAACGTTGATCAAAATATTTTTTTTTAGTTTTACAATAATTGCTTACGTCCGCCGAGAAAAATAGCTTGAAAAATTGAGGTGATAAACATTCAAGAAATTCTCATAAATTGAAGTTTTCTGTGATATCGTCGACTTTTTTGTGCTTTATATGTGCCCTAAACCTATATTTTGCTTGAAATTTGGACGAGGTTGCCATAACCGCAAGACAAGTGTCTCCAAATGCCAAAAGTTGCTCAAAAGTTGCCAAACACAATCAAGACAGGCCTGACGTAGTAAGGTCAAATGAGTCGTACAAGTGAGCATAAATTGCAGCCTTATGGGAATTATGATGCCAGAGACATCTAAAAAAATATTGGGAGAATAGCTCTCTTACCTGGACTCGCCACAAGTCGAAATCATAACCGTTTCAGGGCAGAATTGTTGCATGGAATGTTTACGCGAGGGAAGTGAACTGCGGGGTTTCCAGCCGCGAAGCGGCCGTGCGCCAATGTCGCTACCGGTTATCCTCTTTTGTGAATTGCTATATAAGTTTATTATCTTGAGCAGGCTCGTTTTTATAATCAGTTCCATGTATAGCAGCAGTTATTGCCCTCTGCCGGGTTGTTCAAAAAGTGGATAACACTATCCACCGGATAAATCACTATCCAGCGGATAGCGTGGTTTGTTTTGTTAACACTTATCCACTGGTTAGCGATTTATCCGGTGGACAGCGTTATCCAGTCTTTGAACAATCGGGGCCTGGTGCGAGTCCATTCTGGGTCTTACCTCCACCATTCTTATGACATAAAGAAGGGAACTTCCACACATTGCCCAGCCCGACCGTGTAACCAATCAGCATCAAGATAAACTCGGTTCTGTTTTTCCAGCTGTCCCTATCTTCGGCTATTCGTCCGTGCCGATGACTGCAGTGGTGATTTTCTTGGACAAAGTTCCTCTTGATTTCCGATAAGTGATTGGTCAATTTACGCAGTGAAGAAGTCAAAACTTCTTTTGAGTGAGTTATAGAACTCAGACCTCCGGTAGACGAGGGAGGTCTTTCCAATTGGGGGCTAGGGCACGGGATGAGATCCATAATTGGAGAGTCACCTTTATCCACCATGGCGCCCAGGTTTGTCCGAGATGGCATTCCTGTACTCAAAAAACGTGGAATGGAGTCCAAGGACCTGGGTAGGAGGAGTGGTGCACAAATCATTATTAATGTAAATGAATACATGAATGATCATTTATTTGAACTGCGGAGAAAGACATGAAGCCATTATTGATCATCGCAGTTATATAAAAAAAATGTAAACAGTTGTAAGATTGAAGCCTGAAAAAAATTCAGGCCTGAACGTACCTTCTGCGGGTTTATCAGAAACTCACAATGTGCTAGGCTCCCATGCAGTTGGCTTGATAGCTAAGTTGGTAGAGCACTGCATCGGTATCGCAGAGGTCATGGGTTCGAATCTCGTTTAGGCCTAAATTTTTTCCGGCTTCAAGTTCACAACTGATAAGTTGTGTGTATAACTGCGATGATCAATCATGCCTTCAAAAGTCATTTATCATATTATGACAAATAATATTGCACAATTTTCACCTGGTACTCCATCTACAGGACTATTTTTTGTAGCCTCTTGAGAGATTAAAATTTAAATGTTTCCATGTTAAACATCCTTGAGGATTCGGTTAAGCCTTTGAATATAACCGCCTCTTCTCGCTCCTTCCCCTCCCCATCCAAATCCCGCTATCAACCGAAAGGGACGAGAGACGGCTCTATTCGCAGGCAACAGACCATGGTACCAGAGTCAATCTACTATGTAAGTCTATTCCGAAGCTTATCATACTCAAGATGTTTTTAGATCACGACCGGTTGCGGAAATCCCCGGAGGGTCTAGAATTAGCCAATCATGTGATGCGAATTTTGCTCAAGTAGACAGCCCAAGAGACTCATTTTCACGCATTTCATCCTCCACTGAAACATCTGCTCCTCTGGCTATCATCTCCGAAAATAACTTGATAGGGATGACCTTTGGCCTGTATGGAGATTAACTCGCAGGTTACTCCAAACCTTCTTGGGTGTCCTTGAGAACTAATATTCTTGCGCGCATTATTTTCAAAGAAATCCCCATAAATTATGAAATGTAGAATTCAATAACAAAAAAGTTTTTGCGTTTATGCTATTGCCTTCCTAAGGCAGCAGAAACCGTGAATACCAAAACCACAGACTTTTATTTTAACATCGATCTTCACATCTACCGGTATATTAAGAATTCACAACGTGAACAGATCCCAGTAAGCTTGGTAGCTGTTCTCAAAGTTTTTCACCCCATCAAGTGCGCTTGGGATTGAGCAAAACCATAAACATGTTAGGCCCAAATATAGCTTGACAACTATTGATAGCGTACGAATCTGAATTCAAAGCTGGCACTAATCGTGGATCTGAATCACAAACCACTCGTATTCCTGTATTTTTTGCCTCGCCTCAATCAACAATCTAAACATCGTCACTAAATGATACTGGCTTAAAAATAATGCTTAAAATCCAACTCGCAATTTCTTGTTAAGAAAACAGCTGTAATTTTCTAAATTTGCAGACAGCAAAGTGATTCATTTAAGACAATAGGAATGCAAACAGTCGAGCGTCAATGTTTTTTCCCTGTATCGTTAATTCACCAAAGTTTACCCAGTTTTTGTTTTTTAGCCTTTAAAGACCGGTTTCAGCTGGTGAAAACACCATTTTAGCTTTAAGGGTTTATAACAAGTAGCCCGGTGACCTCCATTTTGTTTGTTACCGAACGAGCTGTAATAAGCATGTCAATTTACACTTTTTTGCCAAGTCTAAAAAAAAACATTTGTTGGAGCGGATTTAGAGTTGCTTTAAAAATTTAAGGTGGCCTCTGAATCAACTCCCAGAATAATCGTTAAACTTGGCAAAACATTCAATTTAAAATGCATGCTTATTAAAACAATTCAGTTGGTCGGCGTCTTTTTTAAAAAGTAATGACTTAACCAAAGCAAAATTAGAATAATTTTCAATTTTGAGTCTCCGGCCGCCAGTTTTTCAATTTGTTTTCATAATGTTGGCTGCTGCAATGACAATTTCTTCTTTTCTTCTCAAGATAGGCGTCCAAAAAAACGATAAATGTAAAGAATTTAGGCGAACAGGATGGACAAAGGCAACGAGAACGTAAACAAATATAAAAAAGTTTAACCAGCGCAACAATGGCTGTTAAATCGCGGTACGTTTCTTAACCGTCCACAACTGAAATGACCAAATTCTGCGTTGCCTGGAGAACGTGAACTACGACGGTGCATTCTCACTGAATATTTTTTTTTTTAGAAATGAGCGACGTCTTTACATGTTAAGCTGAGAATACTTAGAACACAGACACGCTCGCTGAATCGATCGAGAGATAAAGACGTGAAATTCTTATTAAAAGCGTAAAGTAGTTTTCAATCGACGTTGTCTTCGGCGTTTGCGTTAACTGCCTAATTAAAACGGAGTAACACGGTGGTTATCAAGTTTGTTGCTGAAGAAGTAATGAATTCTGCAAATATCCGCAGAAATATTGCAAGTTAATATCGAAAGCGAGGTAGGTTAGAAATAGCTAGCTGTTGCTGGTTCATTTTGCTAGCCGTCGGCCTGTGCTCGATCTTATACGCTTCGTTCTGGAAGATACTAGCTTTTGGTCACGTGATAAGCAAGAATAGTATGGAATATTCGAGTTCACAGATTATTCTGCTTCTCTTGGCCGGCGACTTTTCAATTAAAATCCGCCTTAATCAAAACAACGTATGCATAAATACAAGTTTGCTCTCAGTGGGGTGAAACACAACAAAAATTTTCGCTTTTCATTCGGTAAATGGAACTTTATATTAAAAAAAAGAAAAACTAGCTGAAGATCAAGGGAATTTGCGCTTTTCGCCAATGTGTCAGAAATGAACTTCCTTTGCTGATAAATTGAGTAACAAATTCTTAGTGACATGAGGCCACAATTTAGAGAATTGCATATCTTAAACGTGTGGATGCTGGAAGGGAGTTTTTAGCTACCCCAAACCTCGCACACCGCGCTACGACAGGGAGCTTGATGGGGTTCCTGTCAAATGTACGTGGCTTGGATCCACAGAAAATGTTGTTTTCCTTTAACAAGTTATTAGTATTTCTCGGCGTCTCTGTAAAACAAAATGTTTACCTCGGTGGAGAAAAACAGTATTTTCCTGTTGCTCGGTTACTAGAATCACCTTCATTAATTGAAAACAAAGTAGGTTTTTATTCATTTCCACCATGAACTTGTCGTGATATATTAATAAAAAAACTAAAATTATTTACATGTATAGCTAACACAACGTGGAGGATTGTTTCTCGAACATCAGCGTAAAAGAACATACTACATTCTTGTTTTGGCTGCGTTTGTAATTATTGAGTCTGAAAAGCGTCCACGATAATCTGCCACAAAGCAATTTCTATTTTGCGCGATATTAAATCATTCATAATCTATTCCTCAACTTCAAAACTCCTAAGCAGAGGATATCAGAGAACACTTCGTAGATGATTTCTGCGATGTTTTTATATGTTGAAATCGATCGGGCTTAGCGCAATGCGTGGGTAAATATACTTACAGAGTATTTACGAATGAAACTTTGATTTCGTGTGATATTGCTCCAAAATATACTTATTAGTGAATACAATTTGTCATTGGCTTATACTTATTCTGAAAAGATGTGGACTTGCTGAAGAACAGTACAAATATTCTTCCCTCATTGAGTAAAGGCAATAAGCAGTCAAGCACGGTAACAACATGATAATACGGGGCGGACGTTTTTAGCTATCTAGCTCTAACTCTCTAGAGGTCTCGTTCATTCAGTCGCCTCAAAATACGATTAGAAATTGTTTACTCAAATATATTTTAATGCATGTATGTCAGTTAAACTCAGGGATTCGGATATCTGGAAGCTGTCATGTTTTTAGTTAAGGAAGAACAATCATTTCGCCTCTAATTTCCCATATTTCTGATAAAGTAATTATTCTTGACTTTTCCAGTGTGGCAGCTAAAACCTAGATATAAATATAATTACTGAAGATGTACAATTTATGTACCGGGCGGTCCGAGTGACAATCTCCCATCACGCAAATGGAGAAAACGCGATACGTAGTTAAGAACAATAAAATACAGAAGCATTTTCACTACTTACTGTGCTTTACGAATGCCTGTAGCACTTGGCATCTCGCTAAATATTGTCTGTGGCCTGCAAAGCAAGCGAAAATTCAGTACAACTCATCAAAGACATTTCGGCCATTGAACTGCCGAGTCACTACAAATTGAACTGAGCAGCTTTACTCAGTTGTTCACCCGCCGCATTGATTGATTAACCGGCGGGTACCCGGTGCCTAATAAATAATAATTTGGGACATGAAATGCAAATTTTAACACGCACTCACTAACCGAGAAGTTGTTTGGTCTAAATTCGTGGTTTTACCTCTCGCAGGTGGTCGGTACATTTCGAACCACTTTTGGATTTAAAGTTCGCCCACTCATTTTTCAAATGGTTTCTTCAAATTAGCGAATTGCGGCTTTGTCAGTATGAGCAAACAATTAACTCAAACAGGCCTCGAAAACGATAAAATCTGCATTTTACTAAAATTATAGTCACCACTGATGTTGCATATGTTACCATTTAGGTTATCTTAATTTTGCAACATGAGAAAATCTGCTTTAGAATTTCAAGATCTTTCAGCTAGAGGTACAGAGATGTTACCTTCTACTGAATCGCCTTAAACAAAAACTTGAATCAATTTTTGTTCAGCCAGCGACAATTTGAAAATACATCGACATATTTACGGTAATACCAAGTTGATTAACATAAATGGTATTATTTTGATTGAAAATGTAACCATGTTTCAATAATAACCAAAAAAAGTCTTAACAGTTAATCGATGGAACAAACATGCACGATTCCTAATTCTGCATGGTGTAAGTGGGAAATTAAGCGACGTAGACGAAAATTGTGCAACTTTAATTCTAATGTTTTTAAACCTATTTTTCATTACAGGTTAAAAAGAAACTAAAATTTAAGTAGCACATGAGGTTAGTATGCTCGTTTCCATCCGGATCGAGTGGTACGGGTTCGAACATTATGTTGTGTTCTTGGGTAAGACTCCGGCTCACAGTGCCTTTCTTCGCTCAGGTGTATAAATGGGCAGCGGCGAATTAAACGCCAGGGTTAACCTTGCGATGGACTAGCATCTAATCTAGGTGGGAGTAGAACCACTACTAGTCGCTTTATGCCACAGAAACCGGGATAAGCGCAGGCCTGATGGCCCACTTGGCTTTAGTATGCAGACTTCACAATTAATTGCAGCTTTGTTGATTTTTCGAAAGTTATAATTTACATTTGATGAAGACCTGACGGTGAAACCATTATCGGAGCAAATGGATTTTAGCACTTTCTAGAAATTATGTTTTCTTAAGAACAACATACAAACACAGTACACTACACGTTAAAATATGTCATACTGTCCCTTTCGTCTAAGCGGCTACTGGAAATGACTTTTTGAAATGACAACTTGACAAATTCGTAATCGAAGAAACCATATTTCGATCAGGAGTGTCGAACATGTTAGGAAAATGTTCAAGCTACATCAAGGCGGGACTTGGATGTATAGACAATTATTGGCGTTTGTCGCATAATTGCCTGTTTTGTCATATCTGCGCCAAAGTTGGGCTTATGTAAAGTATGTTAATCATAAATCAACGTCATTCAGAACTACCGTAAGGTCTGTATTGGAGAAATATTTGTCGAGTTCTTTTTTCTATGGACCGAGTCGCGAGGTTAATCAAAATAAAACAGTCCTTTATTTTCCAAACGGTTCGAACAAGCTGGTTAAATACAAGGCTGTTTTTCATCTGCCGATAAATTGATGCGTTTTCAAGATCCATATACTCTCGGTAACCGCGCGCGCGAAAGCATTTATTAGCGTTTCTCACGTCGCGTTTTCGGAACATTTAACTACAGTTGTCCTCTAAACATGAAAGTACAAAGATTTATACTTACCAAAAAACTGTTTATCTTGTGCAATGAATTGAAAAAGCAAGTCGTCGAAATTAATTTGTGAGCGGTCTGTCTTACCGCATTGCAAAATTCGGACCGCTAGGACCAAAGAATTCTCCTTTTCAGTACGGAGGAAAGTACAGTTTATAATAAAATGCTTAGTTGTATGGGGGGAAGGGAAATAAGACCTGTCTCAATTGGTCCATGAAATGCAATGTACAGTGATGTTCTTGAAACTCACACTTACTGCATTATCGGAATATACTGTGTATGAAGGCTCGCGGTTTTGGTGACAGCAAACTAGTGTGCAATACATTATCGATATATATCATTTTTGCTTCTTATTACGTTTCACTGCGTTTCAAACGACAGCTAAGAACATTCCAAGATGTATTACTTATCACTAAGGCTGATTCTGTCATTATTTTGTGAGTGTGATATTGAGTACAATTCTTCCCAAACAAAAATGTTCGAGCATGTCATTTTGTTACCAGTGCACTTGAGAGTCGGATTGAGAGAAACAAAAGGAAAGTGTGATTAACAAGAAGTTTTCGATAGCAACGACGCCTTCAAATGAAAAATGGTTATGCCTAACGGCAATCTTCCAAACAATGTAGATAGTTCGACAAACTACAACCACTGTTAATTGGCAACCTGTCACATTGTTTGATAGTTTGCGTCCAAATTGACTGAAGATATTAGACTTCCAGACGCAAGGTATTAGACCGGGAGGCGTCAGTAAAAATAATCGTTCTCGGGTAAACAAACAAACCACCGTGTCTTAAATCTCGGGCAGCTGTTCCAATTATGAAAAGTATTACAATGAATTCAGAAACACTGGTGATATTTTCGTGGAAGATAAGAATATTATTATTTGAACTTCGAGTGTTGGAGAACGAATTTGTTTCCCTCTCGTCGTAATTTAAAAAACAAAAACAACAAGACGATATTTTAAACCGACTATAGACGTAGTTAGTTATTGGACGAGATGAACTAGGCTAACACAATTCTTATTTTAAATTTGTGAAAAAATGTTGTAATGGCTGCAGAGACTTGGCTAACATCCAACCGAGTACTCAAAACAGTTACATTAAACTAAGCTCGATATCAACGTGTTGAAGAAATATAATGTTTGATTTCCTCTCATCGCATCAACTGACAGGCGTTAACGAGAACGGAACCCATTTCTTCTTATCACAAGCAGTTTAGATTAGCACCATTTAAAATATTCTTTTAATTATTGGATTTTTCGGCAACTACCGGCAAAATCGTCTACGTACCATGATTGGATCGTTGTACTAAAGGATTTTACCGTCCGGGCGCTAAATAATCAGTTAGGGAAACTCGTTGTATCGTTTGAGAAAATTTCTACTATGTCGATCTCAACAAAAGAATCTCAGCTTGGTAGAAATTATGCAGGAAATACGGGCGACACTTACCGTTGAGTAATTATTCCGTCGTTTGAACTGCGTCGCGCGAGACTCTCTCCCGAAATTGATTTCTATAAGGAATTGCACCAAAGTGAGAAAATGTTAAAGGCTATAACGGCACATCACGGCGGACGAAAACGAAGAGTTAATACACCAAATGAGAAGTTCGCTTAGATATAAAAACAATTTTGATAAGAGTTGGTTTACTTACATGAATTTCAAGTAAGACAGTTGGCAGATGTTTTCAATGTTTCCACGCTCCTTCGCGAGTCACATTCCAAGAAATATCGGCCTGCAGATCTATCCAAATTGGATCACGCGTTATCGGGTCGCCGGATATGCTTTGTAAGAGTTCAACGCACTTGCATTTTAGGTTTATCCGAGAAAGTGGAAGTCGTATGTGTCGAAAACTTTCTATTTTCTTCCTTTGGTTAGCGAAACACCTGCTACATAGGGTTTGTTTTTGGTTTTGGGGTGAATAGTGAGCTTTAATTGGTGGCTACACTCTAAAACACTCGAAGAGGTCTGAAAGAGGATCTAATTAACAACACACAAAGATAGCCGAGCTTTTTGTTCTTTTAATTTGCTATTTATCAGCAAGAGAGATGTATTGCTACACGTTCATCAAAATCTGTGACGTCCTTTCACTCGGTTCGCCAATTTGTCCGTTCCTTTGGCACCTCTCGTTGAACAAAGTTGATTTGCGCATGCGTTGATCCATTCACAAGTCTGTTTACTGAATATGAATCACAAGGACTAAAAGAACTTAAATTATTCTTGACTTAATGCGCCCAAGTAAAACATTCAACGCCGAATTAATATTAAAGCTTTTGCTGAAGATCCTGGCAAAATTCTGTCTGTATATTATTGTATGTCATCATAGTGGATATCTCGTGACACTGGTAGTTTGAAATTTAAAGTTCCACTCACCTAGAGACCAACAGCTGTAGAAAACAGGCGGAATTAGTGCCGGGGCGTTTAAAGTAGAGATTAATCTTGATCAAAACCGTACCGTTTAAATTGAAATATTCCTTGACTTAAAATATTTCGTCAATCGGATGTCGTTTAGTATCGAATTTTAATAAAAGTTTCACCATTTTGAGTGTCAAAATAGGCTGCTCTTAAATTATTTCTCATCAGTGTTAACGCGAATTGATTTGTTTTAATTATTGATGCGAACTAAAGTTTGAATAGTAATCAGCGGGCGAAAGAAAAGTCTTCCCGGCTCAGGCCTCGATATCCAACATCCGAACCCAACAACGGACAGGGAGCAGTTTACAAGATCAAATGCTCCGACTGCCAGGCTTCTTACATTGGTGAGACTGGCAGAAACCTTAACACGAGACTAACTGAACATAAACGAGTCACGAGAAATGGTGACGCTAACAATCACATCGCTTTACATCATCAACTGACTAACCACATCATTGACTGGGACACTGCCCAATGCTTAACCTACACAAGTACGAACTATTTTCAACGACTGACTTTGGAAAGCTGGTATACTAACTTTGAACAAACGCCTCTTAACAGATGTCAACCACTACCGGCGCCTTACAAACGACCTATCCACGACGTAAACAAAACCGACAAACGGACTTCTAACAGACCGACTTAATTTGACTAACAATACACGGACATCCAACAGCCCTGACAATAGACGGATCGAAACCGACCTATGACTGATGACAAACTTTACACGAGTCTTTCAGGCAATACCATCATGGCTAAACTGACCAATCAGCTTCAACGGACAGAATGATAACATCATCGCCTGACAAACACAAATCACTTGACTCTGAAGATGACTTCCGCTCAGGTTGTCGCAGCGTCAGTCTCTAACAACAGTTCTTTTCGGAACTACCCTCACCCGGACGATCACACTATACGAACTACGAGAATCAGTGACACACTCAGCTAATGCCTCGTGTGCCACTTCGTTGTTCTCACCACATTTTGACGTCATCTGTGATCTGTTACTGAACAGACGCACGGTAACATTGAATCCATCTAAATAGAAACACGAGTAAAACTTTGGGAGAACGAGAAATGCTTTGGGAACGCGAGCCGCAGAGTGTTTCCACAGCTTTTAAAAGTTCTCTCAGACTTTCCTGACGAGTGTTTCTATAACTCGATAGAAACAGGGAGAACATGTTTTCTACTTCTTTGAGCGCGACGCAAAAAAGAAAATCAACGTTGACCATCAAAATGCAATTCTCTTTGCTCGCGCCATCATTAAGTCAACAGCTGGTGCAAATTCTGTGTTTCCATCGAGTTATAGAAACATGGTTTTAAACCAATCAGCGCGCGTATCATCAACTTTGGGTTATTTCCTAAATCAGTATACTACTTGAAAAGCATACCCTTGTTAGAACTGCATACTCAAAATCATACCCATTTATGCATGGTACGCATTTACCTTCCAGTGCCGAGTTGTGTATTTTTAGGGGTATTGTCTATCTTTTGCGTCGTTTATTAAATGTCACGTTACTCTGAGCGCATCGTTTAGTAAAGTTAACCAAGTTCCAAGAGACTATGATATAAAAGAACGCATCCCCATATATGGGCCTCTAATTTTTTTAACTTTCGCGAGGGGTCATACTACAACTATTTTAGGAAAGACACCTTATTGGTCAATTTCAGTGACGTAATGATATTGGACATGATAAGTGAAATGGTGACTTGGATAAAGTGAAATGAATGAAGAAGTGTTTCAAATCGAATTATTCAAAAAAGTATAAATTGCTGAGGGACCGGTCATTATTTATCGCCTGGAGGGGAGCGGAGTATTTTTGTTGCTACATCGTAGAAATTACCTGATCCCCCCGTAAAGTATTTAGTTTTTTAATGATCCCCCCCCCCCATCCTCTCCCAGCCACCGACAAATGACAGTATCTCTTGAAGTATGAT